>Ga0214473_10000818_pt1 | contig 42510 bp, 37 predicted proteins | sample RVTome_7_FD_203509 | JGI IMG/M metagenome (GOLD analysis project Ga0214473, IMG submission 203509) | Soil microbial communities from uranium-contaminated site in the Upper Colorado River Basin, Wyoming, United States - RVT98D197 | ecosystem: Environmental > Terrestrial > Soil > Contaminated >...
GGGCCGGGGCGCGCCGTGGAGCACGCGCTCGCGAAAGGCCGCGGGAAGTGCTTCCCACGGCGCGTCCTCGTCCACACCCTCCTCCTCCGCGAAGGCCAGCAGCCGCCTGCGCTCCTTGCCGTAGCGGGGCTTCTCCCAGGGATCCACGGCGCCCTCTCGTAGCGAGCGCGCCGGCACCGGCACGATGAGCCCGGGATCGTACTCGAGCACCGCGCCGAAGCCCGTGCACTCGGGGCAGGAGCCATAGGGATTGTTGAAGGAGAAGAGGCGGGGCGTGGGATCGGCGAACGCCACGGCGGGATGGTCGGGGCAGCGGAAGCGCTCCGTGAAGGCGTGGCGGGCGCCGTCCCGCTCCACGATGACCACCTCCCCCTCCCCCTCGGTAAAGGCGGTGTGTACGGAGTCCGCCAGGCGGTCCCGTTCAGCCCGCCCCACGGCCAGCCGGTCCACCACCACCAGGATCTCCTCCGCCGCCCCCAGGTCGTGGCCCAGCGTGGCGGGATCCTCCGCACCCGGCCCGTCCAGATCCAGCAGCTCCCCGCTGGCCAGGACGCGCACGAAGCCCAGCGAGCGCAGGTTCTCCACGACGGTGGCGTGCGCGATGCGGGCACTACGTGGCAGGGGGAAGGTCACCATGAAGCGCGTGCCCTCGGGGAGCGCCAGCACCGCGTCCGTGGCGGACTGGACGGTGTCCGGCCGCACGTGGCGCCCGCACTCCGGGCAGAGCGTGCGACCGGCGCGCGCCCACAGCAGACGGAGGTAGTCGTGGGTCTCGGTGGCCGTGCCAACGGTGGAGCGGCTGGTGCGCGTGGGATTCTTCTGCTCGATGGCCACGGCCGGGCTGATGCCGTCCACCCGGTCCACGGCCGGCTTCTCCATGCGCTCCAGGAACTGCTTGGCGTAGGTGGAGAGCGATTCCACGTAGCGGCGCTGGCCCTCGGCGTAGAGCGTGTCGAAGGCCAGCGAGCTCTTGCCCGAGCCGCTCGGACCCGTGACCACCACGAGGGCACGGCGCGGCAGATCCACGTCGATGCCCTTGAGATTGTGCTGCCGCGCGTTGCGAATGACGATCCGGTCCTTCAAGCTCCCGCCCTGTCCCGCGTGCCGTTCGTGGTGGTGTGTCTCGTACCGTGAAGGAGGGGATTCGTACCACCCCGCCGGCCGCTCGTACCACCCCCCCGCCGGGGGTGAAACCATCTACCCCGCGCGCACGTCTAAGATCGTGCAGGCGGAAGGTGGAAGCCAGCCAGCGGACCGGCGGCCGACACCAGCCGCCCGCAGCCGAGGACGGCGTCGGGCAGGACGCCTCCCGGAACGGGCGACCCGGCGTCCTGACGGCGTACCGGACAACGTCGTACCGCAGAATCCGCAGTCGACCAACCACAACGCAGCCTACCTTTGCATGATAAGCGGCCGGAGGGCGACGGACTGCCCTCCGGCCGCGGTTCGTTGCCTTACCGGAGATCCGACGGCGGACGGCTCGGGGGGTCAGGCGGGCTCAGTGGGTCAGGGCGTAGGTGACGTAGTTCACGCCGATCTGGAAGGCCTGGTTGGTGGGGTCCACGGCGTAGAAGCCGCGCGCGGACCACTCCCAGAGATCACCGATGTCCCCGCCCGCCCCGGCGATGGCCAGCATGCGCCGCCCTGGATCGTTGTCCAGGAAGAGTCCGTAGAACTCGGGCGTGCCCTGCTTGTTGGGGCCGGTCAGATAGATCTCCGCGGGATCGATGCCGAAGAAGGTGTCCCAGAGGGGCTCGGAGCCGTCCAGCCGGAGGAAGTGGAGCTCCGGGAAGACCTGCCGCATCTGGCTCACGAGGTTGGCCATCTCGTACGTGAAGAAGTCGTCGAAGATGACCAGCCCGCCCTTGAGCAGGTAGGTGCGAAGGCCTTCCGCCTCCGCCGCGGTCACGCGCCATTCGTCCGGCTCCGAGACGTAGGCCAGGGGAAACTGCAGGAGCCGCGGATCGTCGAAGGTGAGCACGTTGCCGCCGGCCGGTACGAGGCGGGCGCGGATGGAGGTGATCTCGCGCAGGATCTGCGTGAGGTTGATCTCCGCGTCCGGGTAGTCGTGCGCCCAGCCGCTGCCGCCGCGGCGGCCGAAGCCCCCGCCGTTCGTGCGGATGCGTACGAAGGTCCAGGAGCCGTCGCAGGGGTAGTAGGGATAGCCCTGACGGGCGGAGGCATCGTTGGCTCCGGTGGCGCCGGGAACGCTCGAAGCGCTCATGGCGGTCGTGACCGGCAGCGTGGCCACGGCCACCAGGAGCAGGCGGGTCAGGCTGGACATTGCGGGCACGATCAGGCTCCCGTCGGAGGGTATGGCCCCTGGAGAGTCGGACCGGACAGGCCCCGCGGTCAAGGACCGCCGGGCGTCCGCGACCCCATCCCCGCCATCCTCACCCGCCCCGCTCCTCCGCCACGATGGCCTCAATGGACCCCAGCACGGTGTCCACCTCGCGCTCCGTGTTGAAATAGTGCGGTGAGATGCGCAGCGCAGAGGACGCACCCTTGCGGGCCATGTCGATCACGGCGGACACGGGGTCGAGGGCGCTGGTGGCAATGGCCTCCCGGCGCAGGACCTCCACCACCCGACCGGCCGCGAGCCCGTCCAGGGCGCAGGTCACGATGGCGCACAGTTCGGCGCCGCGGTCCAGCACGCGGACGCCTTCGATGCCGGCCAGCCCCTCCCGCAGCCGCTCGGCGAGCGCACGGGCATGGGCACCACCGGCGCTCACGCCCACGCGCCGCGCGTAGGCGGCCGCCGCCCCCGTGCCCAGCACCAGCGCATAGGCAAATTCCCAGTTCTCGAAGCGGCGCGCGTCGGGCCGCAGCTCGAAGCGGTCGGCGGCCACCCAGTCGGCGCCGCGCATGTCCACGAGCAGGGGGTGGCGCCCGGCGTCCAGCATGCCGTCCGCCACGTAGAGGAAGCCTGCGCCGCGCGGCCCGCGCAGGAACTTGCGCGCGGTGGCCGCCAGGAAGTCACACCCCAGTGCCGCCACGTCGATGTGGATCTGCCCCACCGCCTGACAGGCGTCCAGCAGATAGGGCACCTCCGCCTCCCGGCAGATGCGCCCCACTGCGGCCGCCGGCTGCACGAGCCCGGCATTGGTGGGGATCCAGGTGAGCGCTACCAGCCGCGGGCGGCGGGCCGTCACCAGCTCGCGGACCGAGTCCAGGTCCACACCGCCGGCCGGCGCGGTGGAGGCCCGCACCACCTCTACGCCGGCACGGCGCGCCAGCGAGAGGTACATGAGCTGGTTGGAAGCGTAGTCGTCGTCCGAGGTGAGGATGACGTCCCCGGGCGCGAAGTCGAAGGCCGCCAGCGCCTGGGCAAATGCCACGGTGGCGTTCTCCACCATGGCCACGTTGCGCGCCCGGGTGCCGAGCAGCGCCGCCACCTCCGCGTACGCCTGCTCGATGCGCTCCCGCTCGGCGTCCGCGGCCTCGTAGCCGCCCACCTCCTCCTCCCGGCGCAGGTGGTCGTGGACCGCCGCGGCCACGGGCGCGGGCATGAGGGAGGCGCCGGCGTTGTTCAGGTGGATGCGGCCGCGCGTTACCGCAACGGTATCGGCGCGCCAGGGCGCGGGATCGAAGGCCATGGGGCTCGGGGCTCGTGGGTCCGCGGCTGGCGCGGAGGGGGCCGGTGCGGCAGCTTGGCGCCCGGCCACCGCGGGCGGGCCGCGGCATGCCAGAGCTACCAGCAGGATCGGCCGCATGCAAGACGCAGCCGGCCCCGGCGCCCTCTCCACCTGGCGTCCGGAGCCCTTCCACCCCGCGCCCTGGGCGCGCGGCGCCCACATGCAGACCGTGCTGGGGCGCTACCTGCGGCGCCCGCTTGCGCCGGCCTTCCTCCGGGAACGGGTGGAGACCCCGGACGGGGATTTCGTGGACCTGGACTTCCCCGCCCCGCCCTCCCCGGGCGCACCGCTGGTCCTCCTCGTGCACGGCCTGGAGGGCTCGGCCCGGCGCGGCTACGCCATTCACGTCTACCGCGCCCTGGCCGAGCGCGGCGTGGGGGCGGTGGGGCTGAACTTCCGCTTCTGCTCGGGGGAGCCGAACCGCACGGCACGCATGTACCACTCGGGTGAGACCGAGGACATCCGCCACGTGCTCCGGCTGCTGGCCGCCCGTTTCCCCGGCGCGCCGCTCGGCGCCGTGGGCTTCTCGCTGGGCGGCAACGCGCTGCTCAAGTACCTGGGTGAGGAGGGCGCGGCCGCGCCCGTGCGGGTGGCGGCCGCGGTGTCGGTGCCCTACGACCTGGCCGCGGGCGCCGATGCGCTGGACGCCTCATGGGCGGGCAGGCGCTACGCGGCGCACTTCGTTCGCTCGCTGGTGCGGAAGGCCGAGGCCAAGGCGGCGCTCATCCAGGACCGCTGCGACCTGGCGCGGGTGCGCGCCGCCCGCTCCTTCCGGGACTTCGACGAGCACGCCACCGCCCCCATCCACGGCTTCGCGGGCGCGGCCGACTACTACGCGCGCTCCAGCGCCGCCGGCTTCCTGCCCGCCATTCGCGTCCCCACCCTCCTGCTCCACGCCCACGACGATCCCTTCCTGCCCTGGGACGCCTTTCCCGCGGCCGTCGTGGCGGCCAATCCCGCGCTCCGCGCCGTGGTCACCGCGCGCGGCGGCCACGTGGGCTTTATGGCCGGCCCGCCATGGGCGCCGCGCTTCTGGGCCGAGCGCCAGGCGGCCAGCTGGCTGGCCGCCGGCCTCACCGGCAGCGCTTGAGCAGCGCCTCCTGGATCTCGACGTAGCGCTGCGCGGCGGCCAGCATCTCGGGCCGGCTGCGCGACTCGTAGGTCGTGGACCCGGCCATGAGCCGGTGCGCCCGCTGGAACGGGTCGAGGGTGGCGCGCGCCGATGCGCACGTGCGCGGCTCCTGCGCCGCCTCCGCCATGCGGTAGATGGAGAAGCCCTGGAAGAAGTCCGCCATGTGTTGCGTGCGCGGCTCGCGCGCGAAGGAGCGGGCCGCCTCGTACCAGCGCAGCGCGGCCTGGTGCTGCCCCTTGTCCGCATACTGCTGGTAGCCCGCGTTGGCAATCATGAGGGCGGCGAACTGGTCCGCCTGACTACCGGCCTCCACTGCCCGTGTCACGGTGCGCACCGCCTCCTCCAGCTCCCCCGCGTTGATCACCAGCGAGGCCAGGCGAGCCCACACCGACGGGTAGTCCGGATCCAGTTCCGCCACCCGCGCCACCGCGCGGCGCACCTCCGCCTGGCGGCCCGTGTCACCGAGCACCGTGGCGTACACCCACCACAACCCGGCATCCTCGCCGTGCGTGGCCAGCGCCTCCTCCGCGAAGCCGACGGCCTCCTCGGCCCGCCCCAGCTCACGATACATGAGTACCATGTTGCGCAGGAGCTCCACGCGGGTATCCTGCCCACGCGCCTCGTAGACGCGCGTGTAGAGCTCCAGCGCCCGGGCGTACAGATCCTCGGCGCCCATGCCCGCCGGCGGCTCCACCCGGCCCTCCTTCACGTCGTTGGCGGCGTTCTTGGCGTAGTGGCCCGCGAACTCGGCCAGGGTGAGGACGGAGGTGTCCGCGGCGAATTCCTGGAGCCCCGCCTCCGCCAGCTCCAGCGCGCCGAGGTTGTCCCCGGAGGTGGCCAGCTCGTGGGCAATATTCAGGCGCACCGCGGCGTCACCCGGCTTCAGCTCCAGGTAGCGCTCAAAATAGGCGCGCGCCTCGGCGCGCCGCTCCAGCTGCGTGGCCACGTAGCCGGCGTTGTAGAGGTTGGCCTCGTTCAGCGGATTGGCCTCGACCACGCGCGCGAAGAGCGCCAGCGCCTCCTCCATGCGGCCCAGCTCGCGCAGCACGTTGGCCTTCAGCTCCATGGCGGGCACGTAGTCGGGATTCACGGCCAGCGCCGCGTCACAGTTGGTGAGCGCCCGGTCCCACTCCATGCTGCCCACGTAGATGTTGCAGTTGGAGAGCAGCTCGAGCTGGCGGGCATACTCCTGGAACGCGCCCACCACATGGGCGGCCGCCTCCTCCCGGCTACCCGCCGTGAACGCCGGCACGTCGAAGCGGGCCACGCCGCCGGGCGCCGCGAAGACCACGTCGTAGAAGGCGTAGCCGCCGCCCGCCTGCGCGCGGTAATGGCCGCAGAAGGCCAGCTCCAACCCCTCGCGGGACGCCAGCGTGCAATTGAAGTCGTCGGGCTTCACGCCGTAGCGCTCGAGGGCGTCCCGCACCTCGCGCTCCGAGAAGGCGCGATGCTTGTCCGATTCGATGCGTTTGCGTAGCTCCTCGGCCACCTGGCGTCCGAAGCGGTCCGGGGTGCCTGCGGCCGGCACCAGGTCCGGAATTACGATGACCACGCGTAGATCCTGCGCGGCGGTGGGCGTGGCCATGGGCAGGCCGGCCAGGAGGCCAGCCAGAAGGAGAAGCAGTCCAGCGGGAGCGCTACGCATCCACAGCATGATCTTGCCTCCACTCCGGGGTGGGGTCGGGCCGTGCGAGCGGCTATGTAGCATGTACTCCGCGAGTGGTGGAAATGTTGCCTGGCGGGAGCGCCGAGCATTCCCCACACAAAGATCAGGAATCTCCCGATCGTGCCAACGCGCGGTATTTTCTATCTTTCATCGGGTACTCAACACGAATCCGATCCCGTCGAGGGACAGCATGAAGATACCGGACGCCGTAACGATCACGCGCGCCACCCTGGTGGCGGCATTCCTTGCCTGGACGGCCTACTGGACGGCCGAATCGGTCCCCATGATGGCCGGCACGGCGCTGGGCAGCGGCGCATGGCGCCCCTCCCTGGAGGCCTACGAGGCGCTCGAGGCCTTCTTCACCCTGGCCCACTGCGGGGTGCGCTGGCTGCCGGTAGCGCTCCTGCTGGCGGCGGGCTACGTCTGGCTGGGCCGGCGCGGCACCGCCCGGCGGCGGCGCGCCGAGGCCGGCGCTTGACCGGGCGCCGCACCTCCGCTACACTCCGCGCCATGACGAACCGCACCGCGCTGTACCGGCACGCCCATCATCATCACGGCCCCACGGGTCGCGAGAAGGGCGAGTAGCGCGCGGCAACGGCGCGTCATCGGCTTTCGACCGCGGCCCGTCCACGAGACGGGCCGCGGTTTTTTTGTCGGGGACATTCACCAGCGGGGCGCCGCGGCGCCCGTACGGGAACGAGCACATGATCCGCATTGCACTGCCGAACAAGGGACGCCTGTCCGAGAGCGCCCGGGACCTGCTGGACCGCGCGGGGCTGGAAATGGACGTGCGCGGAGAACGGGCGCTCCAGGCCACCCTGGCCGGCGGCGCGTTCCTGGCGCTCTTCGTGCGCGCCGAGGACATCCCGGAATTCGTGGCGGACGGCGCGGCCGACGTGGGCATCACCGGGCGGGACCTGGTGGCCGAATCGGAACGGCCCGTGGAGGAGCTCCTGGAGCTGGGCTTCGGCCGCTGCCGGGTGGCCGTGGCCGCGCGCGACGACGGCCCGGCCACGCTGGAAGACATCCCCTCGGGCGCGCGGGTGGCCACGGTCTTCCCCAACATCACCACGCGCTACTTTGCCGGGCTGGGCCGCCCCGTCACGCTGGTCGCCATCTCGGGCGCCGCCGAGATCGCCCCGCACCTGGGCGTGGCGGACATCATCGTGGACCTGGTGTCCACCGGCTCCACCCTCAAGATGAACGGCCTGCACGAGCTGGCCACGGTCATGGAGTCCAGCGCGGTGGTCATCGCGCGCCGCCAGCTCCTGGAGGCGCCCGCAACGGAGCGGCCGGTGCGGGAGCTGGTGGCCGCGCTCGAATCCGTGCTGCGGGCGCGCGGTAAGCGCTACCTCATGGCCAACGTGCCCCGCGGCGTGCTCGCCGAGGTGAAGCGCATCCTGCCGGGCATCAACGGCCCCACCATCGTGGACGTCATGGACGGCGGGGAGCACGTGGCGGCGCACGCCGTGGTGGACACGGCCGACGTCTACCGGGTCATCGCGGAGCTGAAGGCGCTCGGCGCCGAGGGCATCCTGGTGACCAAGATCGAGAGGCTGATGCCGTGAACATTGCCGTGGAGGGCCGCGTGGGCGCGCTGGACGAGGCCGCCGAGGCCCGGCTCTTCGACCGCGGCCGGGCGGCGGATGCGGCCGTGGCCGAGGCGGTGGCCACGCTGGTGGCCGACGTGCGCAGCCGCGGGGACGCCGCGCTCCGCGAGCAGGCGGCGCGCTTCGACGGCGTATCGCTGGAGGCGCTCGAGGTACCCCGCGAGGCGTGGGACCGGGCGCTGGCGGAGCTGGACCCCGCCGTGCGGGACGCCCTGCACCAGGCCGCCGACGCCATAGCAGGCTTCCACACCGCCCAGCTGCCCGCGCCGCTGGAGGTGGAACTCCGTCCGGGCGTCCGGCTGGGGCGCCGCGCTGAGCCCCTCCGCGCCGTGGGCGTGTACGCGCCGGGCGGGCGCGCCTCCTACCCGAGCAGCGTGCTCATGGGCGTGGTGCCGGCGCGCGTGGCGGGCGTGACGGAGGTGGTGGTGTGCTCACCGCCGGGGCCGGATGGCCGCCCGCCCGCCGCGGTCATGGCGGCGTGCGCCATCGGCGGCGCGGACCGGCTCTTCGCGCTGGGCGGCGCGGGGGCCGTGGCGGCGCTGGCGCTGGGCACGGCCAGCGTGCCGCGGGTGGACAAGATCGTGGGCCCGGGCAACGCCTACGTCACCGAGGCCAAGCGCCAGCTCACCGGCACCGTGGCCATCGACTGCCCGGCGGGCCCCTCCGAGGTGTTGATCGTGGCCGATGAGGGCGCGGACGCCGAGCTGCTGGCCGCGGAGCTGAGCGCGCAGGCGGAGCACGACCCGGACGCGGCCGCGGTCCTGGTCAGCACCTCGGCGGACGTGCTGGCCGCCGCGCGCGCGGCGCTCACCCGCGTGGTGTCCGGCCAGCCCCGCGCGGCCATCATCGAGGAGGCGCTGGCGGCCCGGGGCGGCCTGCTGCTGGCCGACTCCCTGGACGAGGCCTACGCCTTCGCCACGCGCTACGCCCCCGAGCACCTCCTCCTCATGGTGGCCGACCCGCGCGCGGGGCTGGCGCGCGTGCGCTCGGCGGGCACCGTCTTCCTGGGCGCGGGCAGCTCCGTGGCGTTCGGTGACTACCTCACGGGCGCCAACCACGTGCTCCCCACCGCCGGCCTGGCCCGGGCGTACGCGGGGCTCTCGGCCGCGGACTTCCTGCGCTGGACCACCTACCAGGAGGTAAGCGACGAGGCCGCAGCAGCGCTCGCCGCCCCCACGGCCACGCTCGCGGACGCCGAGGGCCTGCCGGGGCACGCGCTGGCCGCGCGGCTGCGCGCGCGCGGCGCCGCGTCGGGGTCGCAGCCGCGCGGCGGCGCGCGGCAGGCAATCGGGGAAGCGCCGGGCGCCGGCAACGGCGAGGCGCGGGCCGCCGGGGAGGACGACGCGCGCGGCGCAGCCGGCGCGGGGACGTCGCTTGACAGAGTAGCGTTCCGGGGGGCGTACGCGGGGATCGAGCTCTACGAGCCGGGGCGCGTGCCCACCGCCGTGGAGCTGAGTGACAACACCAACCTGTGGGGCATGCACCCGCTCGTGGCCGAGCTGTTCGCGGCGCTGCCCGCCGACGCGGTGACGCGCTACCCCACCGTGTGGGCGCGGCGGCTGAAGGAGGCGGCGGCCGCGGCCTTCGGGGTGGCGCCGGAGAACGTGGCCACCGGCTGCGGCTCCGATGACCTCATCGACTCGGCCGTGCGCGCCTTCTGCGAGCCGGGCCAGGCGGTGGCCTTCCCCGAGCCCACCTTCGGCGTGGTGACAACCTTCGCGCGCATGAACGCCGCGCGGCCGGTGGCGGTGCCACTGGGCGCGGACTTCGCGCTGGACCCGGCGGCGCTCCTGGCCACCGGCGCCGCGCTCACCTATATCTGCCGCCCGAACAACCCCACCGGCACGCACTTCGAGCGCGCGGTGGTGGAGCGGGTGCTCGCCGAGGCGCGCGGCGTGGTGCTGGTGGACGAGGCCTACGCCGACTTCGCTCCGGACAGCCTGTTGCCGGACATCGTGGCCAGTCAGCGGGGCGTGGTGCTGCGCACGCTGTCCAAGGCGTGCGGCCTGGCGGGGCTCCGCGTGGGGCTGGCCATGGGGCCGGCGCCGCTCATCCGGGAACTCGAGAAGTCGCGCGGGCCCTACAAGGTGGGCGGCGTGGCGGAGGCGGCGGCCGCGCGGGTACTTTCCGAGGGCATGGAGTGGGTGCGCGAGCGCGCGGCGGACGCACGGCTGGCGCGGACGGAGTTGGCGGCGGCGCTGGCGGAGCGGGGCCTGCGCACGTGGCCGTCGGAGGCCAACTTCGTGCTCGTTGCCGTGCCGGAACCGTGGCCGTCCGCGGGCGCGCTGGCCGCGGCGCTGCGCGCGGCGGGCGTGGCGGTGCGCGCCTTCGAGGCGCTGCCGGGCGCGGGCAACGCCCTGCGCGTCACCGTGGGACCGCCGGCCATGATGGCGCGCTTCCTGGACGCGCTGGACGGGGTTCTGGACGTGGGATGCACCGGTCAGGAGGCGGGCTGATGGAAGTGGCGCTGTTCGACTACGGCACGGGCAACCTGCACTCGCTGGCCAAGGCGCTGGAGCGGGGCGGCGCGCGCGTGCGCATCGAGGAGTCGGTGGACCGGGCGCTCGCGGCGGACGCCCTTGTGCTGCCGGGTGTGGGGGCCTTCGGGGCCGCCGCGGCCCGGCTGGCCGGCGCGCCGTCCGCACCGGCCGGACCCGGTGGCCAGAAGCTGCCGCGCATCATGGCCGAGCTGCTGGAGGAGATGGAGAGCGCCACGGCCCGGCTGCGGGAGGCGCTGGCGGGGGGGATGCCCTGCCTGGGCATCTGCCTGGGCATGCAACTCCTGTTCGAGGAGAGCGAAGAGGGCGCGGGCCGGGGCGTGGGCGCGCTCCGGGGACGTGTCCGCCGCGTACAGGCGCGCCGTGTACCGCACATGGGCTGGAACGAGGTGGAGGGCGGTGGCGCGCCGCTCTTCACGGGCGTCGAAGGGATGATGGCATACTACGCCAACAGCTTCGCGGTGGAGCCCGCCGAGCCCGCAGACGTGCTGGCGTGGACCTCCTACGGGGCCGACCGCTTTCCCGCCGCCGTTCGGCGCGGCAACACCTTCGGCGTGCAGTTCCACCCGGAGAAGAGCGGCGCGGCGGGCCTGCGGCTCGTGGCCAACTTCCTGGCGGCGGCCCGGTGAGGGCGTACGCGGCGGTGGACCTCATGGGCGGCCGCGCGGTGCAACTCGTGGGCGGCCGCGCCGAGGACACGCGCATTAGCCTGCCGGATCCCGCCGCCGTGGCGCGCGACTGGGTGGCGCGGGGCTTCGGCGCGCTGCATGTGGTGGACCTGGACGCCGCCCTCGAACAGGGCCACAACCGCGCCGCCATCGCGGCGCTGCTGGAGGCCGTGGACGTGCCCGTGCAGGTGGGCGGCGGCGTGCGGGACGAAGCGGCCGCGGACGCCCTCTTCGAGCTGGGCGCGGCGCGGGTGGTGGTGGGCACGCGGGCGGTCCGTGATCGGGCCTGGCTGGAGGAGTTGGTGGCGCGCCATCCCGCGCGGGTGGTGGTGGCGGCGGACGTGCGTGGTGCGGAGGTGGTGGCGCGTGGCTGGACGGAGGGGACGGGGCTCGATGCCGCCGCCTTCCTGGGGTCACTCGATGACCTGGAGCTGGCGGGCGTGCTGGTGACGGACGTGGGCCGGGAGGGGCGCATGGCGGGCGCGGACGCGGCACGCTTCGCGCTGCTGGCCGCGGCCACGCGGCATGCGCTGCTGGCATCGGGCGGCGTGACGGACATGGCGGACCTGCGGCGGCTGGCGTATGCCGGCGCCGCGGGGGTGGTGCTGGGCATGGCACTCTACACCGGGGCGCTCGACGCGGCGGCCGTGGCAAGGGAGTTCGACGCATGAAGACGTGGACGCGAGAGACGCGGGAGACCCGGGTCCGCCTGGGACTGGAGCTGGACGGCTCGGCCGAGCCGGCGCGCGTGGACACCGGAGACACTTTCCTGGACCACATGCTGGTGACGCTGGCGCGCTACGCCGGCGTGGGGCTGGAGGTGGAGGCGGCCGGGGACTTGCGGCACCACCTGGTGGAGGACGTGGCCATCACGCTGGGGCTGGCGCTGGCGGAGAGCCTGCCGGAACGCTGCACGCGCTATGGCGCGGCCACGGTTCCCATGGACGAGGCGCTGGTGCAGGCGGCGGTGGACGTGGGCGGACGGGCGTACTACGAGGGACCGCTCCCCTCCGCCCTCTACGACCACTTCCTGCGTTCGCTGGCCATCAACGCGGCCGCCACGCTGCACGTGCGTGTGCTGCGCGGTACCGACCGCCACCACGTGGTGGAGGCGGCCGTGAAGGCCGTTGGCCTGGCGCTCCGCGAGGCGCTGGCTCCCGGCCAGGCGGTGTTCAGCACCAAGGGCGCCGTACGACTCGAACGCGAGGACTGAGATGCTGCGCAAACGTGTGATCGTCTGTCTGGACGTGCGGGACGGTCGCGTGGTCAAGGGCGTGAGCTTCCAGGGCCTCCGGGACATGGGCGATCCGGTGGAGCTGGCGGCCCGTTACGAGGCGGAGGGTGCCGACGAGATCGTCTACCTGGACATCTCCGCCTCGGCCGAGGGCCGGCGCACCCTGCTCGACCTGGTGCAGCGGACCGCGGAGCGGCTCTTCATCCCGCTGACGGTGGGCGGCGGCATTCATGAGGTGGCGGACATCGAGCGCGCGCTACGCGCCGGCGCCGACAAGGTGAGCGTGAACACGGCCGCCGTGGAGCGCCCCGAGCTCATCACGGAGGCCAGTAAGCGCTTCGGCGCGCAGTGCGTGGTGGCCAGCATCGACGCGCGTGTGGAGCGCCGGCAGGTGGAGCTGGCGGTGAAGACGGCGGACGGCACCGTGGATCCCGCCGTGGCCAATCCCCGGATGAGCGCCGACTGGTTCCGCGTGTTCACGCAGGGCGGCGCCAAGGTCACCGACCTGGACGCCATCAGGTGGGCGCGCGAGTGCGCCGAGCTGGGCGCCGGGGAAATCCTCATCACGAGCATCGATCAGGACGGCCGCCGGAACGGGTACGACCTGGAGCTCACCGCCCGCATCGTGGAGGCCGTCTCCGTGCCCGTGATCGCCAGCGGCGGCGCGGGCAGCGCGGAGCACATGCGGGACGCCTTCCTGCTGGCGGGTGCCGACGCCGCGCTGGTGGCGGGCATCTTCCACGAGGGGGTGACCACGGTACCGGCGGTCAAGCGCTTTCTGGCCGAAGCGGGCATCGCCGTGCGGCCCGCCGGGGAGCCCGTGGCCACCCTGCGCGTCGACGCGGAGCCCTTGCCCGGATGACGCGCGCCGAGCTGCTGGACTTTGCCACCGACCTGGCGTGGCGCGCCGGCCGCGTCACGCTGCCGTATTTCCAGACCGGCGTGAGCGCCGAGCGCAAAGCCGACCAGACGCCCGTGACCGTCGCGGATCGGGCCGCCGAACGGCTGGTGCGCGAGGCTGTGGGCGCGCGCTTCCCCGACGACGGCATCCTGGGCGAGGAGGAGGGCTCCCTCAACCCGGGCGCGGGACGCCGCTGGATCGTGGATCCCATCGACGGTACGCGCTCCTTCGTGCGGGGCGTCCCCCTGTACGCCGTACTCCTGGCCCTGGAGGAGGAGGGTGAGCCCGTGCTGGGCGTGGTGCACTTTCCCGCCCTGGGTGAGACGGTCTATGCCGCGGCGGGGCTGGGCTGCTGGGTGAACGGGCGGCCCGCGCGGGTCTCCTCCGTGGATCGCCTGGAGGATGCGTGCGTGATCACGAGTGATGCCAAGCTGGCCGCGCACGGTGCCCGCGCGGAGGGCTGGGCACGCCTGGCCGCCGCGGCCGACGTGGCCCGCACCTGGGGGGACGCCTATGGCTACGCCCTGGTGGCCACCGGCCGCGCCGAGGCCATGGTGGATGCCGAGATGCAGGTGTGGGACGCCGCCGCCGTGGCGGTGGTGGTGCGCGAGGCGGGCGGCGTGTTCACCGACTGGGCGGGGTCGGCCACCCATGCGGGTGGCTGCGGCGTGGGCACCAACGCGGCGCTGGCCGATCGGGTGCGCCGCACCCTGGGGGCGGGCTGATGCGCATCCGTGACGCGGCGGAACTGGACCGGCTGGACTTTGCCAAAGGGGACGGGCTGCTCCCCGTCGTGGCGCAGCACGCCCGCACCGGCGAGGTGCTCATGGTGGCCTGGACGGATCGCGCGGCGCTGGAGCGCACGCTGGAAGAGGGCGTCATGTGGTACTGGTCGCGCTCCCGGGCGGAGCACTGGAGGAAGGGGGACACCAGCGGCAACGTGCAGCGGCTCGTCTCCCTCCACGGGGACTGCGACCGGGACACCGTCCTGGCGCTGGTGGAGCCCACGGGCCCGAGCTGCCATACGGGCGCGTGGAGCTGCTTCGACGCGCCGCCCACCCTGGCGGCCCTGGACGGGACCATCGCGGCGCGGGCGTCGGACGCCCGTACGGAAGAGAGCTACACGCGGCGCCTGCTCGGGGATCGCAACCTGCGCCTCAAGAAGCTGGGGGAGGAAGCTGTGGAGCTGGTCCTGGCGCTGGCGGACGGGGACCGGGAGCGCACGGCGGCGGAGGCGGCGGACGTGCTCTATCACGTGCTGGTGGCGTGCCGGGCGGAGGGCGTGGCCGCCGATGACATCCTGCGCGTGCTGGCTGAGCGGGCCGGGGGCTGAGCCCGCTCTAGACCTGGAAGCCTGAGACCAGTTCCTTCAAGCGGTCGGCTGCCTCGAGCAGCTCGGCGCTAGCGGCGCTCATCTGCTCGGTGGCGGCGGACTGCTCCTCGGCGGCGGCGGAGACTTCCTCGGCCGCGGCGGCATGGGACTCGGCGGTGGCGCCCACCGCGGCCACGGTCCCCTCGGCGGAGGCCACGGCGTTGCGGTTGTCGTCGGCGGCGGCGGCCACCCGCGCGGCCGCGTCACGCATCTCGATGACGGCGGCCACGATCTCCTCGAAGGCCGCGTCCGCCCCCCGGGAAGTCTCCTCCACGCCGGCCACCTTGGCGGAGCCCTCCCCGATGATGGCCACCACGTCCTTGATCTGGCGCCGGATCTGCTCCACCGTGGCGGCCACCTCATCCGACGCCCGGGCGCTCTCGTCCGCCAGCTTCCGTACCTCGTCGGCCACGACGGCAAAGCCGCGCCCGTGCTCGCCGGCGCGGGCGGCCTCAATGGCCGCGTTCAGCGCCAGCAGGTTGGTCTGCCGCGCGATCCCCTGAATGGTCTCCACAAAGTCATCGATGCGGGCGGAATCCTCCTCCAGCTCCGTGACCTCCCGGCCGGACGAGGCCACCACCTCACGCAGTTCCAGGAGCATGGTGAGCGCCCGCCCCACCTCCAGGCGCTTGGACTCCGCCAGGTCACGGATGCGCTCGGAGAGCTCCCGCACCAGCGCCGAAGAGGAATCGATGTCCGCCGCCCGACGGCGCATCTCGCTCAGCGACTCGTCCACGTTGCGCAGCCCGATCGCCTGTTCCTCGGCGCCCTCGGTGATCCCCACCATGGCCGTGGAAACCTCGCCGCTGGAGCCGGCCACCTGCTCCGCGATGGCGGACAGGTCGGTGGCGCTGTTGCTGATGCGGCCCGCGGTGCTCACGGTCTCCCCCACAATGGTGCGGAAGCGCTCCGCCATGGTGGTGAAGGAGGTGGCCAGCACCTGGAACTCGGGCGGCATGCGGCCGTCCAGCTCCACGCGCAGCTGTCCCTCACCGAGCTGGTTGGCGGCGGCCACCAGCCGATCCAGCGGCCGCTGCACGGCGCGCAGCGTGAACCACAGGAAGATGGTACCGATCACGGCGGTGGCCAGCAGGATGAGGATGAGCACCCGCTGGCGCGCGGCGGACTCCGCGCGGAGCTCGCTGGCGGTCTGCTGTACCCGCGTGACCTCGTTGGTGTTCAGCGCGCGGATGATGGAGCGCAGCTGACGCGTGGTCCCCGATAGCTGGCCAAGGCGCGCGAGCGCCGCCTGGGCATCCCCGGCGGCCATCTCGTCCTGCGCCAGCTGGTTTTCCCGCCGCAGTACGTTGTGCAACTCGATGAGACGATCCAGCCGTTCCAGTTCCGTCGTGCGCTCCTCCGCGGTGGCCGCGCGCAGCTCCGCCTGCCGGCGGTATTCCATGTAGCGGTTTATGAAGACGCTGTTCAGATCATTGTACTGGATCCGCACGGTAGGGTCCGCCGTGAGGAGGTACTGTTGCCCGGCGGCGATCTCGTCCAGCAGGACGGTCTCCAGCTCCGCCCCGATGCTCGAGCGCTGGTACAGCTCATCCATGCGGGTGGTTACCTGCTCGGTGATCTGCTCGAGGGTGTACCACCCCACGCCCCAGATCACCAGGGTACCCAACAGCGCGATCCCGAAGGCGGCTACGAACCGCCCCTGGATACGATCGAAGTATGCTCTGATTCTGTTCATCAGGTTCGGTTGTCCAGCGGGGAGGATGGCGGCAAGAATAGACGCTCCGGGTTGCGGCTGTCAACGGGTGCCATGAAGTTGTTTGCGGCGCCCGCGCGCGCGCCGGCAGCACCACCTCAGCACGGGACGTGGAACGCCATGAGCCAGGCCGTGGGCCCAGCCGATGCATCGGGAGAGCGGCGCGAGCAGATCGTGCACGCGTTGACCGTGCATTTTGCCGCAGACCGCCTCGGGACGGAAGAGCTGGAGCGGCGGCTGGACGTGGTGCACGGCGCCCGCACGGCGGCCGAACTGGAGACCGCGCTCGACGGACTCCCGGCGCTGGAGAGCGCCCGGGAGCCCGCCAGGACGCTGGCGCCGCGCACGGAACGCCCGCCGGCGCCCGTGGAACGCCAGCAACGGCGCTACGCCGTGGCCGTGATGAGCGGCGCCGACCGGCACGGCCACTGGGTGCCGGGCGAGCACAACCTGGCGGTGGCCGTGATGGGCGGTGTGTCCCTGGACTTCCGTGAGGCCCATCTGCCGCCCGGCGTCACCGAGGTGACGGTCTTCGCGCTCATGGGCGGCTGTGACATCGTGGTGCCGCCCTGGGTACGCGTGGAGGCGGGCGGCTTTGCCCTGATGGGCGGCTTCGATACAGCGGAGACGGAGCCCCCGGCGGAGGCGGACGCACCCACGCTGCGCATCAATGGACTGGCCATCATGGGCGGGGTGGAGATCAGCGTGCGCCTTCCCGGGGAGAGTGCCCGCGACGCCAAGCGGCGGCGCAAGGCCGAACGGCAGGAGCTCGCGGACCGCCAGCGGCGCCTGCCGCGCGGCGGCTGACGCATGGCGGCGCGCAAGGCGGTGGCGCCGCCCCATGAGGAGGAGGCGCTCGGCAAGGCGTACGACGCGCAGCTCATGCGCCGCCTGCTGCGCTACGTGGGTCCCTACCGCTGGCGCGTGGCGGGTGCGGTCCTCCTCCTCCTCTGCGTGGCGGCGCTCGAGCTGGCCGGCCCGCTCCTCACGGAGATTGCGCTGGACCGCGCCATTCCCGCGGGTGATAGGGGCATGCTGGCGCTCCTTGCCGGTGTGTTCCTGTTGTCCCTGCTGCTCTCCTTTGCTCTCCAGTACGTGCAGACGCTGGTCACCACGTGGCTGGGCCAGCGCATCATGTACGACCTGCGTCGCGAGATCTTCGGCCGGCTCCAGCGCCTGGGCCTGCCCTTCTACGACCGCAATCCCGTGGGTCGTCTGATGACCCGCGTGACGAGCGATGTGGAGGTGCTGAACGAGCTCTTCAGCTCCGGCGTGGTGAGCGTCTTCGGGGACGTCTTCACGCTGGTGCTCATCGTGGGCGCCATGTTCTGGCTGGACTGGCGGCTGGCGTTGGTGGCGCTGGCGGTGATGCCGGCCGTCTTCGTGGCCGCCGGCCTGTTCCGGGCCCGCATCCGGGACGCGTACCGGGACATCCGTGTCCGGCTGGCGCGCATCAACGCCTTCCTCCAGGAGCATCTGACGGGCATCCCCGTCATCCAGCTCTTCGGCCGCGAGGAGGCCACGGAGCGGCGCTTTCGCGAGGTGGATGGGGCCTATCTGGACGCCCACCTGCGCTCGATCACTTACTACGCCCTGTTCTTTCCGGTGATCGAGGTGCTGACGGCCGTGGCGCTGGCCGCCATCGTGGGCTTCGGTGGCTTCTGGATCCTGGAAGGCACGCTGACCATCGGCGTGGTAGCGGCCTTCCTGCAGCTGGCGCGGCGCTTCTTCCGCCCCATCCAGGACCTGTCGGAGAAGTACAACATGCTGCAGGGGGCCATGGCCTCCTCCGAACGCATCTTCAAGCTCCTGGACACGGAGCCCTACGCGGCCGAGCGGCCGGGGGGACGGGCGCTGCCCGCCAGGCCGAAGGGGGAGATCGAGTTCCGGGGGGTGTGGTTTGCCTATCTCACCCGGGAAGGCGCCGCCACGGGTGACGGCAGCGCCGCTTGGGACTGGGTGCTGCGCGATGTCAGCTTCCGGGTGGCGCCCGGCCAACGCATGGCCATCGTGGGGCACACGGGTGCCGGCAAGACCAGCCTGATCTCCCTGTTGCTGCGCTACTACGAGCCCCAGCGCGGGGAGATCCTCTTCGACGGCGTTCCCATCCGGGAGCTGGACGTGGGCGAGCTGCGGGAGCGCGTGGGGCTGGTGCTCCAGGACGTCTTCCTCTTCAGCCGTGACGTGGGCTACAACATCCACCTGGGGCGTAGCGACATCGATCGCGCACGGGTGGAGCGCGCCGCCGCCCGTGTGGGAGCCGACGAGGTGGTGGCACGCCTCCCCCGCGGCTACGACGAGCCGCTCGGTGAGCGCGGCGCCTCCCTCTCCGTGGGCGAGCGCCAGCTCCTCTCCTTTGCCCGGGCCCTGGCCTTCGATCCGCAGGTCCTCATCCTGGACGAGGCCACCAGTTCCGTGGATTCCGCGCTCGAGGAGCGCATCGAGCGCGCCCTCGACGAGCTCATGAAGGGCCGTACGTCGCTGGTCATCGCGCACCGCCTCTCCACGGTGCGGAGCGCCGATCGTATCCTGGTGCTGCACCATGGCCAGGTTCGCGAAGAGGGCACGCACGCCGAACTGCTCTCGCACGGCGGCCTCTATGCGCGCCTGCACGAGCTGCAGTTCGCCTCGACGCGGGGGGCGGCGTGAGGACCCGTGCCGGCCTGCTTCTTGCCCGCTCCGGCACGGGCGGACCCACGACGGGTCCGCACCGGCGAGAGGGGAAGTAAGCGCATGCGCCTGGCTCTGGTGCTGATCGTCCTGGTGCTCGACGTCTGGGCGCTGGGGAGTCTTTTCGGCTCCGCGCTCAGCGGACGCCGCAAGCTGGCCTGGAGCGTAGCCATGGTATTCCTTCCCCTGGTCGCGGCGGCCGCATGGCTGTACCGCCACGCCGGGCACGAGCGCTCGCCACAGAGCCAATCATGAACGGAGACAAGATCCTGGTTGTGGACGATGATCCGGACGCCCGGGACATCGTGCGCACCTTCCTGGACGCCAACGGCTACGAGGTCACCACCGCCGCCACGGGCAAGGAGGCCCTGGCCAAGATGGAGGAGGTCCATCCGGTGCTGGTGCTCCTGGATGTGATGATGCCGGGTATGGACGGTTGGGAGGTGGCCCGCGTCATCAAGAACCACCCGGAATTCGAGGACGTACGGATCGTCATGCTTACCGCCCGCAGTGACTTCACGGACAAGCAGGAGGGTCTGCGGTCGGGTGCCGACGACTACATCGTGAAGCCCATCGACCTCGACAACCTGGCGGAGCGCGTGCAGCGCAACCTGGCCGCCCGGGAAAAGCAGGCGTGAGGATTCTGGCGCGGGTGCGCGACGCGGCGCTCCAGCGCTCCGTCGTTCAGGCCGCCGAGCGCCTCGGCGCCGAGCTGGTGGACGGCGCTCCGGGTGGCGACGGCAATGCCTCGTCGCCGAGCGGAGCGGCGGACGTCCTGGTGCTGGAGGTGGAGGACGGCGCCGACACCGCCGCCCTGCGCGAGCAGGCCCGGCGCACGGACACCGCGCTGTTGCTGGCCTGTGCCGACAGCGAGGGGTGTGACGGCAAGGCGCTCTCCGAGGGAGACGACTGGCTGGCCCTGCCCGCCTCGGACGCCGAGGTGCGCACGCGCATCGAGATTGCCCAGCAGCGCGCGCGGGGTCTCAGAGCCCAGCGGGAGAAGCAGGAGGCCGCCGAGCTGATCCGCTACGAGGAACTGCTCTACGACAGGCTGACCGGCTTCCCCACACTCCCCGTGATGATCGAGAAGGCGCGTGAGCTGCTGGAACGCCGCGGCGAACTCACGGTGCTCTACATCCACTTCGTCTGGTACGAGAAGATCGAGGAGATCTACGGCTGGCAGAAGCTGGATGACGTGTTGGAGACCACGGCTGGCGCGGTGCGCACCTTCTACAGCCGGGAGGCCGCCAGTACGGAGAGCATGGCCATGGTCTCCCACATCGCGGATGATGACTTCATCCTCTTCACCCACGTGCCGGTCTCCCCCGAGATGGCCGAGAAGCGGCTGCGCGCGCTGGCGCAGCGCCTGGAGAGCTTCCTGCGCGAGCGGGTGGAGGAGGATCATGGGGAGGATATCGCGGCGCTGTGCGGCATCTACGTGGGCGCCGCCACGGTCTTCCGCAATCCCAAGATCCGCACGGAGCGCCTGATCTACCGCGGCATCCGGGAGGCTGCCCAGGCGGCGCGCGGCGCCGAGCAGTGGGAGCGCACCCGCAAGGTCAATGACCTGAAGAGCACCATCCGGGACGGCTCGGTGTTCATCGAATACCACCCCATCATCGTCACGGAGACCGAGGAGATCTTCGGCTTCGAGGCGCTGGCCCGCGGCGTCAAGCGGGAACTCCGCTCCCCGGAGGTGCTCTTCGAGGTGGCGGAGGAGGCCAACATGGTCTGGGAGCTGTCGCGGCTCCTGCGCAAGCGGGCCGTGGACGGCATCATCGACGATCTGGAGGACGGGCAGTTGCTCTTCCTGAACATCGACCCGCACGACTTCAACGACCCCACCTTCCGCAACCTGGATCCCGGTGACCTGGGCAGCGTCAAGGATCCGAGCCGCATCGTGCTCGAGATCACCGAGCGGACCGCCATCAAGGACTACCCCGCCTTCCAGGAGTACCTGGCGGTCTTCCGCGAGCGCGGCTTCCGCTTTGCCGTGGATGACGCCGGCAGCGGCTACGCCGGGCTGGGCTCGATCGCCAATCTGGCCCCCGACTTCATCAAGCTGGACATCTCGCTGGTGGCCAACATCGACACCAACTTCCTGAAGCAGAACCTGGTGGAGACCATGGTCCAGTTCGCGGAGGGCCAGGGCGCCAAGGTCATCGCGGAGGGGGTGGAGCGGCAGGAGGAGTTCGAGGCCATCAAGGAGCTGGGCGTCCACTATACCCAGGGCTTCCTCTTCCACAAGCCGCGCTACGCCGGCATCCCCAAGGGAGGGGGGACCGCGGCCTTCTCCCACGCCCAGGCCAAGGAGAACCAGGCCGTGGAGGCGGCCGCCGAGAAGGCAGCCGCAGCCGAGCAGAAGGCGCACGCCGAGGCCAGGCTGGAAGCGGCCGAGGCGGAAGCCAAGGCGGAGGCGGCGGTGGAAGCGGCCCAGCGCGCGGAGGCGGCCAGGGAGGCGGCGGCGGAATCGGGGAAAACGGGGGCGGGCGGCGGCTGAGAGCGTGACGAGGTTACCTTGCGCAGTGTAGCACATTTGTGCTATAGTTGGGAATCGTCCGTACTCTGGAGGTTCCTGTGGTGAGGAAAGTAACGCTCCGGCAGGTTGGTGGTTCCATCGGCGCCACGCTGCCCAAGGACATGGCCGACCGGCTGCACATCAAGGCGGGCGACGACGTCTTCGCCGTGGAAACGGAACAGGGCATCCTGATCACGCCCTACGATCCCACCTTCGACGAGGCCATGGCCGCGTACCGGCGGACGGCCAGCAAGTACCGCAACGCCCTCCGAGAACTCTCGAAGTAGGCGTGTGGAGGAGCCCGCCTGGTTGACCAGCGCCACCGTGGAAATCCTGCACGCCGAGCAGATCCGCGAGCACGGAGGTCAAGCCGGCGTCAGGGACCCCGGGCTCCTGGAGTCCGCCGTCGCGCGCGCGCGTCATCTCTGGAGCTACAGCGCCAGCGCGGATCTGGCCGGCCTGGCAGCGGAATGCGGATTCGGCATTGCCAAGAACCATCCCTTCCTGGACGGCAACAAGCGCGTTGCCTTCGCTGCCACGAACGTTTTCCTGCTCATCAACGGCTGGGAGATCGAAGCTCCTGAACCCGCCGTGGTCGACGTGATGCTACGGGTAGCTGACGGCCGCGTGGACCGCGACGGCCTGGCTGCCTGGATGCGTTCCGTGCTCGTCCCCTTCGTGGATTAGCCTCAAACGGCTGCCCGATCCACCTCCACATGCCCCGCCAGTCGCGCTAGCGTCTGGTAGCCCAGTTCCACCGCGCCGAAGGCGATGGTGGCGTCGCGCGCCTCCTTCGACGCCAGCCGCATGCGCATGCGCACGCGCGTCCCGCCCGCCTCCTCGGCGAAGGTGACCTCCACCTCGAAGCCATGGGGATCATTGTCCTGGCCCGCGTCGTGGAGGTACTCCAGGCGCGCCGGCGGCTGGATCGCGCGGTAGGTGACGCGGTTGGGGTAGACCGTGCCGTCGGGGCTGGTCATGGTGTAGAGCCAGGCGCCGCCCACGCGCACGTCCATGCTGCGCGTCACCGTGGTAAAGCCGTGCGGCCCCATCCAGCGGTCCACGTGCTCGGGGCGGGTCCACGCCTGGAAGACCAGTTCCCGCGGCGCCCGGATGAGACGAGAGAGGACCAGCTCCCGCTCGGAGTCGGTCGGCGCCAGGGCGTCCAGGATCTCCTCCAGGCGGTCCATAGCCTGCCGCGCGCCCACTTCCATGTCCGTGGCCATCATCGCGGCCCGGTCCTCCATGGAAGCGAAGCGGGACTCGACCGCGTAATGCGTGCTGCCTTCCCGCTCCGCGAAGGTGTGCGTCTCCACCACGGGGCGCTCCTCGAACATGCCCTCCATGGCAAAGGTGCACACGAAGCGCTCCGGCGCCGTCACCTCGCGGAACTCACCCATGAAGGTGTAGAGCGCGCCGTCCGGTGCGCGCTGCGCCACGCGCCAGCTCCCACCCGGCCGCGCGTCCACCTCACACGCCTCGTTCACATAGCCGCGCGGACCCCACCAGGCGGCCATGTGCTGGGCCTCGGTGCATGACGCCCACACCAGCGCGCGTGGCGCCGCGAAGACGCGGCGCTGAAGAATGATGGGTTGCGCGGGCGGGTAGACGAACATCGTCGCTTGGAAAACGCCTCCGCCCATGTGGGCCAGTTCCCCGGCCAACCGCTCGAAGGCCTCGATCCAGCCGTGCACCTCACCCTGGTCCCGCTCGAGCCCGCTCTGGCGCACGGTCACCTTGGTGCGGGCCGCGTCCAGCGCCTCGAAGCGCACGTCGATGCGCATCTCGGCCGGGAAGCCGGGGCGCTCGCGGCGCGCCCCCGACGGATTCGAAAAGTGGCAGGTGAAGACCAGCCGCTCCGGCGCCGCCACCTCCTCGTAGACGCCCTTCACCCAGACGTCCTCGTGCTCCTCGAAGGTGTGCTCGTAGTGCAGCTCCCCGCCCGGCCGCGGGTCGAGCCGGCAGACGGGCATGGCGGAGCCGTGCGGCCCGAACCAGCGCGGCAGCGCCGCCGGATCCGTCCACGCGGCGAAGACGGCGCTGCGCGGCACGTCGAAGGTGCGGGAAAGGACCAGCTCGCTGCCGGCCGCGGCCTGCGGCACCCGCGAGCTCTCCGGGGTGGGTTTATCCATTGCCGTGCTCATCGGTCCGCTTCCCGTGTTGGAGGTCCCTGAGGTAGTCGTCCAGCCGCTCGAAGCTCTCCTCCCAGTGCCGCCGATAGCGCTCCATCCAGGCGTCCACCTCCCGGAGCGGCTCCGCCGTGAGGCGGGCCGGCCGCCACTGCGCCTCGCGCCCGCGCTCGATGAGGCGCGCGCGCTCCAGCACCTTGAGGTGCCGGGAGATGGCCGGCAGGCTGATGGTGAAGGGCTCGGCCAGCTCGGTGACCGTGGCCTCGCCGCTGGAGAGCCGGGCCAGGATGGCGCGCCGCGTGGGGTCGGCCAGGGCGGAGAGGGTGGTGCTGAGGGTGTCTGTGGTCATGTGTTTAATTGATCGGTTAATTAACGTATCGGTAAAATAAATGGCGTGGCAGCCACTGTCAAGACTCCTTTCAAGCGACGTCCCGCGCAGCGTTCCCGGCGTTTCCTGACGCTACGCGTCACCGCCGGCCAGCGTGCCGCGCAGTGCCCGCGCCTCGGCGGCCGGACCGAACCCGGGATCCGCCGGCTCCCAGACGCCGAGCGCCCGGTCCAGCTCCACGACGGCCGCCGCGGCGCGCCCGCGCGCGGCCAGGATGCGAGCCAGTTCCACGCGCGCCTCGGGATCCGCCGGGCGGCGGCGCAGCGCCTCGCGCACCTCCCGCTCCGCCTCGTCCAGCCGCCCCGAGCCCCGCAGCGCCCCGGCCAGCAGAGTGTGCGTGGCGATGGCCGTGGGATCGAGGCGGATCTCCTCCCGCAACTGCTCGGCGGCCGCGTCCCAGGCGCCGCGCATCAGATGGGCGCGGCCCCGGCCGTTGTGGATCCTGTGGCGGAAGAGCTCGTAGCCCAGCGTGGCGATCATGCGCTCCATCCCCACGGCCGCCGCCTCCACGGCGTCCGGATCACCCAACTCCAGCGCCATGCCCAGTTCACCCATGGGAATGAACATGTCCCACGGTGAGGTGAGTTCGGCGCGCGCACGCTCGACGATGGCGCGAGCGCCCGCCGTATCCCCCGCCTGTACGTGGAGGTCCACGGCGCCCAGGCGCTCGGCCGCCACGAGCACGGGTGGGTTGAATTCCGCGGAGGCCTGCAGCGCCGTCTCGGTGCGGCCCAGCGCCGCACGCATCTGGCCGCGCAGTGCCAGTCGCCTGGCCCACGCCGAGTGCACCTGTGACCTGTCCTGGGGCGTGCGCGCAGCCTGCTCCGCGCGGGCCAGTTCGGCGTCGGCCTCCGCCCATCGCTCCCCGTACGCGGCCACCTCCGCAAGCTTGAGCTGGGTGGTAACGTCGCCGGGCTTGAGCGTCAGCGCCTGCTCATACTGCGCGGCGGCGTCGGCGAGCTGGCCCTGGACGGCGTGGAGGTCCCCCAGCGAGAGGCGGCCCCGATGGTCCTCGGGGAACGCCTCGGTATAGCGCTCGAAGGAAGCCAGCGCGCCCGCGAAGTCCCCATCGGCCTGCTGCAGCGCGCCGATCTGCTGGAGCGTCTGGAGCTGGCCCTCGTCCAGAGCCAGGACGGTCTGCAGACTTTGGATGGCCCCCGCCCGGTCGTCACGCACGAGCTGCACCTGGGCGCGCGCCTGATGCGCCGACAGGTCCTCGGGGAAGACCTCCACCCACATGTCCAGTACGGCGAAGGCCCGCGGCGCCTGCTGGTTGATGAAATAGTAGTCGGATTTGACCATGAACTGCATGCGCTCGGGCAGGCGGTAGAGATTGTCCATGGCCGCCTGGATGGGAGCGACCGCCTCCGCCGTACGGCCGGCGAAGAGGTTCACCTGGGCCAGGGCGTACTGGGCCTCGGCAAAGGCGGGATCGAGCTCCACGGCGTGCGCGAGCGCCTCCCCCGCGGCCGCCCAGTCATCGCGCACGTGGATGGCCACCACGGCGTCCACGTAGCTCCGATACGCCTCCGCCGAACTGGTGAGGAGCTCCCGCGCGGGCAGGTCCGGCGCGTCCGGCCGGGGCTGGACCTCCAGGGCGTCCTTGATGAAGACGCTCATGGAATCCGTCAGGGTGAGCACGTCCCGGCCGGCGAAGGTCCGCTCCGCCACGAGGCCGCCGTCGGCCGTTTCGTGCAGACGGAGGGTGGCGTGGACGAGGTCATCCTCTCGCACCACGCTGCCGTTCAGGAAGTACTGCCGGTGCTGCTGCCCGGCCACCTCCCGTTGCAGGGTGAGCGGCACGCCGGTGAGCTCGGTGAAGCCCGCCTCGCGGAGCCGGTCACGGAAGAGGACGGGGATGCGCAGATCGATGAAGGCGTCCTGCGCCAGCTCCGTGTTCAGGGCGTGCACGAAGGCGTAGCGCAGCCAGCCGTCCTCGGGCGCCAGCTCCGGCCCGTCGAGATAGAAGAGGCCCAGCCGCTTGCGGAATTCGGCCTTCGGCACCGTCCGCGTCACCGTGTTGCCGTCCTCGTCCTCCACCGTCACGGATGTGGTGGCCGCGCCGAGCGGCTTGCCGCCGAACAGGAGGACGGCGGCCAGCAGCGTCACGACCGCGTTCAGCGGCACGCCGACCTTCTCCGAGCGCACCCACTGATCCTGCCCGGGACGCCCGTGGTTCCACGCCAGGAGCAGCACGCTCGGGATCATCAGCGCGGTGAGCAGCAGCGCCAGGTCCACCAGGTGCGGCGAGAGGACGTAGCGCTCCGTGACGAACTGCATGAACTCGAGCAGCCCCCAGCAGGAGGCCAGGTAGATGGCCAGGATCTGTGGGACACGGCGCTCGGTCAGCATCCGCACGGCGGGGGGGAACATGACGCCTCCTGCGATGGTTCGGGAACGGCCCGACGGAGAGGGCCGCTCCTAATATGGGGACGGAGGAGGCTTGCGAGAAGAGTCAGGTGAACGAGGCTCGAAGAGCACCGGGGTGGCGGAGCTACATGCCACCCCGCTGGCTAGCCGCGCAGTTCCTCCGCAAAGCGGCGTTGAATGATCCGCACGAACTCATCCGGGTCATCGAGCGAGCCGCGCAGGACCTGGATCACACGCTCCTCATCCACGTCGGCATAGAGATGGACCAGCACATTCCTGAAGCGCGCCATGGCCATCAGACGATCCGCCAGTTCAGCCGGTATGACCCCTTCTTCACGCAGGACCCGGAAGATGTCGGCGTAGCTCGCCGGTGGCTCGTAGCCCTCGGAGCTGATCACATGGCTGCCGAGGTCCACAACGGTCTCGATGGTAAGCAGCAGGTAGTGTTGCAGTCCGCCCATGACGGCGAAGTCGTCCCGAAGCTCCTCGTCCGTGCGCCCCGCAAGTTCCGTCAGGTAGCCCCGGTAGCGCCGGAAATGGCCGAGAAGGGCCCGGGCCTTCTGCGGATCAACCACGTGTCAGAGCCTCACGGGCGTCCCGCTCCAGGAAGGGCAGGAAGTCGAAGTAGAGGCGGCGCGTCGAGACCTCGAACTCCACCCGCGCCGAGGGATCCCCGTCGAAGACCAGCACCCCTTCCGTTACCACCCGCCCGAGCACCGACAGGGGCAGGTGGTCCACCCGATGGGCGTCCACATCCACCCGGGAAGCGAGACGCTGTTCCAGCCGAGTGGCCACCGTTTCAGCGAACAACGGCCCGGGTCGGGCGGCCGGACCCATCACGAGCGCCAGATCCAGATCGCTGCCCGTGTTTGCAGAGCCACGGGCTCGGGAGCCGTAGGCATAGGCGGCGGCGAGTCCGGGCAGCGTCCGGGCTACGTGCGCCAGCGCTGTCCGGACCTCATCGAAGTCGGGCCGCGGTAAGATGAGAGGGTTGGCGTGCATGCCATGAAGCTACCGCCGCCCCGGGTGGAATCCAAGCACGGCGGGAGCTGCACGAGCTGGACTTTCGTCGAAGCTGCGTCGGTCGCATCTTTCTCCACTGGCAGCAGCTCCCTGCGTTACCCTCGACGACCCGTCGCCGAGCACGTTTCCTCAGACCCCCGTAACGCCATGCTGAAGCCCCGCCGTGCAGCTATCGCCGCATTCCTCGCCGTAGCGTGGCCCCTGGCGAGCTGTGCGGAGAAGTCCTCCGCTGGCGATCCGTCGGCGCCCGCCGCGGAGGCCTGGACGCTCGATCCCACCGGGCTCCCCCGCGCCACGTTGGTCGAGGAGCTGAGGCTGGACGCGGACGAAGAGGACTTCTCGGTCGTCCGCGCGGTCAACGTGGGCCCGAACGGCCGCATCGCTGTGCCCCTCCGCCAGGACGGGGAGGTCCGGGTCTACGACGCGGCCGGTACGGCGATCGGCGTGTTCGGACGGCCCGGGGAGGGGCCCGGGGAATTCGGCGTGCTCACCTCGGTGGGCTTCGTGGGTGACACCCTCTGGGCGCGGGACGGCCGTCTCCGCCGCATCACCTTCTTCGCGCCGGACGGCTCGGTGCTCCGCACCTGGAGCCCCGAGGAGGTGCAGCTCGATCCCCCGGACGGTCAGGGCCCGCCTCTCGCCATACCCACCATGTTCCTGAATCCGGTGGCCGTCCGCCCCGACGGCTCGATGCTCGCCACGGCCCGCTACATGTACGCGGACATGTCGAGGGTCTCGGAGACGCTGGCCGTCGACGTTACGCCGGACGCCCGCGCGCGCCTCGTGGCCACACCGCCAGCCTACGAGGACCCCCGCTGGATGATCGAGGTCGACGGACTCGGATGGCCGATGCCGTTCACCGTGATGCCCATGACATCCTCGACCCCGGACGGCGATCTCCTGGCCATGCTGATCAGCGAAGCCACGTCGGAGACGGGCGGCGAGGTGACGCTCACGCTGGTCCGGGCCGCGGGCGATACGGTGTTCCAGCACGCCTACCCGTTCGTGGGAGAGCCAGTCACCGGCAGCGCGCGCGACAGCGCCATCGACGCTCTGGCCCCCGACCGACCGCCGACGGAGGGCCCGCCGGACCTCTACCGGCGTCGGCAGGCCATCGCCCGGGATCAGATGCCCACCGTTCACCCGCCGGTTACGGGCTTCCGGCTCGGCATGGACGGCACCATCTGGATCGATCTGCGGGAATCGGAGGAGGGGCGGGTTACGCTCGTTCTCGATGGGGACGGGCGGCCGCTCGCGTATGTGCTCCTGCCGGAGGGAGCCGTCATCCGCCAGGCCACGCGGACCCACGTCTGGATGACCGAGGCCGACGAATTCGACCTGTCGGACGTGGTGCGGTATCGAGTGGAGGGGCTGGGCGGTATGCCCGGCGCGAGCGGCGGCTGAGGACCGGGTTCAGATTGAGGCGCTGTCGGGTCGGCAAGGCTTTTCGCCAGCAGGCGCTGCCGGATCGTTTTCGGCATGCTACGTCCCTGTTGCGCCGTGCTCGGCACAGCGCTGCCGCATATCCGTCGCCGCCGGAGGCCAGGGATGCCGGGTCAACGCTTGAACATCGAAAGCGTCTTGAGCGGCCACATACACGGAGAGCCGACCGAATCCCACGAGCCGCTGATGCACCTCCAGAACCAGGGTTCCCACCAGCCCACCATTGCGACCAACAAAGTCGTAACGGGGCATCGCGGCGCCCAGGATTGGCGTTCGTCGAATGGCCACACAGCCGTCGGGAGTAGCCATCACAACCGGTCCGTGACGAACGACGAAGGGCGGAACGAACGCGGGCCAGGATTCGATGTAAGAGGGATCGCAGGCGGGTCCCCCCAGCGGAAACGAGGCACGCTCGAGCGCGGCGCATTGTTCTTCCTTCGTGGCCCTGACCCGTAGTTGCTGAATGGGGTCGCCGTTCGTCCATGCGCCGCCGGGGCTCATCCAATCCACCCGATACGGTTCGGCTCGTACGATGGCTAACCAGCCGTCGTCGAAGAGCAGCGGCTGGTCCGCCGTGGTCCATGGCGTGCCGGCCACCACGCTCCGTGGTCCGCCCCCGCTTGGCTCCAGGACGACGATTGGCGCAGGTGGTGCCGAAATTCGCGCCACGGTATCCAGTCGACTCCGGGCGCGATCCGCGAGGGCAACCGGCGCCGTCGCAGCTTCGATCGGGGCGGAGGAAGCGGCGACCCGGAAATACCCGCAGACCCTGCCATTCCGGTCGACGCCGCAAACGTTTGCCTTGAAGATCGATTGGGGGAGAACATCCGGCGGCGCGATCCCCGCCATGTCCGCACCGGCCAGCACCGTCCAGCGATAGTGGTACGAATCAACAAAGAGGGTCGAATCCCCGGGCATGGTGAACAGCGCCCCGACACCGCGATATTCGCCTGGCCCGTCCCCCCGCCCACCGATCAGCTCCTCGACGCCCCGCCAATCGATCAGCACGAGCCGCTGCTCGCCGCGATCAGCAACGATGAGTCGCCCATCCGCCAGCTCCCGCACGAACCTGGCATCGGTGAAACCCACCTCTGCCGTCGCGGTGGGTCCGTCCAGAACGATTGGCGGTCCGGACTGCGCGGCTGCACGCGGGACCACAAGGACCGCCAGCAGGGCGCCCAGCGATGCCGTGCTCATCAAACGCACAAACCGTTGTCAATAGCTTGTGCGGTTGGCAAGGGCCCCGCCCCCGTGCGCAGAGCAAGCCTGAGTCGCCTCGACATCAAGCCGCCGGCTTTTCTATTAGTCTCATCCGGTCCACACCCATGAACAATCCATCTAGCACCAAGAATAGTAAATCACCGTTCGGGGCGACGACCAACTTTCCCCATGACTTATCATCGGTGGACAGCGTCGCAGAACCCAAGTAAGCTCCCGACTCGTCAAGCACATCAAGAAACATCTCGCTGCTCTTCAACACCACATGTCCCTGCGGGTTGTTCACATAGGTCTTCTCGTTATACATGACCACATAACGTCCGTCGGGCAATGTGCCGATGCCTCGCGTTGCCACTGGTGCGGAGGGCACATCCGTCGTGCCAATTCTTCTTGTGACTGTGCGGCTGTCGGGATACAGGTTCCTTCCGATCGAATCGATGCCCTGTGAGTCGATACGGTGGATGACGCCTGGCGCTCCTTGCATATATATGACCGATCCCAAAGACCCTCTCCCTAGCGCGCCGGATGCACCCCCCCAACTGAGATCAATACTTTGCTCGTCGGCGAGGACAAGACTATCAATCCTCTCTCCAATCGACGGATCAAACACGACTAAAGTATGCGGTGCCGACTTGCGGGGTGAACGAGAAAGGACGACGTTTCCGTCCAGCATCTCGATGAACACAGGCTGTGCCTCGATGACTTCGAAGGATCTTCGGTAGTTGCCACTGCTATCGAACTCCGTCACTCGATCTGCTTCAACATCAAGAACAAACACCTCGCCGTTGTCCCCAACGGCCATTTCTCGGGGCTCTACAAACTCTCCGGGCCCGCGCCCGTAGCCACCAACGATTACACGGGCAAGGCGGCCAGCCGGATCGAATATGACGATCTTCTTATAGTCGGCATCCAGCACGTAGACGTTGTTCAGTCTATCGACATCAATTGCGATCGCCCTGCTGAACATTCCGCCACCGACATCCCGTTCTACGGTCGACAAAGGGCGTATGGATTCGCTTAGATCCTCCCACCCATATCGAGCAATCGTCTGAAGCTCGAATACCTCTGTTCTGTGGGGTGGTGGTTCCGGTAGTGGAGCTGGCGCCGGCAGGTTCGAATCGTGATCATCACAGCCAATCACCCCGATCATCACGATCATGATAATGGCTGATGCCGTCTGCCGCATGATACTTGTCCTAGTGTTCGTTGTCGATCGAACCGCGTTGACCGGATCCACCACAACCCAGCCCCCGCCCAGTCACGATGACGCGACATCTGCCCGGCAATGAGGTCAAGGGCGGTCGGGTAGGAGCCGGAACCGGCACCTACTGCCTGCGGAATACCCCGCTCGTATCCGGCCGCACGCGCATCCGCCGCCCCACCGGCCCACCGCGCCGGCCGTCCCGATCCGCGTCCGCCGAATCCGCCCGCGGGATCGGGAAGCGCGGCGCGCGGCCGCGCTCGGGGGCCAGGGCCTCGGCCGTGTAGTTGCTGGCGGCGTTCCAGAGAATCCAGTCCTGGAAGCCGGCGTCGTAGACGGCCTCGATCTGGGCGCGCACGTATGCGGGGCCGTAGTCCGGCTCTCCCAGGGAAAAGTCCTGCAGCCAGGGACGAACGCGGGCGGCGCCCTCCACGCCCTCGGTGCGCTTGCGGGCCCACTCCATGGCGGCGAAGACGATGTCGTAGGGGTTGGCGTTGGGGTGCTGGATGCCGTAGGAGCCGCGCGCATAGTGCGAAGGGTAGATCATGGGCAGCAGCGCGTCCGTCTCGGTGCGCATCTTCTTCCAGTTCTGCCCGATGCCCAGGTCGTCGGCGGCGGAGGTGGCCAGCCCGAAGACATCGGCGGTCACGGGCACGCCCAGGTCGGCCAGCTGCTCGCGCGAGTAACGCAGGAACTCGGCGATGCCGTCTTCCTTGGTGCGCCCCTCGCGGGCGGGCCAGACCGCCGTCTTCATATAGGACTGCGGCACGTCGGGGAAGCGCACATAGTCCCACTGCACCTCCGCGAAGCCCATCTCGATGGCCTCGCGCGCGATGGTGATGTTGTAGTCCCACACCTCGCGATTGAACGAATCCACCCAGCCGTAGCCATTGTTGTCCTGCCAGATGGAGCCGTCCTCCTTGACTATCGACAGGTCGGGCCGCGCCTCGGCCAGCACCTCGTCACGGAAGACCACGATGCGCGCCACGGGATAGATCCCCGCGTCGCGGATCTCCTGCAGCACGGCGCGCATGTTCGGGATGGCGTAGTGACTGTCGGCGCCCACGCGCCGCGCCAGCGCCACCGTGGAGCGGTAGGAAAGGTGGCCCACCTCCTTCACGTCAATGACGAAGGTGTTGATCTCCGTCTCCCGGGCCAGCTCGATGAGCCGCGCCCGCTTGCCGGCCGCTCCCGCCGAGTAGGCGGTCACGTAGATGCCGCGCAGCGGCTCGGGCGTGGCCATGAGCTCCGGCTGTTCGTACGTCTCCAACCGCTCGGTGGGACCTGGCATGGGCGGCGCGGGCTCTACCGGCGCCGTTTCAAGCGACGTCCCCGCGCCGGCCTCCGCGCCCGCGTCCCTGCTCGCGGCTGCCTCCAGGTCCAGCGCCGCAGGCGCATCCGCCGGCGGCGCCATACGCGCGAAAGCCACCATGCCGATCACCAGCACGCCGAGCGCGCTGGCCGCGTAACGCGGCCGGGCAAAGGGCCTGACGCGCGCCGCGAGGGCGGCTCGATCCTCGTCGCTTATGAAATTCACGCGGTTCCTTTCATGCTGCGGTGCCGCATTCGCCTCTGTAGGTGCTCGTGCACGGGGTGTGCCGCCCGGTTCAGTACGTGGGCAACGACGGGTCTACCGTGCGCGACCACTCGTTGATGCCGCCGGTCAGGTTGGCCACGCGTGCGTAGCCACTGGCGTGGAGGTAGCGCGCCAGGGCGCCGCTCCGGCTGCCGGTGCGGCAGAAGAGGATGACCTCCTCTTCCTGATCCAGCTCGTCCAGGCGCCCCTGCAGGTCTCCCATGGGGATGTGGCGCGCGCCCACGGCTTCGAGGTTGGAGATGTCCAGCTCGTGGGCCTCGCGCACGTCGATCAGGGTGGGACGCTCGCCCGCGTCCAGGCGGGCCTTGAGCTCCCTCGGGCTGAGCTCGTGATGGCCGTTGCTTCCGGGGGTCTCCGTCATGGGTGCCGTCTCCTCGATGCCGCAGAAAAGGTCGTAGTCAATGAGTTCGGTGATCGTCGGATGGTCCCCGCACGCGGGGCACTCCGGATTGCGCTGGAGCTTCAGTTCACGCCAGCGGAAGCGCAGGGCGTCGAAGAGCGCCAGCCGCCCGGCCAGCGTCTCGCCGATGCCCAGGATGAGCTTGATGGCTTCGAGTGCCTGGATGCTGCCGATGATGCCGGGCAGCACGCCCAGCACGCCGCCCTCGGCGCAGTTGGGTACCAGTCCGGGCGGCGGTGGTTCCCGGAAGAGGCAGCGGTAGCACGGGCCGGTGCGGCCATCGAAGACGGAGGCCTGCCCCTCGAAGCGGTAAATCGAGCCGTAGACGTAGGGCTTCTTCAGCAGTACCGCGGCGTCGTTGGCCAGGTAGCGTGTGGGGAAGTTGTCCGTGCCGTCCAGGATGACGTCGTAGTCCCCCAGAATGGCGAGCGCGTTGGCCGAGGTGAGTCGCTCTGGGTGCTGTACGACGCGCACGTGCGGGTTGGTTTGGTTGAGTCGTCTGGCCGCACGGGCCACCTTGGGGGCGCCCAGGTCCTCGGTGCCGTAGAGGATCTGGCGCTGCAGGTTGGTGAGGTCCACCACGTCGTCGTCGATGAGGCCGAGGGTGCCCACGCCGGCGGCGGCCAGGTAGAGCGCGGCGGGCGAGCCCAGCCCGCCCGCGCCGATGACCGCCACGCGCGCGGCCTTGAGGCGCTTCTGCCCCTCCCAGCCCACCTCGGGCAGGGTGATATGGCGGGCGTAGCGGGTGATTTCGTCGCGCTCGAGGCCTTCGTGGAGAGCGGGCGGAGTCGCGGCGGGCGCTGCGTTGGGGTTCGGGCGCGAGGTCGCGGCGGGCGCTTTGTCGGGGTTCGGGCGCGATGTCGCGGCCGGCGCTTCGTCGGGGTCCAGGCGCGATGTCGCGGCGGGCGCTTCGTCGGCGTCCAGGCGCGATGTCGCGGCCGACGGCCGGGCAGGCTCAGGCGCGCCGCCGGCGATGCTCGGGATGATCATGAGCGTGTCGCCGGCGCCCAGTGGTGTGGCGTCCTGCTGCGGCAGTGTGCGCACCTCATCCTCGTTCAGGAAGACGTTCACATAGCCGCGCAGGGAGCCGTCCTCGGTGAAGAGGTGGCGGCGCAGGCGTGGGTATTCGCGTGCCAGGTCATCCAGCGCGTCCTTTACCGTACCGGCGCTGACGCGGATCTCCGTGGCGCCGTCGGCCAGCGGGCGGAGCGGCGTGGGGAGGTGGATGGTTGCGGCGGTGGTGCTCATCGGGCGGCCTGCAAGGCGCGGCACACGGGTGCGTCATTCGGCCGCGCCAGCGTCAACTCGTCGAAGCCGGTGCGATCTTCGCGCAGCTGCCAGGCGCGCAGTTCGTGGCCTTTTGCTCCCGCGATGACGTAGATCAGCCCGGGCAGCGCCCATGCCAGGTCGGTGCTCGACGGTGCGGCGTCCGCCCCCTCGGGGTGGGAATGGTAGTAGCCGACCACCTCCACGCCCCGTGCGGCTGCCGCTCCCTCGAGTTCGCGGACCGTTTCAGGCCCCATGAGAAAGGCGCGCGCGGCGTCCTCGGCCTCGTTGGCCGCGGGGAGCGTGCACGTCACCCCGGCACCACCGGCGTTGCCGGCCACGCCTACCAGCGCGCCGCAGCATTCCGCTGGCCATGCGGCGGCTGCGGCCGCGCGGATGGCAGCGCGCACCGAGGTTGGCATGCGGAGCATGGCCGGGCCGGGGAGGGAGTCGCGAGTCACATGCGGAAGATAGCGCCGGGCAACGGGTTGGGTCTACCGGGCTGGTGTGGGGGAAGTGGGCTGCTTGGCTGTGCGGTGCGTAGAACGCGGTGAGGGGCGACCGTCGGGCGTTGGGCGTCGGGCCTGCTGTGCGGGGTCGTTGGTCGCGGGGTCGTTGGTCGCGGGCGTTGGTCGCGGGCGTTGGGCGCGGGCCATTGGTCGTGGACCGTCGCTCTCGGGTGGTCGGACCCCGGTTCGCGGCGTCGCCCGGGGCGCGCGTCCCAAACTCCCATCCAGATGTCCCAAATATCCCATTGACAGTTATTGGCGTGCGAATTCGGGCTTGTCTCGCACCCGCGCGAAATCGGCTCCTGGCGCAGGGTAGGTGGCCGCGAGGCCGCGACGGGAGCGTTGCCGAAGCTTTCGAGCCTCGGCATGCCGGCCATGAGCCTTCCAGGCCTCTTCCAGAGGGTCGAAAATACCCCCCTTATATTACATGAAGTGATTGCGACCACGGCGGATCGGAGGGGTTCATGGGTGGACGGAAGCAGGACTTCAGGTACGGGTACGCGGGCGGCTCCGGCCAATGGAATGGCGGGGCGGTGGTGCGGGAGCGGAAGGTCGGGCCGCCGGCGGAGGTGGACGTAGAGACGAAGCGGTCCGGGGCTGAAGTTGTGGATGATGAGGCGCGGGCGGGCGGGCGCGGTTCCGCGGAACCGAGCGGGCACGATCCGGAGCACGGTTCCGGCGCGGAGACATCACGCGGTTCCGCGGAACCGAGCGGGCCCGATTCCGAGCGCGGTTCCGATCCGGCCGACACGGCGCCGGATCCGGACCCGGATGCCGAGGCGGAGGCCCTCGAGGAGCTCGGCAATGAGATCGCCACCATCGCGGCCGGGATCCATGCCGCCGAGTACCAGTTGCTGGTCCGGCTGGCCGAGTTCGATCGGCGCGGTGGCTGGAAGCTCACCGGCCACCGCACCTGCGCCGCCTGGCTGGCGCACCGTACCGGCAAGGACGAGGGCGCCTGCCGCCAGCGCGTGCGCACCGCCCGGGTACTCGTGAAGCTGCCGCTGACCAGCGCCGCCATGGAGCGCGGTGAGCTGAGCTTCACGAAGGCACGCGCCATCACGCGCCTGGCCAAGCCGGAGACGGAGGCGGACATCCTGGAGTACGCGCTCTCGGTCAGCGCGAAGAAGCTGGAGGCGTTCGTGCGGGACGCCCGTCTGTACGGCAACGTCGACGCGCGGGAGTATGCGCGCCGGCAGTGGGAGGCGCGGGAGTTCGTGGCCTGGACGGACGAACACGGTATGGTCCATTTCAGCGGCCGCATGCCCGCGGTCGACGGCCTGCCGGTGATGCGCGCTCTGCAGGCCTTCGGGCTGGCGGTCCATCAGGGCGCCGACGACGGCCGTACGGACCGGCAGCGGCGGGCCGACGCTTTTCTCATGCTGGCGGAGAGGGCGCGGGTTGCGGGCACCGGAGACCTGAAGACGGACGTGCGGGTGGGGCTGGGGGCCGCGGCGGTGGAGGATGGCGGGGATGCGGATGGGGAGACGAGCTCGGCGGCCGAGCCCGGAGCCGGCGCCCGCGGTTCCGCGGAACCGGATGGGCTCGGTTCCGACACGGTTCTCCGCGGTTCCGATGGCGGTTCCGAGGAACCGGATGGGCACGGTTCCGAGCCGGTTCTCCCTGGTTCCGATCGCGGTTCCGATCCGGTTCTCCGCGGTTCCGCGGAACCGTCTCCCGCCGGATCTGTCCAGAAATCGGACGTCACCCGCGGTTCCGCGGAACCGCGTTCCACCCCCATCTCCCCGCGCGCCGAGCGCTACCTGGTCATGCTGAACGTGGAGCCGAAGGCGCTCGTGGCGGGTGAGCAGGCCGAGCGCTGCCACCTGGATGACGGCACGCGCGTGACGGGGGAGTCCGCCCGGCGCCTTACCTGCGACTGCGGCATGGTGGAGGTCACGCGCTGTGCACACGGCTCCGTGCTGGACCTGGGCAGGAAGACGCGCCAGATCAGCACGCCCATGCGGCGGGCGCTCGATGCGCGGGACGGAGGATGCCGCTTCCCGGGCTGTGGGCTGCGCTTCGCGGAAGGCCACCACGTGCTGCACTGGGGCGATGGCGGGCCCACCAAACTAGACAATCTTGTGCTGCTCTGTGACCACCATCACACGCTGGTCCACGAGGGCGGCTTCAGCATGGACATGCCGCAGCCGGGGCGGCCGAACTTCTACGATCGGAAGGGCAGGCCGGTGCCGGAGGCGCCGCCGCCGCTCGAAGTGAGGGAGGCGCTGGAGGCGCTCAACCGCCGGCGCGGGATCAGGCCGGGCCCGTACACGAGCGCGCCGCGCTACGCCCGGGACAGTCAGGTACCGTGGTGCATCGAGGTGGCAGCCATGGAGGCGGTGGATCCAGCGTAGGGCACGTCGGGATCCGGCGTAGAGCACGGCGGACCCGGCGTAGACCAGCGGACCCGGCGTAGACCATCGCGCACGGCGAAGACCACCAGCTCCTCCGCTTCGGCGGCCCGTTTCCTGCCCCTCCCGGGAGGACACAGCCGCGCCCGGGGCGCGGGCCACAACAAGGAGCATCATGAGTAGCAGAAACGCAGAGCGTGGCCGTCCTGACGGCGCCGAAGGCAGCGAGACCCCGGAGCGGCAGGAGGATCCGAACGAAAGTGCGGTGGGCGCCGACGAACCCGATCGCGACGAGGATGGCCCCATCACCAATCCGCACCACGCGAATCCGGGCACCCCCGAGCCGCAGGAGCCGCGGGAGCTGGAGAACCCGCCACAGGAGCGGGGACCGCGGGAACGGCAGAACAACGCGGTGTGAGGGTGCGGGCGGGCTACCCCTCGCCCCGCCCGTCCAGCAGCTCCGCCACCAGCGCGGCGTTCGCCGCCGCGCCGCCCAGGCGCGCCCGCACGAAGCCCATCGCGGCGCGGCCGGCTTCCTCCCGCGCGGCGTGGTCGGCGAGCAGCCGGCGTAGCGCGGCCTCCGCCTCGGCGGCCGTCCGCACCACGAAGCCGCCGCCCTCCGCGGCGAGCGCCCCGGCCTCGCGGGCGTTGCCGAGGCGGGGGCCGAAGAGCACGGGCAGCGCCAGCGCGGCGGGCTCCACCACCGAGTGCAGCCCGTCCGTGCCGAAGCCGCCGCCCACCCACGCCAGGCTGCCCGCCCGGTAGAGGTCGGCCAGCACGCCCACGCGGTCCACCACCACCACATCGGGCGCGGGCGTGCCGGCCTCCACGGCGGCCAGGCGCGCATGGCTCAGGCCGGCCCCGTCCAGCGTGCGATCCAGTCCCTCCAGATGGGCGGGCGTGGGCTCGTGCGGGGCGATCACGGCGCGTAGCGGGTGCTGGCCGCGGACGGCCGCCAGCGCGCGCACGAGCAGCGCTTCGTCGGCGGGCCAGGTGGAGCCGGCCACGAGCAGCGGGCCGGGGCCCTGCCGCACGGCCGCCACGGCGGCCGGCTCGTGGGCGGCGCCCCGCGCCGCACCAGCGTCCGCCGGCGCCGGCGCCGGAGCAGCCGCACGCACCGCGCGCCCGCCCCGCTCCCCATGCACCCGCGCCCACACCTGGTCGAAGCGCCCGTCCCCGGTGACCCTGACGCGTCCGGGGGGGACGCCGAGCGCGGGGAAGCGGGCCGCGTCCTCGTCGCTTACGGCACCTACGGCGGAGAGCCGCGCGTAGGCGGGCTCCAGCGCCCAGCGGCCGGGACCGGACGCCCTCGACGAACCGGACGAGAGCACGGCGTTGACCAGCGCGCAGGGGATCCCCCGCGCCGCGGCCTCGCGCACCAGTACCGGCCAGATCTCCGTGCGCACGAAGACCAGAGCATCGGGGCGGAGGGCGTCCAGCGCGCGACGCACGGGGCCGCGCGTGTCCCACGGCAGGTAAGCGCGCACGTCGGCGGGGACGCGGGCGGCCACCCGCTCGGCGGAGGTGGAGAACCAGGTGAAGCCGATCTGCACGCCGGGGCGGCGGGCCAGCAGCGCCTCCAGGATGGCCTGCGCCATGAGCGCTTCGCCCACGGAGGGGGCGTGCACCCAGACCAGCGGCGCCGACGGCCGCCGGTGCGCGGCGCCCCACGCGGCCAGCTGCGGCACCGCGGCGGCCCGGCCGGCCACGCCCGCCGAGAGCCGCGGGTGGAAGGGCGCGGCCAGGCGCAGGACGGGGCGGGCGGCGGCCAGGGCGGCTTCGTAGAGGAGCTCACGCATGGGCGCGAAGGTAGAGGCCGCACGCGCGCCTTGTCCACACGCGCCCCGCGCACGCACATTGGCGGAGCGCGGCACGCACCGCCGCCGCCGTTCCGAGCATCCCCGACAACGCACCCGAGCACCGGAGCCGCATGGCCGTGACCGCCCCCAGCGCCGCGCCCGTCGACGCACGCCACGTCGGCCCGCCCCTGCTCTCGAAGCCCGTCCTCTCCTGGGCGCTCTACGACCTGGCCAACACGGTGTTTTCCATGAACATCGTGTCCTACTTCCTGAGCGTCTGGGTAATCGACGTCATGGGCGGCACGGACACGCTGTGGGCCCGCGCCAACAGCGTGGCCATGCTCATGATGCTGCTCACCGCGCCGTTCCTGGGCGCCGTCTCCGACCGGCTGGGCAGGCGCCTGCCCTTCCTCTTGGTGAGCACCCTCCTGTGCGTGGGGCTGACGGCGCTGCTCGGGCTGCCCGGCCTGATGGGCACCATCGTGCTGTTCGTCTTTGCCAACTACTTCTTCCAGGCCGGGCTCATCTTCTACGACTCGCTCCTTCCCGTGGTGAGCACGCCGGAGAATCGCGGGCGCGTGAGCGGGCTCGGCGTGGGGCTGGGCTACGTGGGCTCCTTTCTGGGCGTGGGCATCGGCACCTTCCTGCTCACGCGCTACGACTACGTGGCCGTCTTCCGTCTCACGGCCATCATCTTCCTGCTCTTCTCCATTCCCATCTTCGTCTTCGTGAAGGAGCCGCGGCGGCGCGCGCGGCGGGGGGAGGGGCACATCCTGTCGGGCGCCTTCAGCCAGGTGGCCAGGACCGTGCGCGACGTGCGCCACTATCGCGGGCTGGGCCGCTTCCTCATCGGCCGCGCCTTCTACACGGACGCCGCCAACACGCTCATTGTCTTCATGGGCATCTACGCCATCCAGAACATCGGCTATTCGGAAACGGTGACGCCCATCCTCATGATGGTGGCCATCGGCGCGGCCGTGGCGGGCGGCTTCGTGTGGGGGCCCGTGGTGGATCGCCTGGGCCCGAAGCGCACGCTGGAGCTGGTGCTCTTCGGGTGGATGGGCACGCTGCTGGCGGCGTCGCTGATTCCGCTGCTGGGGCTGCCGCGCGTCCTCTTCTGGGGCGTGGCGTGCGCCGCCGGCATCTGCCTGGGCGGCACCTGGTCCTCCGACCGCCCGCTCATGCTGGTGCTCTCGCCGCCCGCCAAGGTGGGTGAGTTCTACGGCCTCTACAGCATGGTCGGCCGCTTCGCCGCGGTGATCGGTCCGCTCCTGTGGGCCTTCGTGGCGGAGACGCTCGGCATGGGCCGGCCCGTGGCGGTGCTCGTGCTCTTCCTCATGGTGGTGGCGGCGTGGTTCATCCTGCGCCGTGTGGATGACACGCCGCGGGACTGGTCGCCCGAGGAGCTGGGCGGAGAGGAAGAGGACCCTGCCCCCGCATGACGTGTTAAGCGACGTCCCCGCGCCGGCTGCGCCGCGCGCGCTTCCCTCCCCGGGCCCCGCCAGCCGCCTGATCACGCGCGTCGTGGGCTGGGCGGTGGCCGTCTTCTACACGGTGGAGCGGCGCGGCGCGCCGTTGCCGGACGGCCCCGTGCTGGTGGTGGCCAACCACCTGAACGCCCTCGTGGACCCCATGGTGCTCTTCCGCGTGGCGGGGCGCCCCACCCGCCCGCTGGCCAAGGCGCCACTCTTCGAGCAGGTGCTGGTGGGCGGCATGCTGCGCGGGCTGGGTGGGCTGCCCGTCTACCGACGCCAGGACGATCCCGCCCTCATGGGCCGCAACGAGGACACCTTCCGCGCCGCCATCGACGCGCTGCTGGCCGGGGACGCCCTGCAGATCTATCCCGAGGGGAAGAGCCACTCCGCGCCGGCGCTGGAGCCGCTCCGCACGGGGGCGGCGCGCATCGCGCTGGCGGCCGAGGCGGAGGCGGGCGGTGCGCTGGGGCTACGGGTGGTGCCGGTGGGCCTCACGTACGAGCGCAAGCAGTTCTTTGGTGGCCGCGTGCTGGCCGAGCTCGGCGCGCCGTTCGAGGTCCGCCCCTGGCTCACGGCCGCCGGCGCGGAGGACCAGGCGGCGGTGCGCGGCCTCACCGAGGAGATCAGGACGCGGCTCGGCGCACTCACGCTGAACCTGACCGAGCACGCGGACCGCGCGCTGATCGAGGCAGCCGACCGGCTGTGGACGCGCGAGAAGGGCGTGCACGGCTTCCGCGAGCGCGAAGGCATGGCGGAGCGGGTGCCGCGCCTGCGGCGCTTCGCGGAGGCGCTGGCGTGGCTGCGTGAGCGCGACCCGGAGCGCTACCGGGAGCTGGCCGCCGGGGTGCGCCGCCACGAACGGCTGGCGCGTTCGCTGGGCGCCGAGGAGGGGGACGTGCCGCCCCGCTACGCGCCGCTGTCGGTGCTCCGCTACGCGCTGCGCGAGGGCGCGGCGCTGCTCGTGGGGCTGCCCCTGGCCGCCCTGGGCACGCTGCTCTGGTACCCCGTGTGGGTGGCGCCGCGGCTCACGCTCCGCGTGGTGCGCCCGGACGTGGAGTCGGTGGCCACCTACAAGCTGGCCACCGGCTTCCTGGCGGTGCCGCTCATGGTGCTGCTCGTGGCGCTCGCGGGCTTCTGGCTGTGGGGCTGGGTGGGCGCACTGGCCGCCGGGCTGGCGGCGCCGGCGCTGGGGCTGGTGGCGCTGGCGTGGCGCGCCCGCTGGGGGCGGGTGCGGGAGGACGCGCGCCTCTTCGTGCGCGCCTTCGGGCGGCGGCGCACGCGGGGGCGCATGGCGGAGCGGCGCGCCGCGCTGGTGGCCGCCTTCGATCGGGTGCTGGCCGAGATGGCGGAGGAGGGGAGCGGCGCGTCAGAGCGGCGGGGCCCGTAGCACCACCGCCAGCGTGAGCACGGACACCGCCGCCCACAGCAGCAGCCCCAGGACGAGCGGCCGCCAGCCCACGCCGCGCAGCGCCTCCACGGAGAGCCCCGCGCCGATGAGGAAGAGCGTGAGCACCAGGAGCTGCCGCGCCACGGCCACCACCCCCTCCATGAGCGGCTCGGCCGCGGCCGGCGCCAGCGAGCGCGTGAGCGCGGCCAGCAGGAAGAGGCCGATAAACCAGGGGATGGCCGGCCTGCCGGGGGCGGGGCCCGCGCCGTCCGCCACACCGTCCACCCCCCCCCCCCCCCCCCCCCCCCCCCCCCCCCCCCCCCCGGGCCCACC
>Ga0214473_10000819_pt1 | contig 42487 bp, 34 predicted proteins | sample RVTome_7_FD_203509 | JGI IMG/M metagenome (GOLD analysis project Ga0214473, IMG submission 203509) | Soil microbial communities from uranium-contaminated site in the Upper Colorado River Basin, Wyoming, United States - RVT98D197 | ecosystem: Environmental > Terrestrial > Soil > Contaminated >...
CGCTCCGGGAGCGGTGAAGGCGGGGAAAAACTGCTGAACCAGAGTCGTCCATGTCGATATACAAGTCGTTGTATTCATGCCAACCTTCCATCTGTATGTCCTTCAACACACAAATCGGAAGGTTGGCGTGTTTTCCTTTATCCCACATTCACATCACACAGACAAAAAGTGCGAAAGTTCACAGGTAGGAACATGGAAAGAACAGACCTGGGCCAATCCCGACGCCAAGTGGGCCTCTAACAAAAGGACTGAAATCAACATCACTTTCGCAATGGGAAGGAAGACCCACGAAGTCGGTCTTTGAGGGCGTCGATAAAGCGCCGATGCCTGTCGAGTGCATGCGGGGAAGCGAAACGTACTCTCGACCTCCGAGAGTATGACATCTGTCGGCGAATTGCCTTGCGTGCATCTGAGGTGATACAACTGGGAAACTCACACGAAACCGTGGCATCTATTCAAGCTATCCGCAATGCCTTTGACGAATACGTAGTGGCTCAACATATGCAGGCACATCATAAGCTGCACATGTCTGTGGGTGCGGTCTTCGAGGCTCTTCATATTCTGTCTGAGCAGAGTTACGAGAACAAAGCTCTGACATTTGGCTGTATCCTGGACCCAACCTCGGCTACCACTGGAACCCCAGCCAAATTCCCACGCGACTTTCTTGACTCAAAGAAGTACAAGGCTCTTTCGGACGGCTTTCGGACTGCATACCATGTCTCCGATGCGGGAGGAATCCTCGATCTTGTCGACTTGGATCGGTTCGAGAAGAAGAGGCTGAGCGAGAAGCACTACTACCCGGATTGGGCCGAACCAATCGCCAGAGCGAGTCGCTCGGGCAGGTGCGGGATTTCCCTAAGTCGCCAAGGCGATGTCCTCATCTTTGACGAGGGAACCCTTCGATTCACCTATCGATATGGGCGGTGGCAATACTGGAATCACACGCATTTGGTGAACCTCCTGCGTGACAGAGCACGGGCGCAAAGAGTCCCGCCTCCAATCCTTGGGCGGGTCGTCGGAAGCATTTACCGCGCGGCATTGGACGTCTCATTTCGCCGGTGCGGAGGGCTTTTTGTGATCCTGCATAACCGAAACGACCTTCGCAACGTAGTCAAAGTAGGTGATGCAATCGGAGATCGGAAACGGAACAGGGTAGACCACGACTTTGACGGCGTAATTCAACCACACACCATTCAGTCACTGCCACGAGCCGTCGTTGTTGAACTTGCTTCACTGGATGGTGCCGTTGTTCTGGCGAACTCAGGGCGTGTCTTGGCTTACGGCGCGGTCCTTCAGCCCAAGAAGGCCGGTCATCTTCGAGGTACTGAGGGAAGTCGGACGAAGGCTGCAATTGGTGCATCGAATTATGGTTTGACGGTTAAAATTAGCGCGGATGGCGAAATCAGTGTCTACCACAAAGGCGAAGCGTTCATTCGGATGTAGACCATGAGAGATCCGATTGTCGAAGAAGTGCGGAAGTGGCGAATGGAACACACGCGGAGATTCAAAGGGGACCTCTCGGCGATTTGTGCTGACCTGCGTTCCATTCAGGAGGCGTCGGGCCATGAAGTCGTTCGACTCGCACCTAAGAAGCGTAGGCCGCCAAAACCCCCGTCAAGACGCGAAAAGGGCCACAGGTAGTCGCAAGGCCCCTTGTGCGTCATTCAATCGGTCCGTGCAGAAGCTCGGCCATGAGGGCGTCTGACTGGTGGCGAGAATTCGCGGAGGCCAATTGTCTCATGAGGATGCGCTGGCGGTCGGTGAAAACGATGGCGGTCTGCACGTTGAAATTCGTGAGATTGCAGGCCCGATGAATCGCGTGGATCAGGTCTTCGATTCCGGTGCCCTGCTTGGCGCTGAGGCGGACTGGCTGGCCGAGGCGCGGCGGCAGCGAGCCGGATTGGAAGTGCTCCGGCAGGTCGGCTTTATTGAGGACGACGATGGTTTTCTTGCCGGCCAGTTTATCCCAAAGACTTGGGACGGAAGCCTGTGAACTCTTTGCCACAGAGGGCACAGAGGACACAGAGAATGCAGACAAGGTGGCGTCCATCGACGCATCAGTGTTCACTCTGTGATCTCCGTGTCCTCTGTGGCCGATCTCTCCAGAGTTGCTGACTTGACTAGCGGGTTGGCTGGCGTCGAGGATCAGCAGGACGAGGTCGGCACGGTCGATGATCTCAATGCTCTTTTGCTGGGCGGCTTGGTCGATCTCGCCGCTCACGGCGAGCGAAGGGTCAAGGCCCGCCGTGTCGATGATGGTTGCTGCCAGCGGCGGGATGTGGATTTCCGCCGAGACCCAATCTCGCGTCGTGCCCCGAATGTCGGTAACGATGGCCTTCTCGCGACCGGCCAGGGTATTCAACAGGGTGCTCTTGCCCGTGTTCGGAGGACCGATCAGAGCAATGGTGCAGCCGGAGATAAGCAGCCGGGCCGGCTCACTGTCTCTCAGGATTTGCTCCGCTTCAGCCACAATCTGCGAGAAAGGCGTCGTGTCAAGTTCCCGGCGCCATTGCCCGACTTTGGCGGACAGGCCGGATTCGATCTGGTGGGCGAGAATCTCGGCCCCTGCGACGGTCTTGACGGTGGTCAATGCCAGCTTCGCCTCGGCTGCGATCGTGTTCGAGAATGATTGAGCGGCGAGCATCTTCGCGAGCATTTCCTCGACCGTGAGCAGCTCGACACCATTTTGCTGGAGCGCTCCCATGATTCTTTCGACGATCAACGGATTGCCGTGGCAGTGGATCGCGAGAACGCCCGGCGATTCGCAGCCGATCGTCACTTGATCGACGGCCTCGTCGCCATCGAAGATGTGCCCGAGCAGAATCCTACCAGTCGCCAATTCAACAGGCTTCTTGCCCGTCCCCTGAAAGAGCTTCGTCAAAATCACCTCCGCCGCATCACCAAAGAGTTGAATGGTGGCAATCGCCCCCGAACCCCGGCCGGTCATCACTGCTGCGAAGGCGGACATGGGTTAGACCATCTCGCTCTTTTCCTCGACGTATTTCATGTAGGCCAGAACGATGCCTCGGATGACCAGGTGCGGGACGTAGTTGTCGATGAAGGGACAGTCGTCCTTGATGGTCTCGGCGCCGGAGCCGGTGATGACCGTCTGGGGCCATCGGCCGATCTGCTCGGCGTAGCGCCGGATGATCTCCTCCATCGCGCCAATAATCGAGTAGTACAGGCCACAATTGATGGCGTCAGCCGTGTTCCTGCCGTAGGGCCCATCGGGCCGGTGGACCGTCACCTTCGGGAGTTGAGCGGTGTAGTCCTTCAATGCCTGGGCGCTGATATCGAAACCGGGGACAATCACGCCGCCCTGGAAGACGCCGTGCTCATCGACCAGGTCGATCGTTACCGCCGTGCCGAGGTCCGCCACGACGACGGTATCCTCGACCACGGCGTATGCCGCCGCCGCCGCGACGACCCGGTCCGTGCCCACCTTCCCCGGCTCATCGAGCCAGAGCAGCATCGGCAGAGGGATGTCCTCGCCGATTACCTGGATTTTCTCATTCAGGTCTTCCTCCACGATCTGCCGGACCTGGTCGGTCCACACGGGCTTGACGCTGCTGACGACGATGGCGCCGCTGCGCTTGCCCTCCGTCGAGGTTTCGAGGATCGGAATCTTCTCCCAGGCGCCTGCCAGGCACTCTCTAAGCTCGCCGTCCGCCCCGCCCGGAATCGTCTGAATGGACTCCTCCTTGCCGTCCAGAAAGAGCCCGATGCCAATGTTCGTATTCCCAATGTCTATAGCGATGATGTTCATTGTTTCTTCTTTCGACGCCCTCACTCCTTGTCATGCTTCTACCGCAGTCGGCCACGATTGTCAACCTTCAAACTGATGCCCGGAACCCGGACCGCGCTGTGGACGGCTGTGCCTCGGCAACCACGATGTTCATACATTTTACGACCGCCGTGCGCGACAGGTTCTGGCGCCTCACGCAAGCCGCCCGGCGCCCTATTTACGTGGCGGCTTCTTTCTGGTATCATCACGACATGGACACACGTGAGTTCCCAAATGTGGATAGAGGTGCGTTCGCGGTAGGATCCGTCCTGGAGCCGTCTGACGAGAAATCCTACTGGTTGTCGAAGACCCCGTGCGAGCGTCTGGCCGCCCTCGAGTTGATGCGTCAAATCATCTATGGCTACGATCCATCTACTCTCCGACTTCAAAGAGTTTTTGAAGTTGCTCAACGCTCACCACGTTGAGTACCTGCTCATCGGCGGCTACGCGGTGGGTTATCATGGCTATCCGCGTGCGACCGCCGATCTGGATATATGGATTGCCATGCATCCCGCCAACGCGGACAAGGTGGTGGCGGCTCTGAAGGAATTCGGCTTCGACGTCCCTGAGTTGTCGGCGGACCTGTTCCTGAAGCAATGGCAGATCATCCGCCTGGGCGTCCCGCCGGCCAGAATCGAGTTGACGACAACAGTTTCCGGCGTCGACTTCGCCGAGTGCTACGCAACGCGGGTCGTCGATGCCGTCGATGGAGTACAAGTCAACCTGATCGACTTGGATCATCTCAGACGCCCACGACAAAAGTCGGAATCTTGCGATTCCGTCTTCGATTCCGATGCAAAAACACCGGTTCTCCTCACGTCCACGGACTTTTGTCGTGGGCGTCATCTCAAGGCCAACAAGAAAGCCTCCGGGCGACACCAGGACCTGGCTGACCTCGAACACCTGCCATGACCCGCCAACAGGCAACGTCGTCTACTTGTCTTCTATGTCGATTCAATCGGGCTTCCGTTTGAAGTTTTCTCTCGCAGGCCACAGGGCGAGTCAACCTCCGCTCCGACCGCGCGGAAAAAATCCGTTTTTGCAGTAGACAATCGAACCCCGGCGGTCACTATGTTTACGAATATCCCAAGGCTTGAGGATTTCACGTTGGCTGAGTTGAGCGAAGAAGAACTCGTGCGAGCCGTAGTCGCCGGCAACCGGGCCGCTTACGGAATACTTTACGACCGCTATGCATCGCTGGTTCGGGCGGTCTGCTACGACCACACCCGGAACTTGGCGGACGCCCAGGACCTCGCACAGGACGTGTTCCTCCGAGCCTATGAACTGCTCGGCGGCCTCCGCAAGCCGGACCGGTTCGGCTCGTGGCTGGTCGAAATCGCTCGCCGCCGCTGCTGGGAATGGCGGCGGCAGATGGCTCGCGACCGCCGCAGGCGGGAGCGTGCCCAGGAGATGAAACAGGCTGGAACCGGTCCTGCCAACGATGGCGAGCTCGCAGAGCTCGGCGGATTGATCGCGGCACTGCCGGAGACAGAGCGTCTGGCGCTGCACGCGTTCTACCTGCGAGGCAAGTCGGTTGAGGATGCCCGTCAGATCGTGGGGTTGTCGCGTTCCGGCTTCTACAAAGTCCTCAAGCAAGCCCTGATTCGGCTCAAACGCTCAGTCGTTCGGGAAAGTGAAGGTGCTTGATGAAAAGGCCCTTCGGTAAAGAATTGGACCGATTGTATGAATCGTTTCGTGAAGATCATTCGCGTCTGCGCCGGGACTTGCTGGCATCACTGCCTGATCGCGATGCGATTGACGAAGGGACAGGCCGCGACCTGAGTGGTTCGCCGTCGGGAGGTAAAGTCATGCTGAACAGAATCGTCAAGATCGCCGCTGCCATCGTGGTGGCTACCATTGTCGTAGGAGTAATCGGGCATTTTGCAGGTTCCAAGCATTCTTCGGGTACAGCATTCGGCCAAGTGCTGGCGCATATCCGCAACTCGACCTACACATTCGATCTGACGACAACTGCCGAGGGACAGACCGCGGGGGCTGGCAAAGGGATGGTCCGACAGCCAGGCCGGATACGCATAGATGATCCGGCGGGAAAGGTGACTTCGATCGCTGATCTCACGACCGGTAAACATGTGCTCTTGTTCCATGCCCAGAAGGCGGCGATGATGGAGATCCCGCACGCGGAGAAGCTGCCGGACGGACCAGGGCCGTTCGCCATGTTCAGCCGCCCGGTAGAAAGCCTCTGGAACCTGCAGGATGGAACGGAGAAATCACGCGGCGAAAAGGAGATCGACGGACAATCCGCGGTGGGATTCGAGGTCCACCAGGATACTCCGGAGTATGCATGCGATATCATCGTCTGGGCCCGCAAGGACTCCGGCCGCCCGATCCGCGTGGAGATGAACTTGTATGATCCACAGAATCGTTCACAGTCCGTGACGATGGTGATGAGTCATTTCGATCTGGATGTGGAACTGGATGAGGGACTCTTCAGCCTGGAGCCCCCTGCCGGATATACGGCGGCGCATCAGAAGACGCTTGACGAGACCCCTGCGGACACACCAGCAACACCGGAAGGTGAGAAGATCGAACAAGCCCTGCGGCTATGGACGGATGGTAACAAAGACAAGGCCATCGAAACCCTCCTGAGCGTCAATTGGGCCAAACCGATGGCGTTCTCTCCCAAGGCATATCTGTTTGCCATGACCGAAAAAGCGTTCATCGCCTTGAAACTTGAGGATCAGAACCGAGTCCGGCAGGAGGCTGCGGAAGCAGCGGGCCAACTGCGCAAGCTCGTGATCGCTATCTGGGATCTGGCGCGTACCGAGCGGTCGAATCGCAACTACGCCCGGGCCGAGATGTGCCTGGAAACCACACTGAACGTCGGTAAGATGATCAGCGACAATCATGAGGGCATGTTGGCCTTCCAATTGCTGGGACCCGCAATTCAGAAGAAGACTCTCGAAGAGATGAAGATACTCTACCAGGAGACAAACCGCGTGGAAGACCTCGCGCGTGTTGAAGAACAGATCAAAGCTGCGGATGCCCTCAGAGAGTCCATCCTGCAGAGAGTACGGGACCAATAACGAGCCACGCGAATCCGTACATTCGCCGTGGGTCTTCAACTCCTCTGAAGCAAGGACTTGATGACACGCAGGAAACCCTCTGCAACTTGGATGGCCCTTTCTGCATCCTCCTGCGACACATGGACTGTAACTCCATAATCGCCCACGCTGCGCAATCCAAACAGCCAGTTCAGCTCCTTGCCTTGCTCTTTGTCTATTTTGCCGGTCTTGACCAACTGCTGATGTACGGAAGCGATGACCCCGCTGTGCTTGCTCAACACCAGTCCCTCGTGTCACAATGCTGCCGTCGCAGCCTAGAACGCCGCATAATAGGCGCGCGATGCTGCGAAGTCATAGAACCTGCTCGCTGCCAGTTTCTTCGCTGCTGCAATCGACCGCTCGGCCCGCTCAAGATTGGCGGCTATCTCATGTTCGTATGCCGGCGTCACACCAATATCCCCTCTTGTTTGGCATTCCGATAGAGTTGTATGCTGCCTGCCTCAAACTCATCGACAGGAGCGGGTATGGCTGAGATAAGCTGGTCAGTATCGAGCTGAACCTCATAAAGTAAATCTACAATTTGGCGCAGCTCTCGGGCATAATCAAGCGGCCCGCTCAACAAAACGAGCAGATCAATATCGCTGTCCGGACCAGCCTGGTCGCGCGCAACAGAACCGAATAGAACCAAGCCCTTGAACCGCGAGCCATAGTACGTCTCAAGGATTGCTCGGCATTTTCGCACTGCATCTGTGACCGCCATCTGCACCACCATGCTTGACTGCGTTCTGGTATGCAGGCTCACAAGGTATCCGAGAACGATTCCGTGGCCTGTTCACACCATACCACATATTACTTAGGCTATGACACATCATCAATAATGAATCTGACGGCGGGGATCGTGCACATTGTCAATGTTCATCGTTCCTGGGGCGGGCTACTCGTCCTGCTCTTGCCCGCGGATCTTGCGCCAGAGGAGTTCGGAGAGTTCCTTGATCCCCTGGCCTGTCGCGGCGGAGATGGGGACGATGTCGCGGCTCAATCGATCCCGCAGTTCATTCACTCTACTGCCGTCGGGGTCGAGGTCGATCTTGTTGGCGACGATGACTTCCTCTTTGCCGGCCAGGGTCTCGCTGTACTGAGCCAATTCCTTGCGGATCGCGTGGTAGTTGACGACGGGGTCGGAGCTGTCGGTCGGCATGATGTCGAGGATGTGCACGATAATGACCGTCCGCTCGATGTGCCGCAGGAAATCATGGCCGAGGCCGGCGCCCCTGCTGGCGCCTTCGATCAGGCCGGGGATGTCGGCCATCACAAAGCGGCGATAGTCGCTCAACTCCACGATGCCGAGCACCGGCTCCAGCGTCGTGAACGGATACGCGGCAATCTTCGGCCGGGCAGCGGAACTGCGGGAGAGTAGAGTGCTCTTGCCGGCATTGGGCATGCCCACAAGGCCAACGTCGGCAATCAGCTTGAGCTCAAGCCTGAGGTTCCGTTCCTGGCCGGGCTTGCCCGGCTCGGCGGTGCGCGGCGCCTGGTTCGTCGAGGTCGCGAATGCCTTGTTGCCTTTGCCGCCCTTGCCGCCCCGGCAGATCTGCACCTTCATCCCAACCTTGTTGAGGTCCGCCAGGAGCAGGTTGAGATCGGTGTCATAGATCAGCGTGCCCTGGGGGACCTGGATGACCAGGTCCTCGCCGTCGGCGCCATACATGTTCTTGCCCTGTCCGTGCTCGGCGTTCTTCGCCCGCCAGTGGTGCTTGCCGACGAAATCCAGGAGCGTGTTCTTGCCTTCGGTCGCCTCGAAGTAGACCTCGCCGCCCTTGCCGCCCTCGCCGCCGTCAGGGCCCCCTTTCGGCACGTACTTCTCGCGCCGGAAGCTGACGCAGCCGTTGCCGCCGTCGCCTGCCTTGACCCAGATTTTCGCTTCGTCAACAAACATCGGTGATGCCCCTTCGCCGGAGCCGGATATCAACTATCAGTATATACGAAAAAGGGATGGCCGAAGACCATCCCTTCATAGTGCAGAACATGTGGGGGTGTGGTTCGTCAGAGGACGTGAATCCGCCGGCCCTGGAACTGGACGGTTCCATCTCTCGTGGCGAACAGGGTGAAATCCCGGCCCATGCCGACGTTCGAGCCGGCGAAGAACTTCGTGCCGCACTGCCTGACGAGTATCGAGCCGGCGCTGACCGCCTCGCCGCCATACAGCTTTACGCCCCGGTAATGGGCGTTGCTGTCCCGCCCGTTCCTCGATGATCCTTGTCCCTTTTTATGTGCCATAACCTGCCTGCCTTCTATCTGGAGTTAGCCTGTAATTCTCGAAACCATGAATTATAGCGGCACACGCGGAGCTTGTCCAGAACCAAGTGGAATTTTCTCCACGCCGCCGGGCCACCTCTGCCCTATTTCGCATCCAGGATCTTGTTGATGTCCACCCGCGGCAGCATTCCCATCGTCGACAGTTTGAACTTTCCCTCCGGGTCGATGAAGAACCCGCTCGGGATGTTCTGAACTTCTCCGTACGGACCGGGCAATGTCGTGCCGGCGCTGGACATCACCGTGTAATTCAACTGGTTCTGGGCGACGAAGTTCTTCAGCAATGCCGGGTCCTCCCCGGAGATGGCCAGGATGGCCAGCTTGTCCTGCCCGACGGCCTTGCGAAGCTCGATCAGCTCGGGGGCTTCCAGCTTACAGGGACCGCACCAGGTGGCCCACATTACAACGAGCACATCCTTGCCGCGGTAGTTGCTCAGCTTTTGGACGTTGCCATCGAGATCGGTCAGGGTGAAGTCAGGAGCGAGCTTGCCCTGCCACTGCTCGAACGCCGGCTTCCACGTCTTGGCCTCCTCGGTGGCCTTTTGCAGGCTCGCCTTGGAGTCGCCGAACAGGCTTTTCGCCGCCTGGATCGGGTCCTTAGATGCGTCGGTCGGCTGCGAGGACGCCGCGGGATTCGCGGCCGGCGAGTCGGTCTTCGCCGGCGGCTGCTCTTTTCTACACCCGTTGAGAGCCGCAAGGACCACCATGAACGCCAAGACCAGCGCAGTCACCCAGTAGTAAATCGTGTTCTTGTTCCATATAGCCATACTTTGGACCTCCCTGGACTACTTCTTTCAAACCAAGTAGTATAAAGGCCCCTGCCCGTACTTGTAAAGCCCAAATTTCGCAATTTTGCAGGTCCGGCGGCGCGGCGAATCGACACTACCCCTACGATCACGCTCCCACGGGGTTCGGGCCAGGGTGCCCTGGCACAGTGCGAGCGACTAATCCATGGGCAGAGGCTTGTCGTCCACCTGAGTGCCGCGATCGGCCTGGATCCGGACGATCTCGCGGGCTGTCTCTGCGATCCGCCCTGTATTCGCGAGCGTGAGGAAATCGAGGGTGAACGTGCGGCTCTGATGGGGTGCCAGCACGGGTACGCGGCCGGACTTTCGCTCGATAGACCTGTTGCGGGGGAAGCCCGTGCCCGGCTCCAGGCCGGTAACGTACCCGTCCTCAAGGGCAACGGGATTCTTCCAGATCGTAAAGTACGGCAGTTCCTTCACGGAGAAAGCCATGACGACCGCCTTGTCGCCCTTTGCGTTGCGAAACATGACCTTCGTGCGGTCATTCTGATCGGCCCACAACCAAAGACAATAGACCTGCTCGGCGACACCGGGCGCAGGCCCACGGCAGACGTCATAAGCGGAGACATCGGAGGCGGCATTCGCGTTGATCGCGGCTACACGCTTGACCGGTCCGATAAATCGGGCGTTCTCCTCCATCAGGGGCGGGCCGTAGTTCGCATGGTACAGGACCCCGAACTCCTGCTCTTTGGCGCTGCGATTGGTGATTTTGTCGGAGATACGAAAGGCATCGGAGCCGGCCCGCGTCGAGAGCTCCGTCCAAAGCTCCAGCTTCGGGCCGTGCATGCAGGTCTCCTCCACCCTGCCGCGAATCCGAATCTCGTACGGCTCCGAGCGATCCACCACCACCTGCACCAGCGACGCGGGAATGTTGCCGATCTTGCCGTGCAGGGTCAGGTCCATCCTGGCCTGGTTGCCGGTGTTGTCGATGAATTCATCAGTTCCGGGGGCGCCGAAGAACTCCAGGCCGCATCGAACCATCCACTCATTGAAACCCTCCAGCCAGCCCAGCCCCTGGCGGGATTCCAGGTTCACCAGCTTGGGGTGGACCAGATCTCTGACGGGAGAGTCCCAGCCCAGCCGAAGATTCCTCGAGACAACGTTCTGCACGGACATGCCGCGGGTCGGGACCACGCGAATACGGAGCTTGCCGTTATCGATGTCGATCACTTCCACGCCCTCCTGCCTGCCGCCGTGTAGAACATATTTGCGCACGGACCAGGGGTGGGGACAGCCGGGAGTCACTCGATCGCTCGTCAGGTGCAGCGATTCGATATGGATGTTTTCCTCAACATCAGTCAAAGTGACCTGCAATGGCTCGGCCGCATGGAGCGTCGGCACACGCGCGAAGAGCACAAGACACAGCGTGAGTCGTGCAGTACGGTTGATCCGCAGCATATGGCCCCTCACAATCAAAACTGAATCTCGTCTCTACGGATGTCGGTTGCGAACGATAGGACTACTCTATCACACTGAGGCGAGAAAGCAACACGGGTCCCCCACCGCGTGCAATTCGCAGGCGTGAATCAGCGTCCTTCCTTTTGTTATTTACTATCCGGGTGCGCCTTCGTATAGTGGTCCGGGTTTTTCGCCACGGGTTCAGGGCCGGGATCCTGTCATGCATGGAAGATCCCGTACCCAGGCCTATCAGGAAATGAAGGAGTAGACGATGTACGACAGAAACACCACTTCTCGCTGTCTGACCATTCTGACTGTGTGCGGCATCCTCGCGGCGTTCTCGCCGGCGACACGTGCCGATGTCCGTCTGCCTTCGATCATCGGCGACAACATGGTCCTGCAGGGCGGCGACATCGTGCGGATCTGGGGATGGGCCGACCCCAACGAGGAGATCGCCGTCAGCGTCAGTTGGCGCAAGACGGAATGGACGATCCAGACCGGCGGCGATGGCAAATGGATGTTCAGGATGTCGGCCCCGGAAGCCGGCGGCCCGTACGAGATGACGCTGAAAGGCAAGAACGTCGTGACGCTCAAGAACATCCTGGTGGGCGAGGTCTGGGTCTGTTCCGGCCAGTCGAACATGCAGTGGCCGGTGAAACAATCGGCGAACGCGGAGCAGGAGATCGCGGCGGCCACGTATCCCAAGATGCGGCTGTTCTCCGTCGAACGCAAGGTCGCCGAGACTCCGCAGGGAAACTGCACGGGCAAATGGGTCGAATGCAGCCCCGAGACGGTTGGCGATTTCTCCGCCGTGGCGTACTTCTTCGGCCGGGAGCTGCACAAGGGATTGAACGTCCCCGTCGGCCTGATTCACACCTCCTGGGGTGGCACGCCCGCGGAATCGTGGACCAGCTCGGCGGTGATCGAGGAAGACGCGGTCTTCGAGCCCATCGTCACTCGCTACAAGGAGGCCATGGCCAACTACCCGAAGGCCAAAAAGGAGTACGACGAGAAACTGGAGCAATGGAAGAAGGAGGTCGAGAAGGCCAAGGCCGAAGGGACCAAAGCGCCGCCCAAACCTTCGGAGCCTTTCGGTCCCGGCAGTCCCTGGACTCCGGCGGGTCTCCATAACGCCATGATCGCACCGCTGGTCCCCTACGCCATCCGTGGCGCGATATGGTACCAGGGCGAGTCGAACGCCGGCCGCGCCTACCAGTACCGCGAGCTCTTCCCCGCGATGATCAAGAGTTGGTGGAAGACCTGGCCCCAGGGCGGTTTCCCCTTCCTCTTCGTGCAGCTTGCCAACTACATGCAGACGAAGGACGAGCCGGGCGAGAGCGCCTGGGCCGAGCTTCGAGAGGCTCAACTGATGGCCCTGGACCTGCCCGATGCCGGCATGGCCGTCGCCATCGACATCGGCGAGGCCGGCGACATCCATCCCAAGAACAAGCAGGACGTGGGCAAACGCCTGGCGCTATGGGCGCTGGCCAACATTCATAGTAAGAACGTCGTCTGTTCCGGCCCGCTTTACAAATCCATGGAGAAGAAGGACAACAAAATCATCCTGCGCTTCGATCACGTCGGCGGAGGGCTCGCGGCCAAAGACGGCGGGCCTCTGAAGGGCTTCGCCATCGCCGGACAAGATCACAAGTTCGTATGGGCCGACGCGAGGATCGCAGGCGACACCGTAGTTGTCAGCAGTGACAAGCTCGCGGAGCCGGTAGCCGTGCGCTACGCCTGGGCGGACAACCCCGTGTGCAACCTGTACAACAAGGCGGGTCTGCCCACGTCGCCGTTCCGAACCGACGCGTGGCCCGGCGTGACCGTGGGCAAGGAATAGAGTCCGCTCTTGGCCGCCCCGACAGCTCGCGCCGGTTGCGACGCGGGGCCGACGAGAGCCCATTCATCCGCACGGAAAAAAGCTGTTTCCCGATCTTGATGGCTCTTGCTCTTGCGTGGAGGCAATGGTATAGTGCAGCTTTTCTTGTTTGGACGGCTGTGTTTGCGATCTTATCCAATGGCATCCTGTGGGTGCCGTTGGTCGTGGCGCCCGTGAAATCGTGGATAATGCCTGAAGGAACATGAGCATAACTGGTGCATACTTTGCAGCTCTGGCCGAACTGAATCCGCTGGAGCCGGTGACGGCGGTGCCGCTGTTCACGTTCCACATTGGGTCGTGGCAACTGGTCCTGAGCAATCACGCGCTCATGGTCCTCGTCACGGCGGCGCTCCTGCTGCTGGCCATTCCGATCGCGGCGCATTCGCCGAAGCTTGTCCCCCGAGGGCTCCAGAATGTCGTCGAATCCGTCTGCGTGTTTCTGCGTGACGAGATGGCCCGTCCGATCCTCGGGCATCACACGGACAAGCATATCGGTTTCATCTGGACAACGTTCTTCTTCATTCTGACGCTCAACCTGGTGGCCATGGTGCCCACGGAGAAGATCCTCAGCCTGGCCACCGGAAGAAAGAGTCACTTCGGTGGGCCCGCTACGGCAAATATCTTCATCACCGGTGCATTAGCGGTGGTGTCTTTTGTGATGACTCACGTTTATGGGATCCGACAGCACGGCGTCATTCACTACCTGATCAACTTGGCGCCGCCCTCGCCGAAATGGCTGCTGCCCCTGGTGTACCCGCTGGAGATGGTGACGATCTTCGTCCGGCCGTTCACGCTGGCCATTCGTCTTTTCGCCAACATCATCGCCGGGCACATGGTGCTGGGAACGATTTTCGGTCTGGTCTTCATCTTCAAGAATCTCGGGGTGGCGACGGTCTCGATCTTTGCGGTCGTAGCATTGTCGTTCCTCGAGTTGCTCGTGGCCTTTGTTCAGGCGTATATCTTCACGTTTTTGTCTACTCTGTACATAGGATCTTCCGTCAGTTCAGAGCATTAGCATCTTTTTGGAGACTTGGAAATGGACTATCTGACCTGTTCTGTTCTAGCCGCCGCGGGCGGCGCCGGGAACTCGCAGTTGGCGGTCTTCGGCGCAGTGATTGCCTGCAGCGTAGTGATCGTCGGCGCTGCGATGGGCATTTCGCTCATCGGCGGGCGGGCCGTGGACTCGATCGCGCGACAGCCGGAGGCGGGCGGCCGGATTTTCTCCGCCATGATCATTGCCGCCGCGCTCATCGAAGGCGTGACCTTCTTTGCGTTGCTGATCTGCTTCCTGGCCGTATTCTGGCTGAAATAATCGCGGATTCCTATGGCTAAATATGCACTACCTTGTGCCCTTGTCCTGATCCTCCTGGCCGGCGGCATCGCACTGGCCGGTCATGGCGCTGAGGCCGAGGGGGAGGCGGCAGCTTCCGAAGGCGGCGGTCTATTCAGCGGCACGTTCGGCGATTCGCTGTGGACGGTCCTCGCCTTCGTGGCCCTGCTGCTGGTCCTGGGCAAGTTCGCGTGGAAACCGCTGCTCAACTCCCTCATTGCGCGGCAGACCCACATCGAGCACCAGTTGCGAACCGCTGAGGATTCGCGCCTGCGCGCCGAGAAGATGCTGGACGACTACAAGCAGCAAGGCTTGGGCATCATCCGGCAGGCGGCGGAGCAGGCCCAGCGGCACCAGCAGGAAATGGCGGAGAAGACCCGCCAGGAGGTCCTGGCCATCCGACACCGCGCCCAGGAGGAGATCGAAAGCGCCCGTGCGGCGGCGATGGACGACCTGTGGAAACAGGCGGGCGACATCGTTCTTCGCGTGGGCAGCGAGGTGCTCGGGCGCACGCTGACCGGCACGGATAACCAGCAGCTTGCGAACGAGGCCGTGGCGAAGGTCAGGCAGACCGGAGGCTCGCAATGAGCACGGGGACGGCCGCCCATCTTGCCGACATTTACGCCCGGAGCCTGATGGACCTGGCCAAGCAAGGGCAACTGGTCGAGGCCGTGGCGGCCGACTTCGATGCGATCTCGACGTTGCTGACGCAGAATCCCGATTTCGAGGCTTTTCTGGCCTCCCCTTACTTCGACGAGAAGACCAAGCGGGACCTGATCCGACAGGTATTCACGGGGAAACTGCAGGGCCTGACGCTCAACTTCCTGTCCGTCATGATCGACCACAATCGCGGCCGGTTCCTGCCCGAGATCATCGGCCGATACAGGCAGCTCTACCGCCTGTACCAGGGATACCAGCCTGTGGACGTGACCGTGGCGCAGCCCATGAGCGAGGAAGAGATGGAGAAGCTCTCGCGGGAGCTGGCCGAGGCGATGAACGTGAAGATCGACTTGGACGTACATGTAGATACAGCCATCCTCGGCGGCCTGATCATCCGCTACGGCGACAAAATGGTCGACAACTCCGTCAAGGGCAGACTGACCCGCACCGTCAACCAGTTGCTGAACCCCCAAAAGAGGCAAAAATAGACCTATGAAGATCGATATCAGCGAGATCACGGGCATTCTGAAACAGGAGATCAGCCAGTACGAGTCCAAGCTCGACGTGACCAAGGTGGGGCGGGTCGTCGAGGTGGGCGACGGCATTGCCCGCATCTACGGCCTGGAGGACGCGATGGCCAGCGAGATGCTCCTGTTCGAGAATGATACGATAGGCGAGGTCTTCAACCTGGAGGAAGACTCCCTCGGCACCGTCATTTACGGCGATTACACGAAAGTCCGGGAGGGCTCGGACGTTCGCGCCACCGGGCGACTCATGTCCCTCCCCGTCGGGGAGGAGCTGCTTGGCCGGGTGATCACGCCGCTGTGCCAGCCGCTCGACGGAGGCCCGACGATCACGACGGAGGCCCGCCGGCTGATCGAATCGGACGCGCCGAACATCGCCCAGCGCCAGCCCGTTCGCCAGCCCCTGCAGACCGGCCTCAAGAGCATCGACTCCATGATCCCCATCGGCCGGGGGCAGCGAGAGCTCATCATCGGCGACCGCAAGACCGGCAAGACCGCCATCGCCCTCGACACCATCATCAACCAGAAGGGCCAGAACGTCATCTGCATCTACGTGGCCATCGGCCAGAAGGACTCCACGATTGCCGAGGTGATCGATACCCTGCGGCGTCATGGAGCGACGGAGTACACGATCGTGATTGCCGCCGCCGCTGCCGACAGCGCCCCGATGCAGTACATTGCGCCGTACGCCGGCTGCGCCCTCGCCGAGCACTTCATGTATGATAAGAATCGCGACACGCTGTGCATTTACGACGACCTGAGCAAGCACGCCGTCGCGTATCGCCAGTTGAGCCTGCTGCTTCGCCGGCCGGCCGGGCGAGAAGCGTACCCGGGCGACATCTTCTACCTGCACAGCCGACTGCTCGAACGCAGCGCTAAGCTGTCCGACAAGCTCGGCGCCGGCTCGCTGACCGCCCTGCCCATCGTCGAGACGCTGGAGGGACAAATCTCCGGGTACATCCCGACGAATATCATCTCCATCACCGACGGCCAGATCTACCTGCAGCGGGACCTCTTCCACGCGGGCATCCGGCCGGCCATCGACGTCGGCGTCAGTGTCAGCCGCGTCGGCGGAGATGCGCAGGTCCCGGCGATGAAGAAGGTGGCCGCCAGGCTTCGGCTTGACCTGGCCTCCTACTATGAGCTGCAGGACTTTGCCCGGCTGGGAACGGAGCTGGACCGCGCCTCCCAGAACCGGCTGGAACGCGGCCACAGAATGGTCGAGCTGCTCAAGCAGCCCCAGTTCTCGCCGTTGTCCGTGGGAGAGCAGGTCATCACGATCCTGTCCGGCGCCTCCGGACTGCTGGACGACATCCGGGTTGCGGCGGTGAGCGGCTTTGCCCACGATATGCTGCAATGGCTCCGCGAGCGCCACCCGGAGTACATCCAGGAGATCAGCAAGACCGGCAAGCTCAGCGATGAGCTGACAGGCAAGATTACCGCGAGCATCGAAGAGTTCAAGACCGGCTACAAGGAAACGCACGCCTGACGACATGGCATCGATTCGACAGATATTCCTGCGCCGCAAGGCGGTAGACAGCATCCGGCGAATGACCCGGACGCTGGAGATGATCTCCTCGGCCCGGTACAAGGCGTACTCCGGGCGCTGGGCCTTGGCCGGGGAGTATCGCGACGCCCTGGCGAGAATCGCCTATCTGGTGGCCACTCCCGAGCGGCCGCTCGAGCACCCCCTGCTCAAAGAGAACACATCGGGCAGGACGGCCATCCTGGTCATCGGCTCGCGCAAGGGGCTCTGCGGCTCCTATAATTCCGATGTCTTCCATTTGCTCCAGGTGCACATCAAACAGGCTCAGGCCCGCGGCAATCAACTGGACATCTATGTCCAGCGCAGCAGGCTCGAAGGGGTCCTGGCTTACCATGGCGTCACGCCGGCCAAGGTCTACACCGATCTCGACGAGATGCCGACGGACCCGCAGATCCGCACGATCGCCGAGGAGTTCGTCGGCCAGTACATGTCCGGTGACCTCGATTACATCGGCATCATCTACAAGCGGTTCTATTCGGCCTCGAGCCAGCAGGCGCAGACGTTGACCATCCTGCCGCTGCACGATCTGGTGGACGACCTGAGCACGCGGGCGCAGGTCATCTGGCCGTGGGACCTCACCTTCGAGGACTTCTACCTGTCGCCCGCCGCCGACCAGATCATCGAGGGGCTGGCTCAAATGCTCGTACATTATTCGATTCGAAGCTGCTTCCTGGACGCCGTCCTCAGCGAGCACCTCGCCCGGATGATCACCATGCGAAACGCCACGGACAACGCCGAGGACATGATCAAGCAACTTACCCAGGATTATAACCGCGCCCGTCAGACTCAGATAACCTCCGAATTGCTGGACATCGTCAGCGGAATGGGGGCTTTGGAATGAACACTGGAAAACTGATACAAGTCATTGGCAGCGTCTTTGACGCCAAGTTCGCGCCGGAACAGGTGCCGGCTATCTTCAACGCACTCGAAATTACGTTCGAGCTCGGGGGCAAGACGAAGAAGCTACGCGGCGAGGTGCAGCAACATCTCGGCGGCGGCCGGGTCCGGGCCATCTCGCTCGGCGCCACGCTCGGCCTGCGCCGCGACATGGACGTCGTCGATACGGGCGGACCCTTGACAGTGGAGGTCGGAACGGAAACGCTGGGAAGGGTCATCAATCTCTTCGGCGAGCCCATCGACGAGCAGGGCCCCATCAACGCCAAGACGCGAAGATCGATCCATCAGGACCCGCCCAAGCTCACCGACCTTACGGCCCAAAGTGAGATGTTCGAGACGGGCATCAAAGTGGTCGACCTTCTGTGCCCGTTCGTGCGAGGCGGCAAGACCGGTCTCTTCGGCGGCGCCGGCGTGGGAAAGACGGTGATCATCCAGGAGCTCATCGCCAGAATTGCCACCCGGCACGGCGGCTATTCGGTTTTCGCCGGCGTCGGCGAGCGGACAAGGGAGGGAAACGACCTCTGGCTCGAAATGCAGCGGACCACCATCCCGGAGACCAACGACACGGTCCTGGCCCACACCACCCTGGTGTTCGGCCAGATGAATGAGCCGCCGGGGGCGAGACTGCGGGTCGGCCTGGCCGCCATGACCATCGCCGAGTACTTCCGCGATAGCGGCATCGGCGACATCCTGCTGTTCATCGACAATATTTTCCGCTTTGCCCAGGCCGGCTCGGAAGTCTCCGCCCTGCTGGGCCGAATCCCGTCGGCCGTCGGGTATCAGCCGACGCTGGCCACGGAGATGGGCCAGCTCCAGGAGCGCATCGCGTCCACCCGGACCGGCTCGATCACCTCCGTACAGGCGGTTTACGTGCCGGCCGACGACCTGACCGACCCGGCGCCGGCGACGACCTTTGCTCACCTGGACTCCTTCGTCGTGCTCAAGCGAGCCATCACGCAGAAGGGCATTTACCCGGCCGTCGATCCGCTCGAGAGCACCTCGCGCATCCTCGACCCGAATATCGTCGGCCGCCAGCACTACGACGTCGCACAGACCGTTCTCGGCTATCTCCAGCGATACAACGAACTCCAGGACATCATCGCCATTCTCGGCATCGATGAATTGAGCAAGGAGGACCAGACCACCGTGGCGCGGGCCAGGAGGCTGGAGCGGTTCTTCTCCCAGCCGTTCCTTGTCACCCGCCAGTTCACCGGCCTGGAAGGCAAATACGTCACCGTCGCCGACTCCGTCGAGAGCTGCAAGCAGATTTGCGAAGGCCGATGGGACCAGTTGCCCGAGGAAGCCTTCATGTACGTCGGCTCCGTCGAAGAAGCGGCACAGAAGGCAAAGACGCTCTTGCAGAGGTAACGCGCGAGTCATGGACAACGCCGAACGGAAAACGTTCCACTGCAGCCTGATCGATCCGATGGGCAAGCTTCTGGACTGCCGAACTTCGTCGGTCGTCGTTCCGGCGCACGACGGGCAGGTCGGCATCCTGTACAACCACATGCCCATGTTGTGCGAGCTCGGCCTGGGCATCATGAAAGTGAACGCCGTGTCCGAGGAACAGTACAAGGGGACGTGCGAGGGAGAGCTGTCCTTCTTCATTGACGGCGGGTTCGCCCTGATCGCCTCCAATTCGGTGATGGTCGTCGCGTACGATGCCTTCGCCCTGCGGGACCTCAAGCCCGATCGGCTCGAATCGGTGATCGAGCGAACGGCCAGGGACGTGCCCAGCGCCGCACTATCCGCCACGGAGCGGTCGCATGAGAATGAGCGGTTGCGGCTGCTGCGGAGGATTGGGGAATCCCTCGGTAATTGATTATGGATGATGGATGATGGATAATTGTCGGGTCGGCCGCTTGAATCATCAATAATCAATCATCAATTATCAATGAAAAGACTGGTCTTTCCAAAAACGCGAAGGCTCGTGAGCAACCGTCAGTTCAAGGCGGTCCTGGACCAGGGCCGGCGGGCGGGCAACGGTCTGCTGACCCTGTACGCCACGGAGAACAACTGCGGCTATCCACGCCTGGGCATCTCCGTCGGCAAATCCTCCGGCAAGGCCGTCGTCCGAAACCGCCTGAAGCGGCTGCTGCGTGAGGCATTCCGGCAGAGCCAGGATCGCATCCCGCAGTCGTTCGATTACGTGTTGATGATCTCGCCGGCCCTCTCCCGCCGGCTGAGACGGCCGGAGAAGCAGGCGGTCCTGAAATCGCTGACCCTGGACCGAATCCAGAAGGCTTTCCTGTCGCTCCTGACGATGCTCTTTGGCACAGCCTCGGACAGCAACGACAAGGCGAAGTGCGAATGACCCAGAACGATGAAAACGCGCTGATCTCCATAGGCCAAGCGGCGAAAAAAGCTGGCGTTTCGACGCAGTCTCTGCAATATTACCTGATGGTCGGGCTGCTGGAGCCGACTCAGGTAACGTCGAGCGGCCGGCGAATGTTCGACGCGAAGGCCGTTGAGCGGATCCGACTGATCAAGAGGCTCAACGAGAGCGGCTATCCATTGCGAGCCATTCGTGAGCTGTTCATGGAAGGACGGTCATGATTTATGATTGACGATTTATGATTTACCATTTGTCCTTGTCGGCGTGCACTGGCCGGATTTGGCGTCGTATACGTCTTTGGTCCTCAGTCTCCGGACCGACGCGCAGGCCCAATCATAAATCGTAACTCGTAAATGGTAATTCGAAAGGGTTGTCAGTGAGTGATTACGAAAGCGCGCAAAGGCGGCGCGATGTCATCGTAGGAATTTTCGTGGTCATCGGACTGGCGGCGCTCGGATGGATGGTCTTCAAATTCGGGGACCTGCCCACCGCCGTCAGTCGGATGCGGTCCTTCGAGGTTTATGTGCGGTTCCCCACGGCGCCCGGCGTGCAAAAAGATACGCCCGTGCGGTTCGCCGGATACCAGATCGGCCGAGTCACCCACGTCATGCCCCCCGCGATTCTCCCCGACGACACCGGACGCAAGTACCATCAGACCCGGTGCGTCCTCAGCATCAACAAGCAGTACACGGACATTCCCTCCAACGTGGAAGTCAAGCTGATGACTCGAGGTCTGGGAAGCAGCTACATAGAACTGGTGGTCGATCCCAACAGGTTGCCGGCGTTGCCCAGGGACCCCAACCGGCCGGAGACCCGCTTCCTGGTGAACGGCATGGAGCTTCAAGGCTCCTCCGGCGTGACCAGCGAGTTCTTCCCGGAGGAAAGTCAAAAGAAGCTCGACAAGCTCATCGAGGGCATCAACACGTTCATTGCCAATGCCAATGACGTCATCGGAGACCCCAACAACAAGCGGAACATCAATGCGACGCTGGCCAATCTCACCGACGCCTCTCACAACTTCTCCGTCGCCATGGACGAGGCCACAAAGACGATGGAGGACGCCCGCAAGGCAATCGAGGAGTTCCGGCAACTCGCTTCGACCGGGACCGAGACACTCAAGAGCGTCGATGGCAAGGCGGAGCGGCTGGTGGCGTCCCTGGTGAACACCAGCGCCGAGATCGGCCGGGCCATGTCGCAACTGCGGCTGGCCGGGGAGAAGGTCAACGCCGGCGAAGGCACCGCCGGCAGGCTGATCACCGACGCCCGGTTGTACGAGAGCCTCGTCGAGACCACGTTCCAACTGAACGTCCTGCTCAAGGACCTCAACGAGCTCATCGGCAAGATCAGCGAAAAAGGCCTGCGGTCCGTCTATTAGCCTTTCCGGCGCGCCCTATTCGTGGCTTGCATCATCAGGGGCGTTCGACAGGCTGGGCGGCGCCGTCTTGGTGACAGGGCCCACACTGGGTCGGACCTACCTGCGGCCGACTGATGCCCGCTTCCACGTGACAGGTCGCACACGGAGGCACGGCGTGGGCGGGGATCAGGTGAAAGCGCGTCTGGACATCCCTGGCGGCCGACCTCGCCGGCTTCCAGTTGGCCTGGCCGTGGCAGCTCCCGCAATTTGACCCGAGAGCGGAAGCATGCGGATCGCCATGGCACCCGCCGCAACCACGGGCGACATATGCCGTGACCGGGCCCAGATCGTTGTGACATCGAAGGCAGGCGGCGACTGTCACACTGGCATCCTGCCAGTCGCCAAGCCCGCTGCGGGTCACGCCCACCTGCCAGCGAACATCGCCGTCGACCGTGTCCGAGTCGATGTATCCCACCTCCTCGGAGAACCACAGTCGCCCCGGCAGATTCTGGCTGCTGCCGATCCAGTACCGCCAGTACCCATCATCGAAGAACCGCTCGTCCTGGAATGGAAGCAGGTCCCGCTCCGCCTCGTGGTCCGGCCGTTCCCAGTGATCCACGCCGGCCCGAAGCGTCAGGAACGAGGAAAGCTCGGAAACAGCGGATACGTTCAGTTGCGTCAGCCTCGTCCCCGTCTTCGTCTCCGACGCCCCGATGTCGAAATCCACGGCCGCCGTCGAGTAGAGCGTGAAGCCCCGAGCCAATCCGGCACGCTGGTCGATCAACAACGCGAGACGGTCGATGTCGCCGTCATAGTACGAGTTCAGCAATCCGACCGTTCCCGAATAGTGCCGTCCGTCGCGAGGGCCGGTCTCATACGCGGCGTAAGGTACGACCAGCGGCTCATCCACCGATCCATCAAGGTCGATCCGGTTGGGCTTGAGCCCTCCGACGGCGCCGATGCGGGCATGTTCTCCCTGATGCACCTGACCCTGCAGCCCATCCACGAACCCGATCCCCGGCAGCTCAAACGGCACGAACCGTCCGAACCGCAGGAATCCGTCCTCGCCGATGGGCCGCTGGAGCATCGCGCGGTAGATGTCAACGTGCGGCTCCTGGTACTCGGGGTGCGAAAGGAATGCGTCTCCGTCGCGAAGGTCTGAGTGGCAACGGCGGACAAAGCTGCAACCGCCGCAAGAATCAACCATTTATGTTGGATCACCGCTGTCTTCATGAACCCTCGGGGGCCGGATGACGCTCGCGCTGCGGCCGGTCACACCTGCCTTAGTTGTGCCCGGTAGGATGACATTGATAGCACGCCTGCGAGTTATAGCTGTACCCGGACACGCTCGCGTGCTGCTCGTCCATTCCGGCCTGCGTGTGGCAGTCCACACAGCTAAAGGTGCTTGTGCTGCCCGTTGTATGACATTCGGTGCACGACAGATCGTGCGGGCCCGACAGAGGAAATGTATGTTGGAACGTGGACGGGACCCAGGCGGCAATGCTGTGGCACTGCTCACAGGTGTGAGGGAAGCCCTGAGCCACATGGCTGGGCGCCGTCTGGTAGTCGGCGGCGTGACAGGAGTAGCAGGCCGAAGGAATTGGCCCGAGGACGCCGCTTGTGTGGCAACGGATGCAATCCATTCCCGCGTGCCCGCCGGAGAGCGGGAAGAAATCCTGACGCACAAATGCCCTCTCCCAGCCGAGCGGCAGGTGACAGCGATGACAATCGGCGGTCCATCCGCTGGCGGCGTGATCCGGAGAGGTGGCGCGCGCCAGGTCCGCCCGGTGGCACAGGTCACACTCGACCGGAGCCCCGCGAAATTGGCCGGCGGCGGCTCCAGGGTGACAGCTCTCACAGGGCGCCGCCGCGTGGGCTCCAAACAGTGGAAACCGCGTCCGGGCATGCTCGGCGATCAGTCCGGTCGGTCTCCAACTGGTTTGCTCGTGGCAGCGCTCACAGTCCAGACCCAGAGACGAGGTGTGCGGGTCGGGGTGACATCCGCCGCAGCCCCGGGCGGCAAAGGACGCCACCGGGCCGCGATCGTTGTGGCATCGCAGGCACGACGCCCAGGCGTGCGCGCCCTTGAGCGGTTGACCCGTTTGCTTCTCGTGATCGAAGGAAAAATCCTTGCGCAGGACGTCCCATCGGTCGGTGCCGTGGCAGATTCCGCAATCGCCGGGAAATGTCGTATGCGGCACGAGGGGTCCCCATCGGCGGCTCCACCCCTGCCTTGGGGCATCCAGCCTGCAATTGACCAGCGCCACTGCCGCGATCGCCGCGAGCAGTCCGAGAACCAATACTCCGGCCCCCCTGTTGTTTTGCCTCACCATATTCACCGTGACAATGCAGGAATCGGGTCGCAGCCCGTACGCAGACCACACCCCACTGTTCTCTCTTGTCGGATGCCGAGAGGCTTCACGGCGAGAAAATGAGACGAACTGGGCAGCGGACCTCAGTTTTCGCAGCGCAGGTCCTGTGAAATACCCGGAATTGTCCCGGAGTATTCCGCTGTACGTTTCAGTCTTGTTGCACGACCACGACGGTCTGGTTCATCGCGGGGGCCGTGGCTGGAAATCGAACCGTATCTGCGCCCACGGAAACCTGCACATAATACTCCATGTCGCGACCGGAGATTCGATTCGCGGGAATCTGTGCCGAGTAAACGCCGCGGGCGACGTGTTGCAATGGTGCGGCCTCGAATTCGCCTTCGCCGAGCGGACGCCAGTGCAAGTCACCTTTCTCGGGTTTCTGCCGACCGATGACGATGACTTTCAGCCGCAGGTCCTCCCCCGCCGCCAGACTTGTTCTCGCCGTGGGAACAATCATGCGGGCCGGACCGTCATAGGTGAGCGGCAAGCGGGCGTCCTCCGGCAGCGTTTCGCCGAGAATCTTGGCCAGCTCTTCGCCCGGCTTGATGAGCAGGCTCGGCAACAGGTGCTGTTGCCAGTTGGCCGCAGTCCCCATGCCGCCGGTGGTCGTGATCGCCGCCAGCAGAAATCGATGCGCGTCGACGACGTGCGCGAGCAACTCGCGCCGGATCGGCAGGACCTGCTCGCGGGCAAGCTCCTTCTGTTTGCCGGGGTCGCTTTGCTTCTTGACTTCCTCCATTGCCGCGTTGAATCGCGCCCAGGTGCAGTTGACCTGGCCTACCGCCTTGAGATAGCGGAAGTTGTTGAGCCAGAAATCGAAGCGTTCGAGATTGCCGGCGCCCTTGACCTTCTGGCGCAGCGCCGCCATATCGTCGATGAATGCGTACTCCTTCTCGACCTCGCTCCAGGGCCTTTGGTCAGGCTGGATTCCGCCGGGACCATCGACCCATGTGGATGGGCGAGGCAGGTACGCGTCTCGCTTCTTGCCCATTCCCATGTCCGGCCCGCCGTCAAGCTTGACAAAGATCTCAGCGACCGGCTCGGCCACGTCTGCCCCGAATTCAGCCTTCGCCCAGTCACGATAGAAGTCCTGCGTGGGTAAATCGCGGGGCCGACTGTCCGCATTCGACTGAGCCATATCGGCCTCGTAGCCTTCCACGGCGGGCCCGCCGCAGTTGATCTTGCGAGTGACACCCTGCCCTTCCACCGTGAACGCGGCAATGCACGGGAACTCCACAATGCTGTCAAACTGGATTTCAAGCATGCCGTCCGCGACCCTCACATCGCGGAAGGTGTGATCCAGCGCGCGGTTTTTGCCCACGGCGGCGAAGATATCGAGCTTGTCGATGACCTTGCGGCCCTGCAGGGTCACGCCAAAGACACGTTTGCCCGCCTCGGCATAATGCGGCTCGCAGAACTGCAAGCGCACGGCGTATGTCCCGTCCGGCACCTTGAGCCGATACGCCCTCACGTCCCAGGCGACCGTCTGGTAGAGGGCATCCTGCTCCGTGTCGGCAATCGGATTGCTGGGAAACGCGGCGACGTTGCCGCCCTCCCGCCCTTCCATGCGCTTCGGATCAGGGATGGACACCTCCTTGCCCACGTACGGCTTCCAGGGCTTCTGGTCCCAGGCGGCCTTTGCCAGCGCTGAGACATTGGGACCGAGGATTCGCGTGCGCCAGTGAATGCCGAGCAGGCCGGAGCAGCCGTAGGCCAGGGCGTCAGCGGCATCACGACGCATCCGACCCACCCAGAGCTGCGGGATCAGCAACGCCGGATCGTCCTCCAGCCACGGAATCGCCCAGGTGGGACGGCCTTTCACACGAGCAAAGCCGATCTCCACCGGCGAGAAACCGACCTGGCGATTGATGCAACTCATCGGCATGTCCTTGGGCAGGAAGTTGTCGAACAAAGCCCGGTCTTTCGGCGGGCCGAGCACCCAGCCGCACGTGGCGAGCGTGAACGGCGACTTGACATTCTTCACCGCCTCGATGGCCGCCTTGAAGTCCGCCACGGTCGCTTCGATCTCTTCATCCTTCGGATTGCCCCACGTCCACGACTCGGGCGTCCAGAACCAGTAGTAATCGAGTGGGTAGGCCTTGGCGATCCGCTGGAACATCCCTTCATACAGCTCGCGAGCCACGGCCGGATCGGCGGGGTCCTTGCCCATGCTCTTGATGCGTTCCTTGACGGCGTCGGGGATAATCATCGGCGTCTCCGTGCCGACGCACGTCCGCACACCGAGCGCGTGGGCGTACTCGAAGGCCTGCCGGAGCATCTCGCCCGTGCGGTTGAAGACGGCATTCCTGTCCTCCGGCGTCGCCGGCCAGGGCATCGCGCCGAACATCACGTCCGGGCCATAATCGTCGCGCTCGAACAACTGGGCCGTGCCGAACGAGAAATCGCTCGTCTTGCGGGCCACGTAGCCCCAGTTGCCGCGAAGCGTGTTCTGGTAGCTCGAAGGCGAGCTGAATCGGACCGTGCCGTCCGGATTGACGTCCTCCTTCAGCCCGATCCAAACGGTAGGCTCCGGGCCCACGCCGCCCTGCGGGTACGTGTGCAGACCGATCAAATTCATTCGTAGCTTGGGGAGCTGGGCGATGATCGCCTTGTAATCGTCAGTATTCCACCAGTCGGGCCCCTCCGGAAAATCGTGGAAAGGCTGGATGCCACGAATTTTGAATAGCGGCTCGCCCCGATCCTCCAGGTCCGGCAACGCCAGAACCATCCTCTTATCCGGCACCACATCACCATGAAGATAGAACCGCACGCCCAAGTACTCGGCAAACCGATAGGCCCCGTAAAGCGTGCCGACCGGATCGCCACCGACAACGAGCAGAACCCTGCGCCCACCCTCGTTACGGGCGGGAATCGTCTTCAGCAGGTACTGCTCCGGCTTGAGCGATGCGACCGACTCGGCCAGTTGAGCATCCCTCCTTATCATCACTTCGACGAGAGGCTGGCGGTTGTTCCCAACGATAATCAGATCATCCGTAGGTCCCGGCAGCCTTCCGTCGCTCGAACGAATGGACACAAGCGCATCCGTCCGCAGATAGAGGTAGCGTCGAATCTCCCTGGCAGCCAGATGCTCAGGCAGATCAGCCTTCAAAGGCTCTATGATGGCCACCGGTCTTGCCGCCAGACACGAGTCGGGGCTGAACAACAAGGATAGAAGAACGACAAAAAGTGGAACGATGGAATACTTCGGCCTCATAACGAGCCCTCCGGGTTTACTATTTGTGATTGACGATTTACAATCCGTCAACTGAGAACGATCAAGCACAATCATAAATCGCAAATGGTAAATAGTAAATGACACGGGCGATCCTGGATTGTTATACCGATGAGCCGGCGGGGCTGGGCGTGCCGCCGTTCGTGGGGGTCTGGCCCCGCTACGTGGCCGGACTGTATGAGGAAGAGCCGACCTATCTGACCGTCGACGACATCCGGCTCGTTCGATACGTCGAATCGGTTCCCAAAGTCGTGATCGATCCGCCCGCAGGACGCACCCACATCGAGGTGCTCAACCACACCCGCAGCTACGAGGAGATTCGGCGGGTCCTGGAGAATACCGACGAGCTGATCCTCATCATCGGCGTGCAGACGCCCGGCAAGTACCTCAGCGCCCGGCCGGGGACGCCGCGAGAGGCTAAAAAGCTGCTGGAATCGTTCCCGGTACGCAAGGTCCTGACCGGCCCGGTCCTGACCGGCGGCACACAGTTCCGCGGGGGCTCTCGCCCGCAAGTGCCTCAGGCCGAGGATTTCGAGGAACTGCGTCCCTTTGCGTTCGACACCTACGAGGAGTTGCAGCCTCATGCCATCAAAGGCGCCCACCTGATCTCGCAAATGCCCCGAATGGAGAACCGGATCGTAGAGATCGAGACCGGCCGGGGCTGTCCCCGGCAAGAAGGCTGCTCCTTCTGCACCGAGCCGCTCAAGCACGCGGTCCAGTGGCGAAGGAGTGATCTGGTCATCGAAGAAGTGAAGGCCCTGATGTCGCTCGGCGCCAGGGCCTTTCGCTTGGGCAAACAATCGTGCATCTACAGTTACGATGGCGGCGATCCGCAGAAGCTCGAAGCGATGCTCTCGGGCGTGGCGGCGCTGCGCCCCGCTATCCTGCACATCGACAACGCCAACCCCCAGATGATCGACGAGCGGCGGACGGAGCTGTTCGTCAAGTATCTGACGCCGGGCAGCACCGCCGCCATGGGCATCGAATCCTTCGACCCCGAGGTCACGCGGGCGAACAACCTCAACTGCCCGTACGACATGGCCTTTGAGGCAATCCGGACAGTCAACCGTATCGGAGGCTTTCGGGGCGAGAACGGCTGTCACGCCCTGCTGCCGGGCATCAATATCCTGCTTGGTCTGGCCGGCGAGACCGAGCAGACACTGGACAAGAATTTCGCCGCCCTCAAGCGCATCCTCGACGAGGGGCTTCTCATCCGGCGGATCAACATCCGCCGTGTCGTGCCGTTTCCGGGAACCGCCCTGTACGAACAGGCCGGCCAGAAGTACCTCCGCAAGAACCAGCGATACTATACTCCGTGGATCGAGAAAGTCCGGCAGGAGATCGACATCCCCATGCTCCAGAGGCTCTTTCCCGTCGGGACCGTGCTGAAGGATCTGTGCAGCGAGGTCCACAACGGCAACAGCACGTTCATGCGGCAGATCGGCAGCTATCCGATCGTCGTGGCGGTGAACGAGCGTCTGCCGTTGAACGATTTCTTCAATGTCCGCGTCACCTGCTACATGCGCCGCAGCCTCCTCGCCGAGCGGGTCAACTGAACTCGGGGGGCACGACAAAGACGTGGCGATTGAAGCGGGTGGCAGCGCATCTCAGGAAGGCCATCGCCAAGCTGCGCTTGACGCTGCCACCCATGAGTCTCATCCTTGCCCTGCCACAATCCCGTCGTGCACCCCTGAACTCTCGCAGCAGAACCTGCCGTTGACGTCGTGAGCGTCACCGAGTAACGTACTGGGTACGATGTCGATCTGCTCGAACCACAGTGACGGATGATATGACGAAACAGACCGAGACAAACCGAACCCTGTGGAATCTGATGTTCGCCGCATTGCTGACGATGTCCCTTGCCGGTTGTGCCGGCGACCGGGGGCCTCGGACGGACTCGCGCCCCGCAACGGCGCGCGGCGACCGCGCGGCACCGGCGACACTCGATCTGCGCGAGCCGATGGCCCTGGCCGCCCAGGCCATCGTCCGGCGGCTCGATCCGGCACAGGAGTATCGCCCGTGGTTTCTGCTGAGAGGCCAGGGCGGCATCCCGGCAACGACGGAACACGCAAGCTGGGACCTAGGCGACATGACGGGACGATACCTGGAGGGGCTGATCCTCACCCGCCGGATGGGGGCAGGCCGACCGGAGTTTTCCGTCGCTGAAGGACAATTGGGCCGATACCTGCTCAAGCTGCTCGGTCCCGACGGCATGGTGCACGATCCGCATTCCGGGGCCGTCGATCACTCCTTCTCCCAGGGCAGCGCGCTCTACGGGCTGCTCGCGTGGTTCGAAGACTCCGGCGACCCGGCCGTCCGCACGGCGATGGAGCGGCTGATCAGCGGCCAGCTTGCACGCATGGAGCGGCAAGGCGGCCTGCTTGTGGACAAAACAGTGAAGCTGGAGGAGTCCTCGGGCAGCCATCTCGCCGGCTACCAGATCTGGCCGATCATCCGCTTCTACGAGTTGACCGGCTACGCCGATGCCCTGACGCTGGCCGAGGGACTGACGCGATCGGCAATTGCTGATCCGGTCGTGGGCGCGGACGGCGAAATCACCAAGGCCCTTTCCTGGGAGGGCCACATCCATTCCTGGCTCGAAACGCTCGCGGGCTGTGTCCGCACGGCGAGGAATTCAGCGTCACTCGACCGCGAACAAATCCTCCGTCGTTGCCGCGCGGTATATGACTGGGTGCAGCGCACGAACGCAACGTCGTTCGGCTGGATCGCCACGTTCCCGACACACGGCTCCTGTGAGACGTGCGCCATTTCCAGTGCGATCCGGCTCGCTCTGGAACTGTCGGCGTCCGGCCACGCGGAGTATCTCGATGACGTGGAGCGGTTCGTCCGCAACCAAGTGGTCGAGGCGCAATTCCGCGATCTCGGCGCCTACAGCGGCGGGCCGCAGCCGCCCACACCGCTGCTTCTCGGCTGCTTTGACAGCCAGTCTCTGCCCGGCGGCCATCTCGGCACGCGAGGCGGCGAAGACGTGGGTACGGTCGAGGGCTGCTGCCTCAACGGCGGCATGAGAGCCCTGGCCCTGGCCTGGGGCACGATTCAAACGTTCGATGAGTCAGGCCTGACGGTGAATTTTGCCCTGAACATGAGCGGTCCCGCCGGCCAGATCGTCAGTTACCAGCCCTTCGAGGGCCGGGTGGACGTCACGCCGCAATCCCCCGGCGCGGTGCGAGTGCGGCTGCCGCGATGGGTGAAGCCGAAGGATGTCACCGTGTTCGTCGGCGATACGTCAGCTCCTCTGACGTGTGAAAGCGGCTACGTCGTGCTTGCGCACGTGCCCGCCAAGACGCGGGTCTCCGTGCGATACCCGTTGCGAGAGTTGACGGAGAACATCGTAGCGGGCGGCCAAAACTGGCAAATCCAATGGAAAGGCGACACGGTCGTCGGCGTCAGCCCGTCGCAGGGACGCGAGCCAACCTACCAAAATCGACTGAAGCCTGTCATCCATCAGTCTCTGTCCGCGTCTGATTTCGCAGTCTCCGACACTTATGAGCTTCAGGACGCGGCCCGCCTGGGCGCGATGAGCATGCTGGCGAGGATGGACCTGCAGCGCGGCGGCCAGCCCTTCTTCCGGATCTACCCGTTCGCCAATCCGCCCCGAGCCGAGCACGAGAAATGGGACGACGGCGACATGACGGGCCGGTACACCGAGGCGCTGATCATGGCGAGGCGCGTGACGGGCATTCCAATGGACCCGCGAGAGAACATCCTGCACACGTACCTCGCGGGCCTGTTTGACCCCGCCGACGGCCTGTGCTACACGCGCGGCACGGATTGGACGCCGCGACGCGCCTGCCTGTTCAGCCAGTCCACGGCGATGCTCGGCCTGCTCGCCTGGCACCGTGAGACTGGCTCGCCCGAGGCGCGCCGGCTGCTCGACCGCCACGTGGAGGGTCTGATGCGCTTAGCCGTGGATCGTGGCGACTACGCCTGTTTCCCCAAATACGAATTCGATGGCCGGCAATTCGTCGATGAGCCGAAAGGCAAGGACGCGCCGCCGTGGTACGGCGGACGCCTGATCCTGCCGCTCGTCGAATACTGGCAGCTCTCCGGACGCGATGACGTTCGCGCCTTTCTGGAAAAGCTGATCCGCTATCCGACGCAGGTCAGCAGTTTCATTAAACCTGACGGTGAAGTGGAGCGAGGCGAAGGCTGGTGGGGTCACCTGCACTCGACGATGGACATGGCCGCCGGCATCACCGAGTTCGGCCGGCTCACGGACCGCCCGGAGCTGGTCGCGTGGGCGAAGCGTGTCTATGACTGGATCGGCCACACGCACACGACGCGATACGGCTGGGTCGCCGATGTCTCAGGCGGCCACATCTGCGAATCCTGCGCAATCGCGTCGCGCATCCGCCTGGGACTTGCGCTCTATCGCGCAGGTGCTGCCGACCCGTTCGGCGAGATCGACCGGCACCTCCGCAATCAGCTTCTTGAAGACCAGTTCGTGGACCTCGACTTCCTCGCCCCGCTTTCGCCGCAGACGCCTCGCACCGACAGGGCCACGTTCACCGGCATCGACCGAATGATTCGCGGCACGTTCCAATGCTGGGGCACGGCCAACGACCTCATCGGCCACGACGACATCGAAGGCTGCGGCGCCGGTGGCGGCGTGCAAGGACTGGCGCTGGCCTGGAACGCACAAATCGAATGGCGCGACGTGCAAGGCGGGAAGGAACTGCGCATTCACCTGTTATTCAATCGCACCGTACACGGCCCGGCCGAAGCGAAGCTCACATCCGGCACGCCTATCGCGGCACAGGTCTGGAGCTGGCTGCCCTACGAGGGCCGCGCGGCCGTGGTCGCCCACCAGTCGCTGGCCCGCCTAGCGCTGCGCCTGCCCGACGGCGCGGATCTGAACGACGTGCGCGTGCAGAGATCGCTTTACAGTCGCGAGTCAGCCGCAACGCTCGACGGGCAATACGTGATCATTCCTGACGTGGCTGTCGGCGAGAGAACAGACGTCATATTCCGGCTCAAGGAGTACGACACTGCCGAGACCGCCGCCGGCGCGCGATACCAGGTCCGCTGGAAAGGCAGCACCGTGCTCGCCCTTGAGCCCAAAGGCCCGAGAGTGCCGCTCTATACCCATCGAGCCTCGCTGCGAAAAAGCAAGACACCGCAATGTCCGCCGCGGTATCCGTAATTGGACCGGGATGAGGCAAATTCAATCGCCATTGACAGGAGGATGAGATTATGGAACGAGGGATTGGTCGATGCCGTGCGTTGATCATTGTCTGCATGGCATGCTTGGCAGCCGTGGGTCGGGGAGCCGCAACATCCACGCAGACTCCGCTGCCGGAGGGAGTGCGGGCCGTCTGGGATATGTCCAGAGCGCACCGTGAGACGACGCCCACCCGCGAGCGGATCTGCATCAACGGGCTTTGGCGGTGGCAGCCGGCCGAAACCCAGTCGCAGCAAGTGCCCACAGGGAACTGGGGCTATTTCAAAGTCCCCGGATGCTGGCCCGGCGTCAGCGACTACATGCAGAAAGACAGTCAGACGGTCTACCCTCACCCGAGCTGGGCAAACCGCAGGCTCGGTGACGTCACCGCGGCCTGGTATGAGCGGGACATCGCGATTCCCGCGGATTGGGCCGGCCGGCGGATCACTCTCTCCATTGAATACCTGAACTCCTATGCGGTCATGTACGTCGATGGCGCCAAGGCCGGTGAAATCCGGTTTCCAGGGGGCGAGGCGGACCTCACTTCGATGTGCCATCCCGGCGGGACCTACAGGCTCAGCCTGCTCGTGGTTGCCCTGCCGCTCAAGGGCGTCATGCTCTCCTACACGGATAGCGCCTCCGCCCGGCAGGTCAAGGGCTCCGTGGCTCGGCGAGGCTTGTGCGGCGACGCCTACCTGGTCAGCACGCCATCCGGGCCGCGAATTGCCGATGTGAGAGTGGACACGTCGGTGCGCCGGCAGGAGATCACGCTCGACGCGGCGGTCGAGGGGCTCGCCACGGATACACAATACGCCTTTCGCGCCAAAGTCCAGAAGGACGGCCGCAGCGTCAAGGAATTCACGAGCCGGACGTTTCATGTAGAGACGCAAAATCTTGCGTCTCTGCCGGGCCGCATCACAGTGACGGAGAAGTGGATGCCCGACGAGCTCTGGGATATCCATACGCCTCAGAACACATACGACCTTGAGGTCTCGCTGCTGGACGCCGGGGGCAGGGTGCTGGATGCCAACCGGACCGTGCGGTTCGGGTTCCGTGAGTTCTGGATCGACGGCCGGGACTTCTTCCTCAACGGCACGCGCATTTTCCTTTCCGCCGTACCGCTGGACAACGCCGAGATCGGCGCCGCACTGGCCACCTACGAGGCCGCCCGCGAGAGCCTGGAGCGGCTGAAAACCCTCGGCATCAACTTCGTCTACACGCACAATTACGGCTGCGAGCCCGGCTCGCATCTGGGCTTTGCGGAGATCCTCAGGGCCGCCGATGATGTGGGGATACTCGTCTCCTTTTCCCAGCCGCACTTCAGCCACTATGATTGGCAGGCCCCCGACGCCGACCAGAACAACGGCTACGCCCGCCACGCGGAGTTCTACGCCCGCGCTGCGCAAAACCACCCGTCCGTCGTGATGTACTCGATGAGCCACAACGCCACAGGCTACAACGAGGACATGAACCCCGATATGATCGATGGCATTCAGGATGCCCGCGACACCTGGGCCATGAGGAACGTCAAGCTCGCCGTGCGGGCGGAGGAGATCGTCAGGCATCTGGACCCGTCCCGCATCGTGTATCACCACGCCTCGGGCAACCTGGGCTCGATGCACGCGATCAATTTCTACCCGAATTTCGTCCCGGTCCAGGAGATGTCCGACTGGTTCGAGCACTGGGCGACGCAGGGCGTCAAGCCGGTGTTCACCTGCGAATATGGCACGCCGTTCACCTGGGATTGGACCATGTACCGCGGGTGGTACAAGGGCAAAAGGGAGTTCGGCAGTGCCGTCGTGCCGTGGGAGTTCTGCCTGGCGGAGTGGAACGCGCAGTTCTTCGGGGACCGCGCCTTCCAGATCAGCGATGCGGAGAAACGGAACCTGCGATGGGAGGCCAGGCAGTTCCGCGAAGGCAAGCTCTGGCATCGCTGGGACTATCCTCACCAGGTCGGCTCGACCGACTTTCCCGAGCAAGAGCCGGTGTTCGCCATGTATATCGCGGACAACTGGCGGGCGTTTCGCACGTGGGGCGTATCGGCGAACTCGCCCTGGGAGCACCACATTCTCTTCAAGCTGCGTCCGGGCATGGACAGGAACCGCAGGGAGCCGTGCAAGGCGGACTGGGAGAATCTCCAGCGGCCCGGCTTCAGTCCCGACTACCAGGAGCAGCGATACGAGCGGACGGACCTGGCCTACGAACGCTCGGACTGGGTCCCCACGGCCGGGGCCGAGGCCCTGATTCGCAACAACCAGCCCCTCCTGGCCTACATCGCAGGCAAGCCCGCCCGCTTCACCAGTAAGGACCACAACTTCCTTGCCGGCCAAACTGTTGAAAAGCAGACCATCGTGATCAACAATTCTCGCGTGCCGGTGAGTTGCGACTGCTCGTGGTCGCTGGCCCTGCCCGAGCCGATAGCCGGGCGGGGCAAGGTGACTATCGAGACCGGCCAGCAGGCGCGGATACCCATGCGCTTCGACTTGCCGGAGACACTCAAGCCCGGTCAGTACAAGCTGACTATGAGGGCGGTGTTCGATGCAGGCAACACGCAGGAAGACGATTTCATGATTCACGTCCTTCCCCGCCGGTCGCCTCCGCGCACTGAGGTCAAGCTCGCCGTCTTTGACCCCAAGGGAGAAACAACGGAACTGCTCAGAGGCGTAGGCGTCAAAGCCGACGCTGTGGATGCGAAGGCGAACCTGGCCGCGTACGACGTGCTGATCGTCGGCAAGGCCGCCTTGACTGTGGACGGGCCGGCGCCGGATATCAACCGCGTGCGCGACGGGCTCAGAGTGCTCGTGTTCGAGCAGACGCCGGAAGTGCTGGAGAAACGATTCGGCTTTCGCGTAGCACAGTATGGGCTGCGGAACGTCTTTCGCCGGGTGTCGGACCATCCCGCCCTGGCGGGACTTGCGACGGAGCATCTGAGCGATTGGCACGGCGAGGCCACGATTCTGCCGTCGCAGTTGAAGTATGAGTTGAGCCCCAAGTTCAATGGTGCTCCGACAGTGACCTGGTGCGGCGTGCCGGTGACCCGCGCGTGGCGCTGCGGCTGCCAGGGCAACGTCGCGTCGGTCCTTATCGAAAAGCCCGCGTGCGGCGACTTCCTGCCCATTGTGGACGGCGGATTCAGCCTGCAATACAGCCCGCTCATGGAGTACCACGAGGGCAACGGAGTAGTGCTCTTCTGCCAGATGGATGTGACTGGGCGGACGGAGACCGATCCAGCGGCACAGATACTGACCGTCAATCTCCTCGAATACGTCAGCGCGTGGAAGCCGTCGCCGCGACGAGAGGCGCTCTATGTTGGCGAAGCGGCGGGTGCCGCGCACCTCCAGGCAGCAGGGCTGCGCCTCGGCACATACACCGGCGGGCAGTTGAAGCCGAACCAGGTGCTGGTCGTAGGGCCAGGCGCCAAAGACCTCTCGGCGCACAGGGACGCCGTCGGCGCGTTTCTCAAGGCGGGCGGCCACGCCTTGACCATCGGCCTGACCCAGGAACAAGCCGATGCGCTACTGCCTCTCAAGGTCTCGATGAACCCGGCCGAACACATCAACGCGTATTTCGAGCCGCCGGGGGCGAACTCGCCGCTGGCAGGCGTCGGGCCGGCGGACGTACACAGCCGCGATCCGCGCACGGTTCCGCTGGTCCGCGACGGCGCTGTAACCGCTGGTGACGGCGTGCTGGCCGTGGCCTTGAACGCCAACGTAGTCCTGTGCCAATTGGTCCCATGGCAGTTTGACTATCGGAATAACTTCGGACTCAAGAGGACATTTCGGCGGACCAGCTTCCTCGTGACGCGGCTCCTCGGCAACCTGGGGGTAAGTGGCGAGACGCCTCTGCTGACCCGGTTTTCCACCCCGGCGGCAAGCGGCGAGCCCGGCCGATGGCTCCACGGATTCTACCTGGACGAGCCCGAGGAATGGGATGACCCGTACCGCTTCTTCCGCTGGTGACGCGGCGGACGCTTGGCTGAGCCAACGGTCCCAGGTCACAGACTGCGGCAACAAACCTGCATTTGAATCGTAGTTGGACTGTTCCATGGGGCGGAGCAGAAACCGCTGCGCGGGCCGTGCCACGGCTCCAAGCCGAGTCACGAAGGCGCATCGGACAACAAGTCCGATGCCCCGACCGATAAACCACTCAAACCGCGTTCTTTTGTGCTTGACAGGGATACGGGGCAAGCCAACTTTGCCTGCGTTGAACGCAGTCAGTGCTTCGAGTAAAGAATCTCACAGAAGCCTTGCAGGGCATGCGTCGGTACATCGATATCAGTCCCCTCGACATGCGCACCGGCAAGACCGCAGGGGCCTGAAGTGAGGCCAGCTGATCCAAGGCTCAGGTGATAGCTCTGAACACAAGTCTCATCCTCCATTTCTCAGTCCGCTCAAGCTTATGAAGCCGGGGGAGGCGATGCGCATGCTTCTGTATGAGCAGCCTGTAACTCTCGTAGCTGAGGACACTTATATTTGGGATTACTTGCGCCATGTGGAGGTTTCTCCTTGACATGATAATGATTTCGGGGGAGAATATCCTACTAACTTGATAGTATTCCTGGGACAACTGATTTTGCGTCCCATGAACACCAGCGACCGCGTTGGTTTTGGGGTGGAGAGAAGCGAGACAGGCATGGAACGGGTCAGCCAAGGATTTGAGATTTGGCCTGAGTTTCCCAGAGGCCGACTTGGTTGCGGGGGAGAGATGGATTGGTTGTTATCGTTTGAGGTCAGGAATGAAATCATTGCGGAATGCCATCGCCAGAACGATTCCATGCTTCTTGCTTGCGTGTCTGGGATTGGCGGCGCTGTGGATCGCACGGCGTTCTGCGGAGCACGGCTTACCCAGGATTGATTTCTCGCAGATGGCAGAGGCTCGGGGCAGTCTCCGCAGTGAGACGAATCACCGCGACCATCTGCACTTTGCCGTTGCCTCTATGGTCGGTGCTGAAGCGACATTTTCCACCTACCAGCAATTCGTTCGCAGAGTTTGTCTGGATGTAGGCCGAAAGGAGGCATTCATTGTACGCCCCTCGTACGCGCGAGTCCGCGAGGCCCTGGAGCGCGGCGAGGTGGATGTGGCGTTTGTCTGCACCGGCACCTATCTGCACTCGCTGCGCGACAAGAGTATGAGGCTCTTGGTGCAGCCGGTCTTTCGGGATTCCCTGGATTACAGGTGTCTGGTCATCGTGCCTGCCCAGAGCAGCGCTGCGACGCTTGACGATTTGCGTGGAGCGGTCATGGCGTTTACGGATTCGGAGTCTAATACAGGTTGCATCGTTCCGTGCGCGACGATGCTGACTCGCGGCCTCGATCCGAAGTCGTATTTTCGCAAAGTCGTGTTCACGGGCAGCCATGACCGTTCGATCATGGCGGTGGCGCATTCCGTCGTCGATGGCGCCGCCGTGGATTCGCTTGTCTGGCATTCTGCGCTGCGGCAGGACCCGGAGCTTGCCCGTCGCGTCCGCATCATCTGGCAGAGTGAGCCATTTGGGCCGCCGCCCGTTGTCGTGTCGGCGATGATCGATCCAGCGCTGGAGACATCCCTCCGCAAGGCGCTGCTGGCCATGGACAAAGATCCTGCGGGGCACGAGATTCTGTCCGAGCTTGGCATTGAGCGGTTTGAGTTGCCCCGGCCGCAATGTTACGAGACGGCCATGACCCTGTATGAGGATTTCGAAAGACGCGGGGGGATGTCATGGCCCTGAAACAGTGGTCTCTGGATCGTGTTTGGGCATGGCTGGGCGCTGCGGCTGTGTTGGTATCCTTTCTCCCGGGGGGCCTCTATGTGACCCATCTGCTCTCCGATTCCGCCGAAAGGGAACTGGTTGGCCGAGCACAGGCCCTTGTAACGACTCTGGCCGGGCAGATCATCGAGATGCTGTTGGTCGAAGATACGATCTCGCTGCAGGATGCGCTCCAGAAAGCCGTTGCTTCCGACGAGCAGGTCAGATATGCGGCGATTGAGGATAGCCGCGGAGATGTTATCGCGCATACCTTTACGGGCGGCTATCCCAGCTCACTGATCGCCCTATGGCGGCAGTCTCCGGGACCGTCTGTCCGCTATTCCGCCGGCAGCGAGCGGATGATCGATGTCTCCTTGCCCCTATTCGAGGGCCAGCTTGGAAGGCTACACGTCGGTGTATCACGGACGCAGGCCTATGAGGCATCGAATCGTGCTCTTCTACTGATCGGCGTCGCTTTTCTCGGGGGTATCTCGATCGTTGTCCTTGGGGTTCAGGTGATTTGCGGGGCTGTGAGCAGACCGTTAGGCCGATTGGAAATGCTCGTCTCACAATATCCTGTGGCTTGTGGGGAAAATGGCAAGCTCGCTGTCGGCGGAACACGTGAGGTGGAATCATTGGCCGGGCGGTTTGGGGAGATGATCCAAAGGCTCAAAATCCTGGAGCAGGAGCGGATTGCCACGCAAAAGTCGATGATTTATGCCGAGCGGCTCGCCGCTCTCGGAGAACTGGCTTCCGGTCTGGCTCACGAGATCCGCAATCCTCTCGACGGCGTGCAGGAGTGCGTCCGCTACCTGCAGGCCGACCCGGACAAGAGCGAGCAGGCCACCAGGTATTATCCCATGATGCAGCAGGGACTTCGGCGAATCTCAATCACAATCCAGGAGATGCTTACCTTTGCGAAGTCCGGGAAGGATGTGTCGCCGACCCCCTGTCATACGAGTGAGGTATTCAACGAGTTAACGCTGCTGGTTGCACCACGGACAAAGAATCGGCAGATCGACGTCCAATGGCAAACGGCACAAGACCTGGTGTGCTTCTGTGATCATCATGCTCTAGTCCAGAGCGGTCTGAATCTCATTCTCAATGCCATCGATGCGGTCGAGGATCGGCCGAATCCCGAGATCAAAGTCTGCACCTGGTGCGACTCACGCGGGGTGTACATATCGGTTGAGGACAATGGCCCGGGCGTGCCCTCTCACCTGCGGGATCAGATCTTCGCTGTCTTTTTCTCAACCAAACCGCCCGGGAAAGGCACCGGGCTGGGCCTTGCCGTTTCCCGACAGTTGATTCGCGCCGTCGGAGGGGAATTGACCTTGTCCGATGAGCCCGGCTCGCTGGGAGGGGCAAAGTTCCTGATCAAGCTCCCGAAATTCACCAAGCAGGGTATTTGTAATGGCACAGATCAAAACGAAAATTCTTATTGTAGACGATGAACCTATCAAACGGTCCGTCCTCACCGACGGCTTGGGCAGCGCAGGTTATTCAGTGGTAGCCGCAGCCGATGCTATCGAAGCCGAGCGGGAACTGGCGAAAAACGCCTTTGATATCGTGCTGACCGATTTGCGCATGCCCGGCCAGGATGGACTGACATTTCTAAGGAATCTGAAGAAAGAGCAGCCGGAGATGGCGGTGATCGTCATGACCGCCTATGGCAGCGTGGAGACGGCTGTCGAGGCGATGAAGCTCGGCGCATTCGATTACCTGCAGAAACCTTTCTCGACAGAGGAGCTTCTACTCAAGCTCGACAAACTCCTTGAGTACGGGAAGCTGCGCCGTGAGAACGAGACCCTTCGTCTGCAGCTTGCCAAACTGCCGACGGAAAGCCGAATCGTTGCAGAATCGACCTCCATGCGGGCCATCTTTACGCAGATCCATGCGATTGCCAAGACCGATGCGACGGTGCTCATCGAGGGCGAGAGCGGTGTCGGCAAAGAGATGATTGCCCGCGAGATCCATGCGAGCTCCCATCGCTGCGCCGGGCCATTCGTACCGGTTTCCTGTGCGGCGCTGCCCGCGGAGCTGATTGAGTCCGAGCTGTTCGGTTATGAGGCAGGTGCGTTCACGGGAGCAGGCAAACGTCGGCTGGGTCGCTTCGAGCTGGCCAATGGCGGGTCCCTGTTCCTCGATGATATTGACGACATTCCGCGAGAGCTTCAGGTGAAGCTGGTCCGCGTGCTGCAGGAACGCGCATTCGAGCGAGTAGGAGGAGAGACCGCAGTCCAGGCAAATGTCCGGCTCCTGGCATCCACCAAGGTGTCTCTTGCCGCCCTTGTAGCCGCCGGCAAGTTCCGGGAAGATCTCTTCTACCGCATCAATGTCATTCCCCTTCGCATCCCTCCTTTGCGGGAGCGAAGAGAGGATATCCCTCCGCTCGTGGAGCATTTCCTGACGCAATCCTGTCTGAAAATGAATCGGGGGAGAATAGGGATGTCGCCTTGTGGCATGGCGAGGCTCAAGTCCCATAGCTGGCCGGGGAACGTGCGAGAGCTCGAACACCTGGTTGAGCGCATGGTTGCCCTCACCCCAAAGGACATTCTTGACGAGGGCGACATCCCCGACCTTTCCGCCGCCCCCGATTCGTCCGGTGCGGTAGTCTCTGTGGCCTTGGAAGGCCTGACGCATATCGACATGACCTCGATCCTGTCGGACGTGGAAAAGAGGCTCGTGAGCTGGGCGTTGGACAAGGCAAATGGCAACCTCGCCCACGCAGCGGAACTGCTTGGAATTCCTCGCTCGACGCTGCAATACAAAACCGGCAAGCTTGTCGCCGCTCCGAAGGAACGAACCAATCAAACCGTGCTATCCACCGACCAGCGAAGGGAAGCTGCTTGTGACGAATATCGGTTGATTGGGTAACGAATATTCGTCAGCAGCGATAAGCCCCTTCGTATATTGTACTTATGGTCTTGTTTGGTCTCCGCGACTTTCCCTGCAAGTATGAGAATCCGTCATCCGTACAGGAGGCCCCTCTTTCCTGAGTGGGCGAAATCCCATGATTTGCGGCATTTAGGGCCTCTTTTGCCTCTGGCACGGCAATTGCTCAGTTGTCACACGCGTGTTCGCCGAAAAGTGTGCCGCATAGGTAGCCAGGAAGGACCGAATCTCTCGTCCCCGGCATCAGCGGGACAGTTCTCGTTACTCTTGACAATTAAGGAAGTTCTGCATGGAAAATGAGCATATGCAAAAGCTATCGACCACACATCATTCATTTCGGCAGCCTTTCGAGGAGAACATGTATGTCCACTGAAACCCAAGTCAAGGACTGTTTGGAGCGTGACCCGGCGCTGAGCACCGGCCAGCGACGTAAGATGCTCAAACTGCTGACGGGCTGGTTCGGCGGAGCGTTCGTCGGCGCAACGATACTGAAGGCAGGGCAGGTTATGGCCGCTGCGCCAGGTGCGGCTGCGACCAAGACCGAGCACCGTTACGGCATGGTCATCGACACCCGCCGCTGCATTGGGTGTAAGGCCTGCGTCGTCGCCTGCAAAGCCGAGAACAAGACGCCGCCGGGTGTGGCGTACACGGTCGTGCTGGATGGGGTGCTGGAGCCGCGCATCGAGGACAAACCCCTGTTCATGACCAAGCCCTGCTTCCAGTGTGAGACGCCTGCCTGCACGGTGGTCTGCCCGGTGGGCGCCACGTTCAAACGCATGCAGGATGGCATCGTCGTGGTGGACTACGACCGCTGTATAGGTTGCCGCTACTGCGTTACGGCCTGCCCGTACGGGGCGCGCTATTTCGACTACGGCGACAACTATCCGGCGGTGGCCGAGCAGACTGCCTGGTCCGATGTGCCTTCACCGGAGATGAAGCAGTTCCGCAAGCGCCGGCCGGGCAAATCACCGATCGGAAATGTCCGCAAATGCACGTTCTGCCTTCATCTTCAGGACCAAAATGGGTTGTACAACAAGGCAGAGGGACGCTGGCCCGCCTGCGCCAAGACCTGCACCGGCCATGCGATCCACTTCGGCGATTTTATGGACCTCGAAAGTGAGGTCTCGCTCCTGCTCCGCGAGCGCCCCGCCATTCGGCTGAAAGAAGACTTGGGAAACCAGCCGAACGTTTACTACCTGCTATAGAAGAAGAGGAAAGCCAATCATGAGTCA
>Ga0214473_10000820_pt1 | contig 42463 bp, 36 predicted proteins | sample RVTome_7_FD_203509 | JGI IMG/M metagenome (GOLD analysis project Ga0214473, IMG submission 203509) | Soil microbial communities from uranium-contaminated site in the Upper Colorado River Basin, Wyoming, United States - RVT98D197 | ecosystem: Environmental > Terrestrial > Soil > Contaminated >...
TCAGCCGTCAGCTTCGCTGTCTGTGCTGATGGCTGATAGCTGACAGCTCTCTAGAGGGCGTGTACGGGTCTCCGGAAAGGAGGGAGAACCTTATGCGCCTTCTTCGATTCCGTACAAGGGGCATGTGAGTCAAGGACGGTTAAGGGTCTTGGACTCCAGCCGAGGAGGCAATACCATGAGAGGCAAGTGGCTCTCTGAGAGAACGATGGGTATCGCGAAACTGGACATTCTGATCGACTACTACCTGGGCGACACGAACTGTAAGCGCTGCAACGAGGATTCCGTCAGCACCAACCGCCTGGCACTCGGGCGCTTCGCACGCGCCATCGATCTCAACTCTCACCTCACGCAGCCAACTGCAGAGCGGCCAGTAGGTAGATACGAACGGCCTCTTTGAGTTGCCCTACGTGCAGGGCTTCCCAGACTGTGTGGCACAAGGGTTCTTCTCCCGGGCCGAAGTTCACGGTCGGGATCTTCATGCTGTTGACAAAGAAGTCCATGTCCGTGTACCCGCCCACGTAGACCATCTTCATCACCTCACCACCATTCAGGTAGCTGTACGCCTTCAGCACAGCCTGTGCCACTGGCTCGCTGGAAGTCGTGTAAACCGGCAACAAGCCTCTCTCCTTCACGGGTCCCCAGTGCCAGTCCGGCCGGTCGACCTCGACGGTGGCCTTGAACTGCGGGTCCTCCTTCTCCAGACGCGCCAGCAGGTCCTGCACCTCCTGCAACACCCTCTCCTGCGTTTCCCCGTATACCGTTCGCCGGTCCAGGTACAGCTCACACATGTCCGCCACATTGTTATATGCCGAGCCCCCGCGGATAACTCCAAAGTTGATCGTCCCCATGTGTTCCTCTCCCAGTTCCGGTACCATGAACTTCTGGAAGACCATCCGGTCCAGTTCCAGCACCGTCTTCGCCGCCTTCTCGATGGCGCTGATTCCATTGCGTGGATTCATGGCGTGCGCCGCCAGCCCCTTGAACGTGATCTTCAGCGGCGTCGTGCCTTTGTGCCCAAGCACCAGCGTCCGATCACACGGCTCCGTCGAGATGCAGGCCTCCGCCTTCCAACCACTGTTCATGATATGGTGCGCACCGCGGTGCTCCGACTCCTCGTCCGCTACCCCCCATAGCGCAACGCTCTTCTTCAGCTTGATCCCCAACCGCGCCAGCGCCATCATCGCCAGCGCCGCCGCCGCCACCCCACCCTTCTGGTCGCTCGAGCCTCGCCCCCAGATCCGTCCGTCGACGATTTCGGCACTGAAGGGATTCTCCATGCCGGTCAGCGCAACTGTGTCGATATGCCCAAAGAACCCCAATCCAATCGTCTCCGATGCACCCGGCAGAACCCCGTAGAAGTTGGGCCGATCAGGTGCAACTTCAGGCGTCGAGCTCCGCAATCCAGCGGCCTGGAAGGCCCTGGCCAAGTACTCTGCAGCCCCCCGCTCCGACGACCCAGGCTCGAGATTCGGGTTGACGCTGTTGATGCGAACGAACCCTTGCGTGAAGCGCACAACCTCATCATCGTCAACGCACCCCAACGCCTTCTTCGCGGTTGACTCATCGATCCTCATTGCTGACTTGCCTCCGTACAAAGTCGGGTTTCCCTGCCATCGTGCCCCCGGAGGGCTTGGCTAGCTCGTGCTTGGATGTTGACCGAGGCCGTGTCTCCGGCACGGCCTATGCAGTGTCGGACAACGCTTGCCGACCCTCTCACGGGCCGATTCTTGGGGGCTCGGGGAGACTACGAACGCTCCATCGAACTCACGCCGTGCAGCACATTCGCCTACTGCTACCTCGTAGCGGTTTGCTTTCACCTCGAACGATACCGAGACACAATTTGGGCGTCGCAGGAGGCCGCATGGGCGGCGCCAGAGTGCGCCAACGACCAGAAGTTGCTGGTGTACCAGGCCAGGGCGCTACTACGGCCTGGGTCTCTCTGGACTATGGTCCTGCTACGGACGTGGAAACGCCTGAGATCTGGCGGCGAGGTTGGCAGCATAGAACCAGGGGACTCCTTCAGCCCAAAGAGATACTTGAGGACTCGATCGCTAGGACCCCCGGCGGGCATCGCCAATGCAGTTGACCATCCATGTGGTTAATGTGTTGAACGCCTTCCTATTACACAACAGGTGGGCCCGCGGTTTGCAGAAGATGGGCCGCCTCGCACCATCTACTTGCATGGCGTGGTCACCGGAATGGCGCTATGGATGGAACGAAGACTAGATGCCAAGTTCATCCGCAACCCAGCCAAGGTCGAGTTCTTCCAGTTTGATGCGCGTAGGAGTGCCGGTTGCAGCGTCCCAGCCCGCCAACGCGTAGTAGCGATCCTTGGCTTGCTCCACGTCCTCCGGGACGACGGAAAGGCCATCGCTCTTTCCGCCGGAGAGGGGCTGGCTGAGTTTCTTGGGCAACAGATCCATGCGGCGGTCAATCTTGTCACGGGCGTTGAAGGCCCTGAGCAGATTGAGACGGCGCTCGCCGAGGAGAAGCAGATCCTCCACCGTCAGGTTCCAACCCGTGACAGCGTGCACAACGTCGGCAAGTTGCTTCATTCCGTAGAGATGCCAGGCCGGTCCGAAGACGAACATACAGACATTGAGGGAATCAAGGCAGGAGTAGGCGTATTGCGTCGTCAAGGCATAACGCACCTTCTCCCTGTTGAGATTCCGGGATGCTTGAGGGTCTGTCAATCCTATCTCGGCCATGCGTTCGGGAAAATCGGGATAGGATGAATCGTGTTCGGACGACATGTGATCGGCCCCGAAAGGGTTGACGGCGTACATGAGCGCCAAACTGGGCTTGACCTGAGGCATGTGGGCGGGCAGTTCCTGCTTCTTGACGGCGACGACAAGGTCCTCGGCCTCTGGACCAATTCGGGCCGCGGCCCGAGCCGAACCCACCGCCAGCAGGTTGCCGAAACCTTCCCGCCGGGCGATCATCTCTGTCATCTGAACCATGCCTTTTGCATCCCCGAATCGCAGATCGATGCCGCCGGTGTCCTTGGCCGTAAGGACACCATGCTCGAAGCAGTCCATGGCCCAGGCAATGGTTGCGCCACAGGAGATCGTGTCCATGCCGTACATGTTGCATACCTGGTTGGCGTAGGCTACGGCTTCCAGATCGGCGACACCGCAGTAGGATCCGAACGTCGCCAAAGACTCATACTCCGGGCCGCCGTACATCGGATCGACCCTGAAAGGGCCCTCCCTCACCTCCACGATCCGCTTACAGCGCACAGTGCAGGCGTAACAGGTGCCGCGGCCTCTCAGAATGCTCTTCGCCATGGTCCTACCGTCGAGTGCCTCAGCGTGTTCGAAATGACCGCTCTTCCAGTTGCATGTAGGCAAGCCGCCTACGGAGTTCTGATACTCGACCGAACCGGCCGTGCCATAGCGTGCCAAAGACGAGACGGAGGACTCCTCAAGATTGGCCGCTCCCCACCGCGCAAGCTCCGAGAGCGACTCTCTGTCAGCGAGGTGGGGCTTAGACGTGCCACGCACGGCAATCGCCCTGATGTTCTTGCTCCCCATGACGGCCCCCATCCCAGTTCGCCCATTTGCCCGGTTGACCATGCTCACGATGGCGGCGAAACGGACGACCTTCTCCCCCGCGGGCCCGCATTGAGCGATTTCGATCCTATCGTCCCCAAGCTCCTCCCAGATCCGAGTCTGTGCCTCGCCGGTGGTGAGACCCCACAAACGCTCCGCCGAACGGAGTTCTGCCTCTCCATCGTGAATCCACAGGAACACCGGCCGCTCGGAACGGCCCCGGATCACGACGGCGTCGAAACCCGCAAACTTCAACTCTGCAGGGAAGAAGCCCCCGCTTTGCGAATCGCCCACCCCATCCGTCAGTGGGGACTTGGCCACCACGGTCATCCGGCTCAGGCCCGATATCGGAGCTCCTGTAAGCACACTAAGGGCGAATACGAGTGTGTTCTGAGGACCTAGCGGGTCGGCTCCGGGTGGGGTGTTTCGCAGCAGATAGTAGAGCCCGAGGGCACTCCCCCCAAGATAGAAGCGGTAGAAGGTTTCACCGGGACGTTCGACCTCGAGATGTCCTGTCGCTAGATCAACGTGGAGAATCTGACCGGTGTACCCGAAGGGCATGCGTGCCTCCTTGGCACTTCCCAGATTCCTTGTCGTTGACAGCCGCCATCCCCCCTCCCGGCAGCTGGAGGTGGGCGGTGCTGCGGAGGGTTTCCCGCACCCACCGCGCGGTCGGGCTGAGCGTGGGGTCATCCATCGGCATCAACAACTGGCTGGCCATCGATCCGCGCTTGATAGCCACTCTCCGCCGAATGCAGCCGGAGAGCGACCATGCCGCAACCGCCGGACGGTCGTGGCACGCTCTTGCAGAGTCGATAATCTGGCGGGTCCGGGTCAAGTCCGATGTCAACTCGCGATTCGGACACGGCGGCAGGTTGTCGAGCTCGTGTCGGAGTCGCCTGGCATGCCCGACTGAGGCGCTCAGCAAGCCATCATGGGCGACCAACGGCGCGGCCGCGAGGCACTCTCGGGCACGACGAAGCTCACAATTCCGCCCCAAGGAGTGGCCGCAGGACCAGCGGACCCTATGGCACCGGATTGGCTACCTCCGCAAGCCCACATTCGGCTTCCACGCCAGCGCCGAAAGCCTCGCGCACCGGAGTGCCTGCCATATCCTCAGGCATCGGCAATCCCAAGGCCCACAATACGGTCGCCGCGGTGTCGTAGATGCGAACTTCTGTGGTCAGCCCCAATCCGGTACCCACACCCGGTCCGGCAATGATCCAGGGGATAGTCATGACCGAGGCCTGAGAGGTCATGTGATTCGTGCCCACGCCGCCGTGATCGGCCGTCAGGATCACCAGCGTGGTCTCCTCTAGCCCCTGCTGGCGCAGCCCATCCATGAGAACACGGACGTCGTCATCGACCAAAGGTATCTGGGCCAGATACTCGTTGCTCATCCATCCGTATGAGTGCCCGGCCTTGTCCACCCCTCCCAAGTGGACGAACATCACCCCGAAACCCTGTTCGATGTACTCGATGGCGGCCAGTGCCCGATCTGAATACGAAATGCCAGGAACCAACACGAAGTCGTCAACAGATCCGGGAATGGCGATATGCCTCATCTTGTCATTCCCGATGAACATAGACGTCCGGAACCCATGGTTGTGTGCGATCTCAAAGAGCGAGGTGGTCTCCACGTAGCCCATATCCGGATAGTAGTCGTTCCAAGAGACACGATGCTGTAGCACATCGAACCCAGTGAGCATCGAGGCGTGAGCAGGCAAGGTTGAGGGGGGATTGACCGTTCTTGCGGTCCAGGTATGGGCACCGCGGCCGGCAAGCGCATAGATGTTGGGCGACGTCTCCGGCGAGAGAGCATCTGGCCGCAGCCCATCGATGCTCATGATCAATGCGCGTTCGGCGCATGGAGCGTAGGCCACGCCAGGGTCCGAAGGCGCCATGGGAGCGGGAGGGCTTTTCACCTGGCCGCCACCAAGGATCGTCCCGCATCCGGAAACAGCCAACGCCAATGCGGAGAGAAATGCCAGTAGCCCGAGCCTGAGTCCAGGGCGTCCATACGCTCCGGCGCCCCTGTGGAGCGTGTGGACCTCCCCCCGAATGCCTTTGCTGGATTGCGAACGGTCCCTCGCAATGGGGGTCGAATTCCGGAACGCGCAATCTGCCCTCCTCCCCCTGGGTCCACCATACGTGCGCGTAATCGGTCCCGTCAGGTCATCCATCTTGTGGACCTCGATGAGTTTGGAGCTCGTCAGCAAGCCCTCTCGCGTCGGGCGCGGTGGTCACACCTTGGCATAGAGATCCCGTAGCACCGCGCGCACAGTCGCCGTGTCACTTATCAATGTGGAGATGAGCCCGCCCTTCAGCGCCCCAAGGATGGCTCTGGTCTTCTCCAGGCCGCCGGCGAGTGCGATTACCTCGGGCACGGTCGTGAGCTCGCCAAGACTAATGCCGATCACGCCCGCCCCCACGACCACCGGGTTGCCTCTGATGTCGTAGAAGCGGCCGCAAATGTCTCCCACAGCACCCTTGGCCTCGAGCTGGGCCAGGTGCACGGGAGGTATGTAATCGCCGATGAACATCGTGGATGCGTGCTGGAGTCCGACATGACCGATTCCCACAAAGGCCGCGCCCAGTGTTGCCCAATGTTTCGAAATGCTGTCCACCTCCTTGGTTCGCATCAAGGCCTCCCACACTTCCAGGTCATAGGTGAGTGCCGGCAAGTGAAAGAACCGATAGCTGCCGCCTAATGCTTCGGCAAGCCGGCGGGCCAACTCATTGACCTGGAAAGCTGGCGCCAGCTCGCCGATGCCGCCCACCAGGGGGACCACGGAGATGTCTTTCTTGTGAGTCTTGGGAAGTGCATTCACGAACGCGTTCAGGGTCCTGCCCCAGCCAATACCCACCACTTGTCCGTCCACGATCGTTCGGCCGATGAACTCGGCGCCGGCGGCACCGATCCTCCGCCGCAAAGTGTCCTCCTCCAATCCCTCACCGGAGACAAGCACGACGTGACGTATCCCTGTAACTTCCTGAAATTCCTTTTCCAGGTCGCGATTGGTCGGGATGGGATCGAAGACCTTGATACGCACGATGCCCTCCTCGCGGGCGCGGAGGAGCATCCTGGACACCTTTTGCCTAGAGAGGTCCAACTGGTCGGCTATGGCCTGCTGGGTGAACCTCTCCTCGTAGTACAACTTGGCGACTTGGGCTATGAGCTGTAGATCTTGCTGGGAGGACATTCGGTGCCTTCGTTTCTCGAGAGGGTCATGCAGACTGCAACTGGTAGACGGGGCGCAACGCATGGTACAGCTCACGATACGCGGCGTAATTCCGTTCATAGCAGATCTTGGTTTCCGGGTTGGGTCGGACCGCCTTCCCTGGGCGGACCATATTCCGGCTCGCAGCTAGAAGGCTTTCGTGCCTCCCAACACCAACGGCGGCCAGGATAGCCGCGCCAAGACAAGAAGCCTCCCGCACAACGGACGGGACCACCGGCCGCTGAAGCACGTCTGCCTTGACCTGATTCCAGAATTGGCTACGGGACCCGCCCCCACAGGCGATCACGCGCTCGGCCGAGGTCTCGGCGATCTTCTCGCAAGTTTCCAGCACGTGGCGTACTGAATACGCCACACCTTCGTAGACCGCCCGCGCCATGTGACGACGGTTGTGCGATAAGGTCAGCCCGACCAGGCCCCCACGTGCGGTCGGATCCCATATCGGAGCCCGTTCGCCGTCCAAGTAGGGCAAAAAGATCAACCCCTCGCTGCCGGCTGGAACGGCGGCCGCGTCTGCCTCCAGTCGCCTGAAGCTCTCGGCACCGGATGTTTCCGTATAGAACGCTTCGGCCAACCAGCGCAAGCTACCTCCGCCGGCCTGGGTGGGGCCACATAGGAAACGGACCTCGGGTCCTAGTTCGGCCAGGAAGATCCCCTGGCCGTGAACACGACGATCCGTGGCCAGGGAGATGATTTCCGAGGTGCCGGCCACGTCCACGGCCGTGCCGACGACCGCACCTCCGCTACCCACGGTGTCACACCAGGCATCGATCGTTCCGGCCACTACTGGGGTTCCGTAAGCTAAGCCTGTGAGTGCAGCTGCTTCTCGATTGACCTCGCCCAGGACGCCTGTAGGCGGCATGGTTGGTGGAAGCTTGTCCATCGGCAATTTCAGCGCTTCGAAGTAGTCGGGGCAGTAGCTACCCGATCCCGGATCCGCAAGAGAGAAGGCGCTATGGATGTCCGTCGCCAGCTTTCCGGTGAGCTTCAGGCCCACGTAGTCCTTGGGTTGAATCACGGCTTTGGTTCTGGCCCAATCCTCAGCCCGGTGCGCCTGCAGCCAGCGTAGTCGCGCCGGAGGCAGGGAGGCGTCTGCCAGCACGGCCGACCCGGTCCATTGCTCAGCTTGTCCGGCCGAAACGTGGGTTCCGATCCACTCGGCTTCTGCACGCGCACGCCTGTCGCGCCAGATGATCGCACGCCCCAGGGCTTGACCACTTTCGTCGACGAGAACATGGCTGGGACATTGTCCACATAGGCCGACAGCCGCGACCGATCCGCCATCAATTCCGGTCAGGACATCCCTCAAGGCCGCCTGTGCGCCCTGCCACCATTGCTGTGGATCTTGTTCAGCCCAACCAGGCTCTGGGGCATAGACCACGAGCGGCTCGTGATGTGTTGCCAAGGCCTCGCCTTGCAGATCGAACAGCACGGCCTTTACGGCCGACGTGCCGATGTCCAGGCCGACGAGCAGATTGCTCATCCGCGGATTTCCTTCAGGGCTCGCGTAACGGTTGCCCCGCCATGCACCAGGGAAACGAGCGCGCGGCACATGGCCTGGGGATCGCGGTGCTGCCAGACATTGCGGCCGATCGCCACACCACGCGCTCCAGCGTCGAGCGACTCTGCCACCGGTTCCAGGAGGTCAGTCTCGTCCTCGGTCTTCGACCCGCCCAGGATGACCACTGGGCAATAGCACGACTGGATTGCGCTCCGAAAACGTTCGATCGGCGAAGCGTAATGGGTCTTGATGAAGTCGGCACCCAATTCGGCTCCTATCCGCATGGCGAAGCCAACTTCCTCAACCGTCAGATCGCCGCCGCCCTGGCTCTTCACCAACATCTCAGCCATGACCGGCATGTTCCACTCCGCCGATTGTGTTGTGAGTTCACTCAGCACCTGCAAGGAAGCGGCTTCCTCCTCGTAGCCAATCATTCCCATACACGCGACGGCATCGGCGCCCAAGCGCAGGGCATCTGCAACCGAGAACAGGCGCCGAAGGTGGCCGGGGTTCGCGCTGCGACTGGTGGCTCCACCGTCCATGCGCAGGATCAGCCCCATGCGACCAAGGGAACCTGCGAACGTCTTGGCGATGCCAAAAGTGGTCAGGACAGCGTCTATCCCCGTGCCCGACGCCGCTTGCAGCACGGCGCCGGGGTCTTCCAGACCGGCCATCGGGCCCATGAAGCCTGCATGATCGAGGGCCAATATCACGGTGCGTCCATCGCCGGCGAAAACGCGCCCCATTCTCAGCTTACTCATCAGGCCCGCCTCCGCGAGAGCCAAACAGCACCACCGCCTTGAGCCCCGTGCGCTTGGCCGCGTAGGCGACCGCGTCCGATGCTTCCTCGAAGGAGAAGCGAGCGGTAATGATCGGGCTGACATCGATCCGCCCGGACTCGAGAAAGCGCAGTGCCTTGGCCATATGTGCCGGCCCGACCCCGAATGAGCCGGTCAGGTGGTATTGCTCGTAGTGCAGTTTTCGCAGGTCGAGCTCGACTGTCGTCCCCGGGGGTACGCCGGCAAAGGCATTCACGGCGCCTCCTGCACGGACTCCCTGGATGCCACTCGCCAGCGCTTCCCCACTCGGGACGACTACGAACACGACGTCCGCCCCGCGATCCTGGGTGTGCCTATCCACACTTGATCGCAACTCGCTCCTGCTGACGTCGATGACGACGTCGGCGAACTTGCCCTCGGCAACCGCCAGTCGGTGCGATGTCATCCCAGCCACGATCACAGGCCAGGCGCCCCTCATGCGAGCGGCCGCAGCCATCAACAAGCCCATGGGGCCATCCCCGATGACCAGTACTGAGTCCCCCGCAGCCACCGGGGTGTCTTCCAGACCCTTCAGGACACAGCCAAGTGGTTCCGTCAGGGCGGCCACCTCATCGGATAGGCCTTCGGGCACGAGGAACAACCCCCGCTCGGCAATGGCGGCCGGTATATAGACACGTTCGGCCAACCCGCCAGGGACGATGGAGTTCTTGAACAGGTCCGGGCAGAGGGTCACCTGGCCGCTGTGGCAGTACACGCAAGATCCGCACGGCAGATAGGGAGCTGCCACAACGCGCTGCCCGACGGACCACTTGCTCGAGGGATGCACATCGATGATCTCTCCGGCCACTTCGTGTCCCAGCGCATAGCGCGCATCAGATTCGCCGCGCGTGGCCATCTTCACATCGGTTGAGCAAATGCCACACACCGTCGGCGCAAGGATCACCTCCCCGACCCCGAGTTCCGGCTCAGGGAATTCGATGAGCTCGGGTTGTCCCGGCTTCCGCGATGAGAGTCCCCTCACGGTGCACCTCCCTGTCTCCGCATGAGGTCGTCGACCTGTCGCCGCGTCGGCAGCCCGGTGCGTGCTCCCAAGTGGCGGACCTTGATGGCAGCCACAGCACAGCCGAGTCTGGCGGCCTGGCGCCAATCCAGGCCTTCGATAAAACCTGCGATCAGGCCTGCGGCGAAGGCGTCCCCCGCACCGGTAGTGTCTGTCACTTCTTGAACCTCGAACGCCTCCACCATGGAGATCTTGTTGTCATCCAGCACCAACGCCCCCTCCGCGCCCAGCGTCATCACCACGAGATCGGGACCAACCGCGGCCAGCAACCGAGCGGCCTGCTTAGGTGTTTCCGTGGGACACAAACATGAAGCCTCCGCCTGGCTGATCACTACGGCGTCGGCTCTGGCAAGGAGCTCACGCATGGGCTCAAGCCCACCGGATGTCAGCAGGCCACCCGGGCTGAGGAAAACGAAACCCCCTTCCTCCTGGGCGGCGGCCATCGCCGCAGCGGCCACGTGGGTCGGCACATCCGTCACATACAGCGCTCGGATGCCCCGAAGGAGGAGAACCTCAAGGTCGTCAGCATCCTCGAGCAGCGCCTCCCCTCCAAGAGCAAAGATCATGCGTTCGCCACCACGTCCCACGGCGATGAAGCAAGACGGCGAGCCTTTTCCCTGGGCGACCCGTACGCCGCGAGTGTCGATCCTTTCCTCTTCGAATGCCCGCAGCAGCTGTCGCCCGTATTCGTCGTCGCCAACTGTGCCCAAGAAGCCCACACGGCCACCCAGCCGAGCGACACCTACGGCGACGTTGGCCCCCGCGCCGCCTGGATAGGCTCCGTAGGTCTCGGCGACCGCCAGCCCGTCGGCATGCGGTAGTGCACTGACTCTGGCCATCATGTCGATTGCCGGTGTGCCGACGACCACCACGTTCAGCGGGGTCATGCTCGCCAGGCTTCAACTTCGAACGCATACCTTACCACGCTTGCTCCCGATCGAAAGCGCGCAGACAAGCACGAATGCGATGGTAGGAAGAATGAGGTCGAGGTCCTACGTTGGGGTGCCGGGTGGCGTTGCTCGCAGAGGACCTCGACCCCGGTTCCGTGTCGTGATCGCAGCCTTGGTCTCCCGAGTGCGAGTGCGTTGAAGGAGTCGTATCTGCAGGTACAGTCTCATGACCGGCAGGCGTCTCATCCTCGACGCAGCAACGCTGCCACTGCTCGGGACCCAGGGAAGTCAGGATGGATTCACGCGTCCGAATGCGTTCGGTCTGAGTGCACCGCCAGGTTCATGTGCAGCTGCACCAGGCTATGGGCTGCAGCGAGCCTCGATCGCCGTTGTTTGGATGCCGGATCAAAGTCGATGGATCCCTCCGGCCATCGGCCTCGCCGCAGCCCCAAGAGCCTAGTCCAACGCCTGGTATCCCTTGAGTCCGATTCTCCCCACGACGCCCGTCCGAGCGAGCGCTTGGGCGATCAGCCAGGCCACGAGGCCACCCAGAACGGCGCCACTGATGAGAGCCGTGACGCCGCCCAGGATCACGTTGCTCGTGGTCGCCATGCCGAAGATGAACAGGTAGACGACGTCGATGATGAGGGAGCCCAGCCCCCCCGCCAGCATTGCGCTCGGCAGCGATCCTCGGTACCTGAAGATCCCCAGGCCGATGTCTGCGCCGAGGGCCTCCATGCCAGAGTACAACATCGCCATGGCACCGAAGGCGTTGCCGAAGAGAATCTCCACGAGCCCCTGCAGGACGCCGTAGATCGTCGTCGCCCCGGCCTTGGCTACCAGGAGCCCGAAAAGGACCGGGAAGATGACGTACACGCCTGAGACGGCAATCCAGCCCACGGGCCCGAGGAATGCGAACACCGGCGTGGCCACATTCATCAGGGCGGGAAAGACATACGAGGCAAACGCGGCTCCCACAACGGCGATTGCCGCCATGGTAAGCAAGTCCATGGTCGACAACCACTTCCCCTTGGTTCCGGCTCCTTGACCCATTGGTGCATCTCCTCTCCAAAGCCAAAGTTGCATCGAAGTGGATAGGACGCTTAGCGGATGCCCGATGGACTGATCACGTGCATGCTCCTCCCTTCTCCGGCTGCACTACCCGAGGAACTGAATTCCATGACCCAGGATGATGTAGTAGTAGAAGGCGGCCGCGGCGATGGCAAGGTGCAACAACACGAAGGCTTTGGTTGCCCTCGACACCTTGATCTCGCGCATGATCGTTCTTCTCGGGTAAGCCCCGAAAGCTCTGCTGTCCATGGCGATGGCGGCGACCTGGGCCCTGCGAATCCCGCTCACCAGAAGAGGAACCAGCAGACTCCAGTAGAGTTTCAACTTCGACCTGAAGCTCTTGCCGGCCTCGCCCACGCCCCGGATCAAGTGGGCGTTGGTGATCACCTGGGCCTCGTTCTCATAGATGGGAATGAACCGCAAGGAAGCATAGGCCGTGTAACCGATGCGGTAGGGGACCCTGCCGACTTGGATCATGCTCTCCACCATCCTGCCCGGGTCGGTGGTCATCCCAAAGAGCACGGAAAGGCTGACGATCACCATCACGCGAAAGACGAGCGAAACCCCATGGAGAACGCCTTCCATGGTGGTTCGGATGGGACCCCACTCGAAGATCACCTGGCTTCCTTCGGGGTAATACATCACAACCCAGAGGAAGATGAACAGGGCGATACCGACGAAGAAAGAAACCGCGCGGGCATACGACTTGAATGGAATGCGGGCGACGACGATGATCAAGACGAAGATGTACACGTACCACAATGCGGCATACAGGATGTCGAAGTTCACGATGACGGCCAGCACGACAAGGAAGTTCCACAGGAATTTCCACGTCGGGTCCATTAGGTGGAGAGGAGAATCGCCTTTCATGTAGCTGTAGCGAGGCATCAGCGCACCCTCGTCGACTGCATGAATTCCTCCACCGTATAGGCCTGCGGCACATGCGGGATGCCTCGCTCGGCCAGGAGGCGGGTCAACTTGAATACTTCGGGGAGGACCAGAGCGCTGGAGCGGATGGTGGAGAAATCACGACAGAATTCGGCCTTGGAGCCGAAGAACACAAGCTCGCCCTCATTCATGACCATGATTCGGTTGCAGTACTTGAACACCAGATTCATGTCGTGAGTGATCAGAACGATGGTGGTGCCTCTCCCCTTGGCCTCCAACATGATCTCCATGATGTTCTCGATGTTCCTTCGGTCCTGCCCCGTGGTGGGCTCATCGAGGATCATCATGTCGGTGGACAGGATCAGCATGGCCGCCACGCTGAGCCTTCTCTTCTGCCCCATGCTCAGCCTGTAGGGGTGTTTCTCGGTCAACTTCTCCAGACCGAGCAGACGCAGGACGCGATCGACTTTCTCTCCCACCTCCTTGGCAGGTAGCTTCTGCGCCTTAAGGCTGAACGCTACTTCCTTGCTGACGCTGGTCTCCACAAACTGGTGTTCCGGGTACTGGAACACGTAGCCCACTTCGCCCGATATCTCGCGCGTCGTCGCTCTTCCGATGTCCAGGCCGCACACCGTTGCCTGGCCGGAGCTGGGTTTGTGGAGCCCCACGAGAAGCGAGGTAAGGGTCGTCTTTCCCGACCCGTTCTTCCCCACAATGCCCACGACGTCGCCCTCGGTGATCGTCAGAGAGACGTCCTTGACGGCGTGCGTTCCATCCGGATACACAAAACTCAGCCGATCCGTGTGGACCATCGCTTTCCGTGGTTCGGCTTCGGCGCTGTCCCGCACCTGAGGCAGGAATTCCAACCGGCCTTTATGACGATCGAATCCCTCCACCGCCTCTTCGACCGTCAGCGGAAACGGCGAAAGTTCGATGCCCTTGTCCTTCATCCCGAGGGCGAGCTCCGAAACCTGGGGGATGCGCAGCCCGAGGGTATCGATGATGAAGCGGCCTCTTTCCTGCATCAGCTTCCTGGGGGGACCGTTGAACTTGATGGCGCCGTCCTCCATCAACACCAATCGGTCGGCGTGACTCATCACCGAGTCAACGTTATGCTCGATGACAATGATGGTGATGCCCTTCTCCCGATTGAGGGCTTTCATGAGGGCGAAGATCTGGACTGCTCCCAGGGGGTCCAGATTGGCGGTTGGCTCATCGAAAAGCACGACCTTGGGTTCCATGGCCAGAATGGAGGCAATGGCCACCCTCTGTTTCTGCCCGCCGGAGATCTCGAAGATCAGCTTGCTCTTGATTTCGCTCTCACCGACATCCTTCAGCGACTTGTCGATTCGGGACATCACCTCCTGCCTGTCCATCATGAGATTGGCAGGTCCAAAAGCGACTTCGTCCTCGACGGACAGGTTACACAGCTGGGAATCCGGATCCTGAAACACGATGCCGATCTTGGTGCCCAGCTCATAGACCGTGCTCTTGCGCGTGTCGACGCCGTCGATCAACACTCTCCCCTTGATCGCTCCACCCAGGACATTGGGGATGATCCCATTCAGGCACAGACCAAGCGTGCTCTTGCCACAACCACTCGGGCCCACAAGCAGCACGAACTCCCCGGGCTCGATCTCCAGGTCTATATCCCGAAGAACCGGCTCTTTCTCTTCGGGGTAGTAGTAGGTCAGGTTTGAAACTTTCACAATGGGTTGAGTCACGGACCTTCTCTGGGGCTCAGCCGCCCTTGGGTCAACGTCAGCCGATGACTTCCTGAAACACGCGCAGGAAGTTGCCGCCAAGGATTTTCCCGATATCGACCTCCGAATAGCCTCGGCCAACCAAGCCCCGAGTGATATTTGGGAATTCAAGTACGCTCGCGAAGCCCTTGGGCCAATCGTAAATACGCCCGTCGATCTCGATCAACTTCTTTCTGTGGGAGGGGCTGTCGGTCCACCCCTCGGCAAAATCCATACCGATGCCAACGTGGTCGACGCCGACGAGTTGAACCACATGATCGATGTGGTCGAGGAGTGTGTCCACGGTCGGATCCGGTTCCAGCAGTCGGGGGAAACCCGTGATCCCGATAACGCCCCCCTTGCTGGCCAGGGCCCGCAACATGTCGTCGGTCTTGTTTTGAGGCACGGGCAGTCGCGCGTGGCAATTGGAGTGAGATGCAATCACCGGATGGCTGGAGACCTCAATCGCCTCGCGCTCCGTCTGCTCGCCCACGTGCGCCAGATCCACCACCATGCCTTGCTCATTCATGCGTTGGACGAGTTGCCTTCCGAACAGACTGAGTCCCGAGTTGGAGGGTTCCATGCATCCGTCACCACAGATGTTCTTGAAGTGGTAGCTCAGCTGGATGATCCGCACGCCGAGGCGACGGTAGACATCCAGGAGCCGGAGATCGCCCTCCAGTGGGGGGACATTCTGGAAGCCCAGAATGATGCCCGTCTTCCCAGCCTGCTTGGCCTGATGGATGTCTGCGGCCTTCTCGATCAGAACTGCCGCCTGGCTTTTCCCAATGATCCGATACAGGTCGGCGATGCGCTTCACGGTTTCCGAGAGGTTCTGGTCCATAGCCACGGTGTAGTTGGTAGCCGTGACGCCTCCCCGCCTCATCTTCTCGAGGTAGTCCTCATCCATGATCGAGGCATTCAGCGCATCAATCACAATGCATTCACTCTGGATCCGCAAGGCGCGCCTCTCTTGCTCTTCTGTCAGCGTTGGCATGGGCTGTCCTTTCTGTCCACTGTCTGCCCGCATCGATTCGATCGATCCGCGTTCGGCGGCGCAGTTCGGCTTGCTTTCCCGCTAGTCGCCCCCGCGGCCCGGCGTGAAGTCCACATTGAATCGGAAGCTCTCCCGGCCGGCAAACAGCTCCGATTCGACTTTCTCGAGTTCGGACAACAGGCTCGCCTCGTCCACTGTCATCACCTGTCTATCCTGCATGACCACCTGGCCGCCGATGATCGTGTCTCTCACATCCTCAGCCCGAGTGCAGAAGACCAACGTGTTGACCAGGTCGTGGACGGGCCTCATGTGTACACCGCCAAGATCGACGATCGCCATGTCGGCCAGTCGGCCGGGCTCGATGCGGCCTGCATCCACCCGGCAGGCTCGCGCGCCCTCGATGGTGGCCATGCGCAAAGCGTCGGCCGCCGTGAGGGCGTCTGCCTTGCCGGTTGAGACGCGGGCGAGGAAGACGGCCGCCCGCATCTCCTCCCACATGTCGAGCAGATCATTGGAAGCGCAACCATCCGTGCCCAGGCTGACCGACACGTTGGAGCGAAGCATGTCGACCACGGGGGCAATGCCGGCAGCCAGCTTCATGTTGCTCTTGGGGCAGTGGACTACGGTCACGCCCCCGTCCGCCAACTGGGCGATTTCCTTCTGAGTCACATGGACGCAGTGCACCGCGCTCAATCGCTCGTTCACCATGTCCTGCTGCTCGAGGCGAGCCAGGGGATGCATTCCCCAAGCAAGCTCGGCGTCGCGCACCTCGTCGGCCGTCTCCGCGATATGGATCTGCATCCCAAGGTCGTGTTGCACACATTGGTCGCGGGCCCACTCCAACAGGGCGCCATCGCACAGGAAGACCGCCGACGGCGCGAGGGACACCTGGATCCGACCGCCCGCTCCATGCCATTGGTCTACCTGTCTCAAGAGATCGTTGCGTAGATCGTCCTCGTCTCGACGGATATCGTCAGGCAATGCGAGGTTGGCCAGGGTGGCACCTGCCACCCCGCGCAGGCCAATCTCCTGCCAAGCCCTGACCACGCCCTCCGCCAGGATGTCCATGTCGTAGCAGCAGGTGGTTCCGCCTCGGATCATCTCCACCGACGCCAGCGCAGTCCACAAATACGCCAAGCGCGAGTTCCCGGCATCCAGCTCTTGTCGGAGCGCCGCCACAGTGGGGAAGAGCACCTCGTTGCACCAGGCTTCCAGCGGGAGGTCTTTGGGAATGGCCTTCAGGAGATTCTGATAGAGATGCGTATGGGCATTGATCAATCCCGGCACCACGGCACAACCGCGAGCGTCCATTACGGCCGCCTGCCTAGGTGCCTTCAGCCCCGGCCCAACCGCCGCGATGCGGTCCCCCTCCACCAGCACATCCCAGCCTCGTTCAACGTGTTCAGGAGTGCACACGACGTAGCCGGCGTTCTGAAGGAGGAGATCCATTGGTCTATCCCGGGGGCGACAGTTCCAGGGGCAGGGCGAGCATCTGCTCACCGCAATTGCTCACTTATACAGCCGATCGTCATCCACCAAACGTTACGAACGTCATGGCTCACACGACGAACGTCATAGGTCGTTGCACCGTCCAAGGCGGATGCAGGCGATGCACATCATCGCTATCGCAACGCGCCTGGAGCCAGGAAGAGGGACTGCAGGTCCTGCAGGAAACGGGCGCCCACAGCACCATCGACGAATCGATGGTCGTAGGTGAGGCTGAACCAGGCCATCTCGCGGATGCAGATCTCCCCCTTGAGAACCTCAGGCCGAGGCCGCGTTCTGCCGGCAAGCAAAATGGCACCCTCAGGAGGCCGGGGAAGTGGAAAAGCGCCATCGACATCGAACATCCCTAAGTTGCTGAAAGTGAAGGTGCCGCCCTCAATCTCCGCGTAGGTCAGTTTGCCCTGGCGGGCGCGCGCGGCCATATCCTCTGTGATGGCGGCAAGCTCGTCGCTTGCCTTTCGATCTGCTTCATGGACGACCGCCACGATCAATCCTTCAGGTACGGCGATAGCCATGCCCACATTGACCAAGGCGTTGACCAAGATGCGATCTTCGACGAGTTCGGCGTTGAGAAGGGGGTGTTGCGGCAGCGTCTTGGCCACGGCCGCCAGGAGATAGACATTCAGCGAATGAGGCCAATCCTTGGGTAGGTCCCTTCTCCGAGTCTGGATTTCGGTCAGATCCACCTGGCGGGAGATCTGGCTCAACGCCCCTCGGGTTACCGAATCGCGCATGTGTTGGGCCATGGCGCGACGCAGCCGGCCCAGCGGGATGACCTGCTTGACGGGGAGGCCTCGCGGGGAGTTGGCCTTCTCCTCCATGACCCAAATCGCCTCTGTTCGGATGGACCTTCAATCGGCAATGATGGTGGCCAGTTTGGTCCCCACGGAGATCGTCTCCCCTGCCTGAACCAGGATCTCACTCAGCTTGCCCGAGACGGGCGCAGGCAATGTGCTCAGAACTTTGTCAGTCTCCACCTCAACGAGATCCTCGCCCTCGCTCACCGGCTCCCCCTCAGTTTTCATCCAATTCACCACCGTGCCCTCGGTCATGGTCATTCCCAACTTGGGTAAGTACACTTCTTCAAGCATGGGCAACCCCCTCCGGTTGCCGATCTGCCATCAGCGCCGTCACGGCGGCGACGATGTCTGCGCGGTCGGGCAGGATTTCCCTCTCAAGGATGGGCGCCGTCGGTATCGGCGCATCCTTGGCTCCCACTCGAGCGACTGGCGAGACCAACCGGGAGAATAGCTCCTCGAAGATCACAACGCTCACTTCCGAGGCCAGGCTGCCCATCAAAGGGGTCTCAGTCGCCACGACTGCTCTTTGCGTCTTGGCCACCGAGTCAAGGACGGTCTTCTTGTCCCATGGACGGAGCGTGCGCAGATCGATGATCTCGGCTTCGATGCCCCTTGCGGCTAGCTCGTCCGCGGCGGCAAGCGCTTCGTGAACCATCTTCATGCTGGCCACGACGGTCACGTCGGAGCCGCGGCGGATCACCGAAGCCCGGCCCAGAGGCACTGTGTACCATTCCTCGGGGACCTTGCTCTTCGTTCCGTACAGGGCCTTGTGCTCCAGGAAGATGATCGGATTGTCGTCCAGGATGCTGGCGATCAGTAGCCCCTTGGCGTCGTAGGCATTGGAGGGGGCGACGATCACGAGGCCGGGCACACTCAAAAACCAGGATTCCACACTCTGGGAATGGTGGGGCCCCGCGCCAATGCCCCCACCGGTTGCGGCGCGAATCACGATGGGGGCCCTGAATTGGCCGTCGAACATGTAATGCATCTTGGCCGCGCTGTTCACGATCTGATCGAAGCAGGTGGTCATGAAGTCGGCGATCATGATCTCTGCCACGGGTCGCATACCAAGCATCGCGGACCCAACGGCCGTACCGATGATGGCCGCCTCGGAGAGTGGGGTATCCCGTACGCGCTCGGCCCCGAATTTCTCGAGAAGACCTCGAGTGACGGAAAAGTCTCCGCCCATCTTGCCGATGTCCTCACCCAGGCAATAGACCTCCGCATGGGACGCCATCACTTGGTGGAGCGCCTGGTTGAGGGCTTGGATCATGGATTTCTCGCTCATGGCGCGAATACCTCCATGCTGGCGTAGACGTGATCCAGGGCCGTGCTTGGGTCGGGCGGTGGACTCTGGAGAGCGAAGTCAAGCCACTCGTCGACCTTTGCGGCCACTTTGGCTTGGAGGGCGCTCAGTTGGTCTTCACTTGCCAAGCCGTCTCCCAGGATCGTCGATCGTGCACGTCGGATCGGATCGAGGTCTTGCTTCCAACGCCTGACTTCTTCAGGATCGCGGATATCTCCCGAGAAGATGCCCTGCCAGCGATAGGTGTGGAATTCCAGAAAGAACGGCCCCTCGCCGGAGCGGACGTAGTCGGCGGCCTGGAGGGCAATCTCCGCGGCTGCCATCACATCGTTGCCGTCCACCATGGCCGTCCGCAATTGATACCCGGCGGCGATCTCGCTCATGTTCGCCGTGGGGTGCGCCTCGGTGACGTGCGTTGAGATGGCATACTGGTTGTTGACCATGCAATAGAGCACTGGAAGCTTCCAGGTGCTGGCAAGGTTGAGGCTCTCGTTGAACTCGCCGCGCCCCACCGTGCCGTCCCCGATGACAACAGCTGAGAGATTCTTTTCACCGCGCAGCTTCCAGGCGAGCGCCGGGCCCAGGCAGGTGGCCATCATGGCCCCTTCCACGACGTTCCCGCCGAAGTTGCCGACGTTCTTGTCGGCCAGGTGCATGCTGCCGCCCCGCCCGCCGCACACGCCGGTTGCCCGCCCCATGATCTCGGCCATCAGTTTCTCGCCCGGCGATCCGGCCAGCAGGCACAAACCGTGGCAACGGTGGTCGGGAAAGAAGCAATCGGTTGGGCGCAAGGCGTGTGCGATCGCTGCCAGCGTTGCCTCCTGTCCCAACCCGGTGTGAAGCAGCCCAGGAACATTGCCTCGGCGGTGCTGATCTTCGAGGCATTGCTCAAACCCACGCACCAGAAGCATGTCCTCATACAACTTCAGGAGCGTCTTCCTGGCGATCTTCGCCATGCGGTCCTCCGAAATCTGGATCGTCCAACTTCGGCGCCGGCCCATCCCCTAGGGCATATGGGCGGCGTCTCCACGATCACGGGTGGTCTGCGCGCCATCCGGTCGAGGGGCAAAGGGGTCCTGACCTCGCGTCTCAGTCCTCCAGTTCAGGCTTTCAGGAAGCCTTGCCGTCGGAATCAGAGTGCGAGCTCTTGACCATGTAGATCGTTTCGGCTTGTCCTATCTTCCTTTCCGGCGCGAAGGCGCTGATATCGATAAGGTCGCACCTGCCTGAGGTGACCAGTTGTGTGACGATCTGACCGGCCAGGGGAGAATGGACGACTCCCGAACGGTACGATGCCGCCAGTATCAATCCATCGATTCCCTTCACAGGTCCGAGCAGTGGGCGACCGTCATCGGTAAAGGTGGTGGGGGCGGCCCAGGCCCTCAAGAGACGTGCGGTTCGCAACGACGGGAGGTAACGCCCTGCCATAATGGCCATCGTCTTTGGCGCCGCATGGCTGATCATCGTGCTGAGGACCTCCCCAGGGCGGTTTGCTTGAGCGATCAGGAAGCGGTTGTCTGGCAGTTGAGTGACCGCCAGAACCGTCAACTCCGCATCCTCCTTCCCCGTCACATCCATCTCGACGTGGTCCGCCGATGTGAGAATCGTGTTCAGTTTGGTGTTGTAGACCGGCTCTGTGGCCATGCAGGATGCGCGGAATGTATGGATACTCCAGTCCTGGCCGATCATTTCCCCCAGCCTCCGCGTCCAGGCCGCCGTTGCCAGGACGACGGCCCCGGCGCTGAAACGCCCTCGGGTCGTATCGACACCACGCATCCTTCCGTGCTCGATCTGAAATCCGGTAACTTCGGTGCAGGTGTAGAGCGACAATCCCATCGATATCGCCCTGCGGAGATATGCCCACAACAAGTGGAATGGATTGAGCTGCCCCTGATAGGAGGAGTAGGTAGCACCGAACAACCCCTGCGGGTCTACGATGGGTTCAATCTCTCTGATCCGTTCGGGCGGAACGAATTCATAAGGGATTCCATTGCGGCTTAGGATCCGTGCCCGCTCCTCGGATAGTTTCCATTGTTCCTCAGAGAACAGCAGTCGCAGCATCGCGGCCCGCCTGAAGCCGAAGGGCATCCCTAATTCTTCTTCCAGATGGTCGAATCTCGCGTAGCTGGCTTTGACCATGGGGATGCTGTGGTTCATTTCAACGTCGTTGGTTTGCACCATGCCAAAGTTCGCGCCTGAAGCGCCGGCACCAACCTGTCCTCGTTCAAGCAGAGCCGTTCTCAGCCCAGCGGCTGAGAGGTGATAAGCGACGGAACATCCGATCACACCGCCGCCGACAACGACGACATCAAAACTGCTATCGCGACTCATGGCATTGCGCGTCCTTGATCGGACGCTCCGGCGGCTTCGTTGTATTCTTCGATGACCCCGAGGGGCAGAGGATGCACGGGTGGACGCACGTTGAAATACATCACGTCTTCCATGGTACGGCCCGTCTCCATCGCCAGCATGTGGGCGACGATACTCCCGCAAGTGCGGCCCTGGCAGTTGCCCATTCCTGTACGCACCAGGTTCTTCACGTCGCTGACGGATTGAGCGCCGTAGGAGATCGCTTCCCGAATCTGCGCCAGGGTCACCTGCTCGCAGCGGCAGATGACCGTATCCGGTGTCGCCAAGGCATACAGCCCCGCAGGCGGTGAGAAGAGGTCACCCAACATCCTGGAGAAGCGCTGCTCACGGCGGAGGGCCGCTTGCTCACGAGAGATCCCCTCGACCGCGACTCGTTCCGGGATGCGCCCGAGTTGGACTGCGGCGGATTGCCCGGCGATGCGCCCTTCGATCATCGCCATGACCGCTCCACCGACTCCTGCACCGTCTCCCACTGCATAGATCCCCGGAACAGGAGTCTCCAAACGCTCATTTCGGCGCGGGACAAAGCCGCCGCGGGGCCTGTTGAACTCAAGCTCGCATTCCAGAAGCCGGCACAATTCCGTGCTGGGCGTCAGTCCGTACCCGACCACAATGGTGTCCACAGCCTCAGCAATTTCGCTCTTCCGGATCGGCCTGCCGCTTCTGTCCAGCTTTGCCATGGTGGCTTCGCTGACACGATCCCCTCCTCGCGCGGAGGTAACCGCCCAGCCCAGCCGATAAGGCACACCCGCACCGGCCAGCGTTCTCAAGTAGCTCAGACCCTCCCTCATCCGCTCCCACTGCCCCAACAGTGCCAACAGGTGAGGGATACCGCGCCGGAGCAGCTCGGGAGCGCTTTCACACACCGCGACCACCTCTACCCCGGCGTCGACCAGGTGGGCAGCCGCGGACAGTTGCAGGGGACCTGTGCCGGTAAGGATGGCGCGCTTCCCCGGCAGCATACGTTGATTCTTGATCATCCTTTGTGCCGCGCCGGCGGTCATGACACCCGGGAGGTCCCACCCGGGAAAAGGGATCGAGCGGTCAAAGGCGCCGGTCGCCAGAATGACCGCGCGGACGTTCAACCGCGGCGGGACGTCGGGGCCGTGAAGTGTCAGGCACCACGTTCCTGGCTTCGGCCCTTCAAAGATCCCCCACGCCAATGTGTCTCGGAGCAGATGGACCCCTGTCGATTCCAGTCGCTGGAGCAGTTGCCGGCCTTTGGCATGATGAGGGCTGTCGTCATCGCACTCAAAAGGATCCGGCATTTGATGAAAGAACTGTCCGCCCGGCTTCGGAGACGAATCGATCAGCGCTACGTTCACGCCGGCCAGTGCGGCCGCTGTCGCGGCCTCGATCCCGGCCGGTCCGGCGCCAACCACTGCCAGTTCGATGTCGTCCATCATCGTCCTGCCTGGCCCGCGGTGTTTATGACCATCTGATCAGCGACAAACGTCTGGCACGCCCGGATGTTGCTTACCCCATGGATCGTGACCAGGCACTCGTAGCACACACCCATGCCGCAATACACCCCGGATGGCCTGCCGGTCGCATGTTTGCGCGCAAAGATGGACACTCCCTCCGCCAGCAGCACGGTGGACACGAGTTCTCCCTCATAGGCATCCGCTTTCTTGCCGTCGATCGTCACTTCGATCCTCTTGCCTCTCCGGTACGGCGGGAGAAGAGACGAAACCTTGCTTAGGCGCATTGCTCCTTCCATTCCGTGTGAACGTCGGAAGACCAGGTCCGACGAGGTGATCCCTCCAGGGTTTGGACGGCGTCCTGTATCGCCAAATGATTGCTTCTCTCGGCCGTCTCCTTGCCTCTAGATGCCAAGCACGCTCACCGAATCCCGGTTGACGATGGCCTCCAACTCCTCCATGGGGAGTTTGGGCAGGTTTGTGCCTTTAGGGAATTCGGCGAGCGCATAGAGGGCCTCGCGCGTTTCGGCGGGCGTGTACCAGGGGTAGTCGGATGCAAAGAGCACCTTGTGCAGGCAGCCGGACTCCATGGCGGTGACCAGAGCGTTGTAGACGAACCATGGGCGACTCATCACGGTGGCCGAGATGTCCATGTACAGCTGGGGATGCTTCTGCATCATCAGCACAGCTTCGGTAGCCCAGGGAACAGCCATGTGACTGAACACCATCTTGATCTCCGGAAAGTCGCGCAAGACGATGTCGAGCCGGACAGGATTGGCGTCTTCCAACGGACCGAATCGGGCCATCAGCGATGTGCCTTGGTGCCAGATGACGGGTATGCCCAGCTCTTGGATCTTCTCGTACAGGGGATACACATCGGGGCTGTCGGGTTCGAAGTCCTGATAGATGGGAGAGAGCTTCAGGCCCCGCAAGCCAAGTTCTTTCACCGCCCGCTCCAGTTCGGGCGCGGCGGTCGGCGAATTCGGATCCACGCTGGCGAATCCGATGACTTTCTCTCCGCAGGCTTTGGCGAAGGCTGACACGAGCTCGTTGGAGGCGCGGATCCAGTACTTGGGCGCGGCCACAGCCAGCACAATGGCGTGATCCAGCATCTCCGCGTCGGCAAGGAAGCCCTCGATCAGCCCATCCTTGAAGGTGCCGTCCGTCAGCATCTCTGATTCGAGATCGTAGTCGCCGTAGCCGCCGTGAGTCTCCTTGACGCTTCGGCGGTGCGGGTGCATGTGTACGTCTACGGCCATGGTCAGGCTTCCTTCCGTTCGGTGAAGGACCGATAGACGATGTCTTCGTCGATCCTTCCTGCTGTAAACACGCTTCCGGTCACCATGTTGGTCATCATGACCTTAGCTGGCGAATCGAGGGGCGCGGGAATGTTGAAGAGGTTGTGCCCGTAGGCGGCGTAGATCTCGGCGTAGTGTTTGCCATAGTCATCTCCGGCCTGAGCCGAGAACGGCAATCCCTCGGTCGCGCGGCGGACTTCATCATCATCCGGATGGCGAAGCCACATTCCGCCGCTACCGCCGTAGACCAGCGCATCGTTGATCCGTCCCATCGCCAGCACTTCGTCCTTGATCACCGGGGCGACGGGGGCCGATCCGTAGCCGTGGAGAATGGTGGAGATGTCGAAGGACGTGTTGCGCGCCAAGGATATGATGCACTGCTCAAAGGCCCGGCTACACACCTGCACCGAACCGACGAGTGACGCGCTGGGCGCCACCATGGCCGTCAGGTGGGACATCGAGACGCCACAGGCATCGGCCACGAAGGCCAGCGTCTCATCGTTCGGAAGGCGGGCGGTCTGCATTTGGAGCAGGACGTAGGGCGATGGGTCTTCGTAGTCCACTCGCTGGGACCAACGGTCGGCGCGCGCTTTGGCCCTCACGGGACCGGAGGCCACCGGGACGAATTGGCCCTCGCCCAGCGCCCACGCCCCAGCCTCACAGCCGATGACCGACAGCATGGGATGGTCGACCATCAGATTGGCCGTGGGCAGATCCAGATCCATGATCCGGGTGCGACCATAAGTGAGCTCGGCCATTCCGCCGTGGGCGGCTTCCACGTACATCTTGGCACCAAGCCAACTGCCATCCGCCTCGATCCCCATGTCCACGATCGTGGCCCCGCCGGGCGACTTGCTGACGATGGCCCCGTAGCGGTGAGGATCGTCAAGAATGGGACTGATGATGTCCATCGCGGCTTCGTTCAGACTCTTCGTCACCGTCATCCTCCTACGACAATCGCTGGGCGTTTGTGTAGATCTGGGCCGACTCTCGGATCAGCGGCAAGACGTGGTTGCCCTCCAGAGACGTGATGGGCAAGATGAAATGCTTGTACCCCCACGTCTTGGCCAATCTGTGGATGTGCGAGGCGCATTCTTCCGGGGTCCCGGCCACCATGGCGCGGCGTAGAAGGTCGTCGCTGATCAGGGCGGAAGCGGCCTCGGTCCCGTCGTGTTCGCGGATCCGCTTGAGATCCGCCACCCAACGTGGCGTGACGCCAAGCTTTTCCCACACTTGCGCCGGAGAGTCCGGGATGACGTAGGTGTAATGCGGTCGCGCACGGTCCAGCATCCCCGGCTTGAAGGCCATGCCTCCCAGGTAGGCCAACCTGAGGCCGCGAGCGCTGACCTCCGCCCCTCGGCGCGCCATTTCCAGTGTCTCCGCAGACGCCGTGTGTCCTGTGATCACTGTCACATCGGCGATTTCTCCGGACAGGCCAAGCATTTTGGAGCCGCGACCCAGGACCCAGATCTCCACCGGTTCGGCCGGAAACTGCAATTCGGCGCCGCGGACAGAGAACATCTCGCCCTCAAGGTCGTGCTTTCCGCCTGAGAGCAGCGCGCGCACGATGTTGATCATTTCCCGGCATGCGGTAGTCGGTTTCCTCGCCGCCAGATTCATCGGACCCAGCGCGAGCGATCCTCCCGGCACGACCGCAAGAAACACTCGACCCGGCGCCAGCGCGTGCACGGAGGCCAAAGCGGCAGCCGTCGCGGCCGGATGTCGCGTATAGGGATTGGTGATCGGGGCCACTCGCAGCCGCCGGGTATGGAGCACGATGCTGGTCATGAGCGCGTAGACGTCGTAGGTGAAGCCCTCGTCGGCAATCAGGCAGCTTTCGAAACCGGCCTCCTCGGCCGCCTGCGCGGCCGCCAGGACGTCGGCGACCGAGTGGCCCGGCACAATCATGATCCCGCTCGTGAACATCCCGCCTCAGTCTCTACTGCGTCAAGGAGGCTGTGCGCTCGGGCGTCCTTCGTGGGCCGATAGGCCGCCCTGGGATTTCGGTGAATGAGCGATACAGCCGATCGAGGTCGATTTCGCCCGCCACAAACATGCTGCCGGTGAACCGGTTGGTCATGGCGATCTTGGCCGGTCCATCGATGTGAGCAGGGATGTTGTAGAGGCTTCGCCCGAAGGCCTCGAAGATCTCCCGATAGCTCTTCGCGTAGTGCTCCCCAGCGCTCACGACAAACGGAACCGACTCGGTTGCTTGCCGGACCGCCTCGTCGTCTGGGTGGCGGACCCAGAGACTGGAGCTGCCGCCATACACCACACTGTCATTCGTGCGACCCATGGCCCACAGTTCATCGTCGATGACGGGTGCGACCGGTGCGACAGACCGGCCGCCCAGGATGCAGGTGATGTCGAAAGAGGTGTTCCTGGCCAGGGCCACGATGCACTGCTCGAAGGCTCGGCTGGCAACCTGCACCGAGCCCACCAGTGAGGCGGTGGGTGCAACCATCGCCGTGAGGTTGGAAAGCGGGATGCGGCAAACGGCAGCCACCTCTTGCAGCGTCTCCTCGGCCGGCAACCCCCGCATCTGGAGTTGAATCAATGCGAGGGGTGACGGGTCTTCGTACTCGACCCTTTGCGCCCAGCGGTCGGCGCGAGCCTTAGCCCGGGCGGGCCCTGAGCCCAAGGCGGCAAAAGCACCTTCACCCAGCTTCATGGCCCCAACCTGGCAGGCCACCACGGCCAGCATGGGAGAGTCGATTGCCACTTCCACGCTGGGGACATCCAGTCCCTTGATCGACATCCGGCCGTAGCTCACCTCGGCCAGTCCTCCAAAGGAGGCCTCCACAAAGAGCTTCGCCCCCAGCCAGGTGCCTGGGGCCTCGATCCCCATGTCGACGATCGTGGCGCCACCGGACGTCCTTACCAGTCGAGCGCCGTAACGCGCCGGATCGGCCAGGATGGGGCCGATGATCTCCAAGGCCCTCTGATTCAGGCTTCCTGTCAACGGGTTGCTCCTCCAGGCATCCGCCGGCGTGCGGAGTCGCGCAGCTGACGTTGCGCAGGCAGATGATTGGAGCGACCTTCAAGAGCGCGTTGCTTCATAGTCCCACCGCCGGCATAGCCGGGTCGTCGTGGCTAGAACGCAGGCGGGGTCATGTTGCAGACCAGCAAGGCCTCGGTGTCTCCGTTGCACTCCACACCCTGAAGCTCCCAACCTTCATACCAGATCGAATCCCCGGAACTCATTCGGTGGCGTGTGCCAGCGATATCTACCGTGACTTCACCCTGGGTGAGCAGAAGCCACTCCTCGGTGGATTCCGTCAGGCGAATGGGGTTGATGCGTTCGCCCGGACCCAGGCGAATGACCAGGCCCATACTTTTGTGGTCTAGATTGGGCAGCAAAAGCTCGTAAGTCACATTGGAATCGGGGAAGCTCAGCCTGGCGCGATTCGCGCGAGTGACGACGCGTCTCTCTCTCTTGTCCTGCGAAAAGAAGAAGAAGATTGGGACTTCCAGAGCCTTGGCGATCTGTTGGAGCGAGCTGATGGAGGGGTTTGTCTTCCCCCGTTCAACTTGGGCAAGGAAGCTGGCAGTCAGATTGACCTTTTCTCCCAGCTCCCGTAGGCTCAATCCCTTGGCCTTGCGACGCAGCCGAAGCCGCTGTCCGAAGTCCGTAGCGATCGTCTTTTGGGCCGCCGGACGGTTCTTCGTGCTGGGCTTCCTCATGTTGTAGGCCCTGAACCCAAGAGATCTACGCTCCTCGGGGAGCCTGGGAGGACGGGGGATACGTTGGATCATTCCCCGATCGGCGTTGAGAGGCGTCAAGCACCCTCTCCAGCCGTCGAAGAATGGACACGGGCGAGGCGCCTGGCCGCCCGATAACCTACGCTATACCCGATTGACCCGGGTGTCAAGCATAAGTACACTTCCATGCAGAAGTGAAGCAAGGCTTCATGTAACGGTGAACATCGCTAAGTCCGGTCGAATGACACCGGCATTGGCGTCAAGTGCCACTTGACAGGCGTTCGCAACAGCGCTAGCCTGCGCACGCGACATTGGTCCCTGATCTCCCCAGGGTTCTTCAGGCTCTGAGACATGGCAGAGACAGACAAGACGGCCCAAATTGGCGAGAGAATCCGAGCACGCCGATTGCAGCTGGGCAGCAGCCTGCGCGAATTGGCGCGCAAGACCGAATTGACGGCCTCCTTTCTCAGTCAGGTGGAGACAGGACAGGCCAACGCTTCCATCAGCTCCCTGCGCCGCATCGCCGAAGCGCTGAATGTGTCCATCCTGTACTTCCTGCAGGAGGGTCCCAAGCACGACCCGGTCGTGCGGGCCGATCGTCGGCCGAAGATCACCCTGTCGGGCTCCAAAGTCACCTACGAGTTGCTCACACCGGACCTGGCGCGCAAGCTCGAAGTACTCCAAGGCACCATGTCTCCTCTAATGGGCAATGTCGCTCGCCCCCTCCGGGAACCCACGGAGGAGTGCATCATCGTTCTATCTGGAGCGTTGGATGTCGGCCTGGAAACGGAAGAACATACCCTGCACCCGGGAGACAGCATCTACTTCGAAGGGTACCAGCTACGCAAGCTGGCGAATCACTCCAAGGATGACGAAGCCACCTGGATCTCGATCATCACCCCGCCGGCGTTCTAGGCGAGGACCCCCAGTGGCGGTTCCGACAGCTCTCTGGCAGGCGCGGTCGAGGCGTGCCGGAAGACAGGCCCGCATGATCCATTCTCAGAGGAGCCATTCCCAATGAAGACCAGTGACTGGAAAGGCCGCGATTTCCTGGCTGAGACCGACTTCACTCGGGAGGAGGTCACGGAGCTTCTCGACGTGGCAGCTGATCTCAAGCGCCAGCGAGCGCAAGGCATTCGGCATGATCATTTGCTGCACGGCAAGACGCTCTTCATGATCTTCTACAACCAATCTCTGCGAACGCGTAACTCGTTCGAAGCCGGCATGACCCAACTCGGTGGCCATGCCCACTTCTTGGATCCAGACAAGATCTACACACCGGCCATGGAGGGACGGGAGGTTGCCTACAGCACCGAGCGAGTCTCCGATGTTGCTCGCGTGCTGGCGCGCATGGGTGACGGCATCGCCATTCGCTGCTACGGCGACCCGGTCGACTGGGAATACGGCGGCGCCCACGCCATGCTGCGCGAGTTCGCCCGTTGGTCTGGTATCCCCGTGGTCAATATGGAAGACGACGTCTACCATCCCTGCCAGGGCCTGGCCGACATGCTTACCGTGAAAGAGAGATTCGGCGGCTTTTCAGGCGTCAAGTTCGTCATGTCTTGGGCGTATTCCCCCAGCATCCACAAACCGCGCGCGGTCCCCCAGTCCGCCATCCTTTACGCCAGCATGATGGGGATGCAAGTCACCCTGGCGCACCCTGAAGGGATGGAGTTGGATCCCGACATCCTGTCTCGCTGCGAGCAAGACGCACGGGCTGCGGGGGGCTCTTTCCAGATCGTGCACGATTTCGAAACCGCCGTGAAAGGGGCGCACGTGGTGTATCCCAAGGCCTGGTGCGCCACGCCGATCTTCCAGCCTCCGGTCGGTGAGGCCAATGTCGAGAAGACACAGGCCATCTTCGACAAGCATAAGGACTGGAAGTGCACCGAGAAGACGATGGACCTGGCCGCCAAGGATGGGGTCTACTTGCATTGCCTCCCGGCTGACCGCGGATTCGAGGTCACCAATGACGTCATGGACAAGACCGAGGGCAAAGGATGGGTCTCGGCCGTCTTCGATCAGGCCGAGAACCGCCTCCATGTACAGAAGGCGGTCATGAGCCTGGTGATGGCGTGAAGAGGAGGACTTGTCTCGCTGGACCAGAAGCGTCTGCGCTGGCATCGACCGGCGCCGTCCTATCCCCGGAGGGCAGCCAAGATGGCGAAGACGGCCCTCATTGATCTGTCCAGCGGCGATAGGCAGATCCTTGATACCAGCGAAGAGGACCTGAAACGTTTTCTTGGCGCCAGGGGGCTGGGCGCCAAACTGCTCTACGACCTGGTTGACACGCAGGTCGATCCACTCGGCCCCGACAACTATCTCATCTTCAGTGTTGCGGCTTTGAGCGGCACCTCATGGCCGACCGCTTCGCGCTACCATGTGACCTTCAAATCCCCAGCCACCAACGCCTACGGATACGCCAGCGCCGGGGGGCATTTCGGGCCGGAGCTTCGTAGGGCGGGATACGATGCCTTGCTCATCACCGGCAGGGCACGGCTCCCCACCGTGATCACGGTACTGGACGACAACATCGAGTTGGTCCCCGCGGCTGAGCTCTGGGGCAAGCCCACGTCCGCCGCCGAAGCCTACCTGACCGCGGACGGCGGGCGGGTGGCCGCCATCGGCCAGGCTGGGGAAAACCTCGTTCGCATGGCGGCCATCATGAATGATGGCGGGCGAGCAGCCGCCCGCGGCGGGCCGGGGGCGGTGATGGGTAGCAAGAACCTGAAGGCGATTCGTGTGCGGGCCACGCGCAAGCACAGCCCCGGCTCAGCCGAGTTTGGCGGCCTGGTGAAGACCCTCAGCCGGAGGCTGCTGGAACACCCCAGCACACAGGGCCTGATGAACGGCTCCACCCTGTTTCTGATGAGCATCAAGAACCGCATTGGCGACCTTCCGGCCAAGAACCATCAGTTGAGCCAAGTACCTTTCATCCACTCGCTGGACAACGAAGCCTTCGAGGCCTACTGGACCCAGCGCAAGGGCTGCGCAGCTTGTCCGATGCGATGCGCGCGGGTCTCAGAGGTTGAGGAGGGAGAGCGCGCGGTTCGCATTGAGGGCCCCGAGTATGAGACCGCAGACGCCTTCGGCCCCATGTGTTGGAATGCCGATCCCAAGGTCATCATTCACGCCAACCATCTGTGCAACGAATACGGATTGGACACGATTTCCACCGGCGTGGCCATCGCCTTCGCCATGGAGTGCCATCAGCGGGGCCTGCTCAACGATGCGCGATTCTCGCTTGAATGGGGTGACGCCGACACTATTCTTGGCCTTATCCAGAGCATCGCCGAGCGGGACGGGCTGGGAGACCTGCTAGCCGAAGGAGTGCAGCGCGCCGCGTTGCGAATCGGACGTGGGGCCGAGAAACTGGCGATGCATGTCAAGGGCCTCGAGCTCCCGCGTCAGGAGCCCCGCATTGCCAAGGCGTTCGGACTCGGGCACGCGACAAGCAATCGCGGGGCGGATCATCTCTATGGCCTGCCCACAATCGATCTTGCAGGCCGCTGGGATGTCGCTCGGAAACTGTTCCCTGAAGAAACCCTGCCTCAATTGATGGACACGGCCGACGAAACGTACAAGCCGGACGTCCTCGTGTACGGAGAGAACTTCTGCGCGGTCGTGGATTCCTTGGGGGTGTGCAAGTTCAGCACGGCTGAAACCTACTGCGTGATGCCGGAGGACCTGGCGGAGGGTCTGTCGAAGTTGGGCTACGAATTCACAGGTGAAGAACTACTTAGAGTCGGCGAACGTATCGTCAACCTCGAGAGACTCTACAACCTCCGCCACGGCCTGACCCGCAAGCAGGACACGTTGCCCTCTCGCTTCACCAGCGAGCCGCTGGACATATTCTCCTACGATTCCGATGCCGATTCCGGAGAGGCGCTCCGGTCCGACACTCCTCTGGTGAGCGGAGCCCTGGTGCGGCTGGAGGGCATGCTGGACCGCTATTACGAGTTGCGTGGCTGGGACAAGAACGGCGTGCCCACCATGCAGACGCTGGCCCGGCTAGGGTTGAAAGACATGGCGATGGCGAGGCCATCAACGGATGTCTCTTGACCTGGTGATCCGGGGAGGCACGGTGATTGTTGGGGGTGATACCTATCGGGCCGACGTTGGCATCCGAGGCGAGACGATTGCGGAAATCGGTCCAGATCTGGCCGGCGCACGGACCATCGACGCCCAGGGGAAACTCGTGTTGCCCGGAGCTGTCGATTCGCACGTACACCTGGAGATGCCTGTGGGATCCACCATCTCGAGTGATACGTGGGAGAGCGGGACCGTCGCAGCCGCCTGTGGTGGAACGACAACCATCATCGACTTCGTGGAGCCGGAGGCCGACCAGCCGTTGCTCGAGGCGTTACACGCCAGGCGCTCTCTGGCCGAGGGGCAGGCTGCTATCGACTTCGGCCTGCACATGACCCTTGCACGCGCTGATGATCGCACATTGGCGCAGGTGGCCGGGATAGTGGCGGCCGGTTGTCCTTCGTTCAAGACCTATCTGATCCATGAGGGCTTCTGTCTCGACGACGCGGCCTTCCTCAGAGTGCTGGAGGCCGTGCGCGATCAGGGCGGCCTGGTGCTTGTCCATGCCGAGAACCACGCCATGGTGGACCACCTGAAGCGACACTTCCTGAGCGATGGCAAGACCGAATCTCGGTACCACGCCCTCTCGCATACATCGCTCGCCGAGGCGGAGGCCATCCAGCGCGCCCTGGCCCTCGCAGAATTAGCCCATGCCCAACTTCACGTAGTCCACGTTTCCACTGCCGCTGGAACTGAAGCCATCCTGCATGCCCGCCAGCGAGGCTTGCCCATCTCCGGAGAAACCTGCCCCCAGTACTTGCTTCTGACAGAAGCTGAGTACCAGCGGCCTGGCTTCGAGGGCGCCAAGTTCGTCTGCAGCCCACCTCTGAGGACGGAGCGGGATGTCGCGAGGCTTTGGGAAGGACTTGCCCAGGGGAGCCTCGAAGTCGTGGCTACCGATCATTGTCCGTTCTTCTTCGAAGGGCAGAAGGATCTGGGAAGAGAGTCGTTCGAAGCCATCCCTGGAGGACTTCCGGGGATTGAAGCCCGCTTGGCGCTCCTCTACAGTTTCGGCGTTCGACCGGAAAGGATCTCGATGGCCCAGTGGGTCGAAGCCTGTTGCACAGCACCGGCGCGCCTGTTCCGACTGTACCCCCAAAAAGGGACCCTGGCGCCCGGGGCCGATGCCGACATCGTGGTGTTCGATCCCGATCTTGAAGTCCGGCTCTCGCACAGCATGCTCCATGAGAAAGTGGACTACACCCCATACGAGGGCCTGAGGCTGCGCGGCTATCCGGTCATGACACTCTCGCGCGGCACGATCTTGTGGTCCGAAGGTGCGTACGTGGGATCCAGGGGGCATGGCCGTTTCCTGGCACGCTGATGGACGAGATCCGGACATGATGCTTGTCGTCTCTCCGGAGAAGTGCACCGGGTGCCGAGCGTGCGAGGTTTTCTGTTCCCTTTCTCATGAGGGCCAGGCGATACCCGAGCTGTCACGGATCAAGGTCTGGAAAGCCGAGGCGCGCAATACGTTCCTCCCGATCGTTTGTCCGCCGTGCACGGAGAGACCATGCCTGAGCGCCTGCCCGGAAGAAGGCGCACTGAGCCTGAGGCAAGACGGTGCGGTCGTCGTGGAGGAATCCCTTTGCACCGGCTGCTGCAAGTGCCTCCGTGCTTGCGAGCTCGGGGCAATTACCCTCCATCGCCTGGAAGGTCGCGGCAAGCATGGCAAAGCCGTGGTCCTGAAGTGCGACCTATGCGACGGAGAACCGTGGTGCGTCAAGGTCTGCCAGCCCGGCGCTGTGGTGACCGCGGAGGCCTCCTCAAGCGCGGGCCGCTCAGCATTTGCCCGGCTCACCGAACTCCGAAGATCGGCGGAAGCGGAGATGGCGGAGCTGGGCCTTCGAGCAAGGCGGGAGCCCAGATGAGCGGTTTTCCATGGGCAGGCTACGCCGGCCGGTACTTGCGTGTCAATCTCACCACAGGCGAGATCCAGAAGCTTCCGCTTCCTGTGCGCTGGGCGGAGGAGTTCTTGGGTGGGAATGGGATCGGAACCAAGATCCTGTGGGATGAAGTGCCGGCCGGCGCGAACCCCCTAGGCCCGGAGAACAAGCTCATTCTTTCGGCGGGCCCCTTGTGCGGCGGTCCGATGCCCAATGCTGGGCGCCTGGAAGTGATCGGCAAGTCTCCGCTCACCGGTCTTTATGGGGACAGCAATGCCGGCGGACACTTCGCCTCAGAGATGAAGTTCGCCGGATACGACCTGATCGTCCTGGAGGAAAGAGCCCCCGAGCCTGTGTACCTGCTCATCAAGGACGAGACGGTTGAGCTCCGCCCGGCCTCGCACATCTGGGGGTGCGGGGTTTTCGAGAGCGAGCGCACTTTGCAGGCCGAGAATCACGACCTGCAGATAAAGACGGCTGTGATCGGTCCGGCCGGGGAAAATCTGGTCCGCTTCGCGAGCATCCAAGTCACCTTTCGCAGGTCGGCTGCCCGCACGGGACTCGGGGCCGTGATGGGAGCCAAGAACCTCAAGGCCATCGCCGTGCGGGGCACGGGCGGGATCCCGCTTGCCGACCCCGAACGTCTCCAGCAGCTCGCCTATCGCCTGCACATGCGCATCCGCAAGAACGAGTTCTTCAACGGGTGTCACCAATTCGGGACGCCGGGCCTTGTGGCACTGATGCATCCCATGGGCCGTTTTCCCACCAGGAACTTCCAGTACGGCAGTTTCGAAGGATTTGAGGACCTAAGCGGCGAGTCCCTGCGCGAACAGCATCTGGTGCGAGATATCAGCTGCTACTCCTGCCCTGTGGGATGCGACAAGATCTACGCCGTGACCGGGGGCGAGTTCCGTGGCACGATGTCGTCCAGTGTGGAGTACGAGACTCTGAACGCACTGGGGGCCTGCGTCTGCAACCGGAATTTGCCTTCGGTGCTCAAAGGCAACGAGCTGTGTGACGACTTGGGCTTGGATACCATCTCTGCCGGCAGAGCGGTTGCCTTCGCGATGGAGTTGAACGAAAGGGGGATTCTCGCATCGGAACAGCGCGACGGCCTGGACTTGAGTTGGGGCAACTACCGCACGTTGCTGGATCTGCTTCAACGCATAAGCCGGCGTGAGGGTTTCCTGGGCGACTTGTTGGCAGAGGGGGCGAGTCGAGCCGCAAGGCTGCTCGGGAGGGGCTCAGACCATTTCGCGATGCACGTCAAGGGGCTGGATATCCCGGGGCAAGACGGCCGCGCCCAGCAGTCCATGGGGCTGGCGCACGTCACCTCGTCGAGAGGCGCCGACCATCTCAAGGCCTTCCCGGTGATTGACGAGACCGGGTACCCTTCGGAGGCTTCGCGGCGCTATGGTGCGCAGTTTCTTCCGGAGCTGGTCGACCCTCTGGCGACCAAACACAAGGCCATGCTTGTCAAGGACGGCGAGGACTTTGGTGCAGTGGTTGATTCGTCCGGGAACTGTAAATCGGGCGGCACCTTCGTCATGGCCGAGGTGTATTGGGAAGAACAGGCTCAATCCCTGTCCGCCACAACAGGTATCCCCATCGACGGAGAGAAGCTCAAGCTGATTGGGGAGCGCATCTACAACCTGCAGCGCTGCTACAACGCTCTGCATGGTATCACCCGGGCCGACGATGTCCTACCTTGGCGTTTCACCAAGTCGCCCTCGCCGTCCGGCAATGCCAGAGGCAGCGTATGCCGGCTCCACGAGATGCTCCCCGAGTACTACGCCCTTCGGGGATGGGATCCGGAAACAGGGCTGCCCCAGAAGGAGACCTTGGCTCGCCTGGGCCTTGATGGTGCAGCCGAGCGGCTGGCCGAGGCATTCGAATCCGGATTGGCTCAAGCCCTGCGTGCCCAGTTGGGGTGGGTTGCGCCAAGCGCCGATCCGCCGAGGGAACAGCAGTGATCTCCGTCCATGTCCGGTACTTCGGTATCCTGGCAGGCTATACGGGCAAAAAGCATGAAACGCTCCGACTTCCCAAGGACATGTCCGGGCACCAACTGATGCTCCGGCTTGCCTCAACCTATGGTGAGCCATTCCGCGGAACGGTGTTGAACGGCGAGGGATTGAGCGACCACCTGCGCATCTTCCGCAACGAGCAGAGCCTCCATGGCGAGGGCCTTCGCGCTCCTCTGGAGGACGAGGACCACATCATGCTCTTCCCGGCAGTTGCTGGAGGCTGAGTCGAGGAGGATTGGTGGCCGATGTTCTCATTCTCCCCAGCTGGCTGATCGTGAGCGCCCACGAGGAACCGCGCGCCGGTTGGGGAGCGCGCATCGTGGGTGACACGATCGACGATGTGGCGCCCCACGACGAGTTGAAAGCCAAGTACCCCGGAGACGCCCTTTGGCAAGCAGAAGGCCAGGTTCTCTCCCCTGGATTCGTCAACACCCACACCCATCTCTATGGCGTTCTCGCCCATGGCTTACCCCTCCACAAGGCACCAGCCGGATTCTGGCCATTTCTGACCGAATTCTGGTGGCCGATGGTCGAGGATCGACTCGATCACGACCTGATCCGAGCCGCAACCGATTTCCAGTGCGCCTTGATGATCAAGAGCGGGGTGACGACGTTCTACGACTGCGAAGAAGCCCCCCACTCCCTCCCCGGCTGCCTGGAGGCCCAGGCTGAGATCGTCCGCAGACACGGTCTGCGCGCCTTCCTCTCCTTCGAAGCCACGGAACGCGTGAGCTCTGAGAACGGGCAACTCGGCCTCAAGGAGAACGCCGACTTCATCTCCCGCTGCAAACAGCGTGGAGGCCTGGTCTCGGGAATGATGTGCTTCCACACCTCCTTCACGTGTTCGGCCACTTTCATCCAGCGCGCCTTTGCCATGGCGCGGGAGCTCGGTTCTTTGGTGCACATGCATTGCTCTGAGGGTAGTCACGAGCCTGCCTATGCCTTAGAGCACTTCGGCATGAGGCCCATGCACTACTACCGGGCTCTTGGAGTGGCTGGAGCCGACATGCTGGCTTCTCAATGTGTACACCTGGGAGCGGACGAGATCGAGCTGATGGCGCGCAGCGGAATACGCATGTCCCACATGCCCTTGTCCAACTGCGAAGTCGGTGGCGGCATAGCTCCTGTTCCCGAGCTGATCGAGGCAGGGGTCACGGTGGGGCTGGGCAGCGACAGCTACATCGACGATTTCTTCGAAGTCATGCGCGGGGCGTTCTTGATCCACAAGGCCAACAGGCAGGATCCCACTACGATGCCGGCCGACCTCGTGTGGTATCTGGCCACCGAGGGCGGGGCGCGAGCGTTGGGGCTGGAAAAGGTCGGGCGCATTCAGCCCGGCTGGCAAGCCGATCTCCAGCTCATTGATGCCACGTTCCCGACACCATGTGAGGCCCACAATCTGTATGACCAGCTGGTGCTGTATCGCAGTTCTACGGACGTCAGGGGAGTGATGGTCGCCGGGAAGGTGTTGCTCGATGGCGGCATGCTTCTCCATGCCGACGAGCGACAGCTTCTGGCGGCCACTCATCGAGCTGCGAACAAGCTATGGTCAAAGACGAGGACGGTGTGATGGCCGAGCTGCAGACTCGACTCTTCGACAGCATGCTGCCATCACCTCTCATCCTGGCTTCAGGCCCGCGATCCTACGGCGCACAGGGCATCTGGGCAGCCTTCGAGGCCGGCGCGGGTGGCGTGGTCACCAAGACCATTCGTCTCGAACCAGCCGCGAATCCGACGCCGCACATCGCCACCACACGCGATCCGAATCTGCGCAACACGTTGTACAACTCCGAGCAGTGGTCCGATCTGACGTGGAGGCAATGGGTTGAGACCGAACTTCCCGCACTGGAGGGTCATCCAGGAGTTCTGATCGCCAGCCTTGGACACACGGCTCGAGAAGTGGATGAGATGGTCGAGCGCGTCGTTGCCACCGGCGTCGTGGACATCATTGAGTGTGTTGCCTACTCCTGCGATGATCTTGCCGGCATGGTCCGGGCCGTCAAGCACTGGACGGATCTTCCGGTGCTGGCCAAGCTGACCTTCAACTGGGGGGAGCGACTGATGACCGTCGCTGAGGAAGCTCTCGGTGCGGGGGCCAGCGGCCTCACGGCGATCGACTCCCTGGGGCCGACATTGCGCATCGACATCGAAACGGGCCGACCGTTCCACGCCGGAGGACGGGGCAAGGCTTGGATGTCAGGTGCCGCCATCAAACCGGTTTCATTGGCCATTGTGGCGGAACTGGCTACGCGTTTTGACCAACCGGTCATCGGCACCGGAGGGATAGCGACCGCGGAAGATGTGATTGAGATGACACTGGTCGGTGCCAGCGCCGTAGGCGCCTGCACGGCCCCACTGCTCCGCGGGCTCGAGTGGTTCGGCAAGACGGCGGTGCAGGTTGGCGATTGGCTGGAGCGCCACGGTCATAGCAGCCTGGTTGAGATCCGCGGTGCCGCCCTGCCCTTGCTCCAGGCCGATGACGACACCGGCGGGATCTCCTTCCAGTTCGATCCGAGGAATTGCACCCTCTGCGGTCAATGTTTGGTGGTGTGCGCGTACGGAGCTCGCGAATTGGTCGGCAAGGAGGCACGCAGCCCGGAACTGGTTATGCGCTTGGATGAGGTTAGATGCCGTAAGTGCGGGCTGTGTGTTGAGGTCTGCAGGCCCGGCGGGCTAACCTACGCTGATTGGCCGAGGCAGTCCTAGAAGGAGGTTCCTCGGGGCCTCATGGACCCCGATGAGCCGCGAATAGAGAGAGTCTCGGGCCAGGCAATCCGAGTTCGCTGAGACACGATGTCAGCGTATTCGCAGAGCCAGCAGGCTGCGGGCGAGTGATCCCAGATCCAAACCATTTACGGCTTCGACCTCAGCAAGCATTCCCTTCTCGAAGGCGTCCACGCCGTGCAAGGCCCCACAGATGGATCCCGCCATCGAGGCGAGCGTATCGGCGTCACCTCCCAGATTGGCGGCCATCGTCATGGCAACCATGGGGGCCCCTCGGGCAAGGACGACAAGACCGATGCAGGCCGGCACCAGCTGCTCTGGATACAGGTCCACCCCGATGAGTTCTTGGATCCGTGTCAGCACTTCTTCCTTGGGGAGTCCCGCCGCCCAGGATAGGACGTGCTCGATACGGCGTTCGATCGGCGGCGTCCAGCACCAGTTGCCGAACTTCCTCCCATGAGCGGCTCCCTTTTGGGCCGCCCGGGCGACCGATATCGGATCGGCGACGGGGCTCAGGGCCTCGCGCAGCGCAAACGCCATGGCCATCGCACCGGATATCGCCTTGTGGGTGTTGTGGGTGGCCTCACAGGAAGCCACGACCTGACCCGCCAAGATCTCGGCATCTGAGAACGCGATAGCAATCGGCGCCACGCGCATGGCGGCACCCACGGTTGTGCCGGCGCGCGGCACTTCATCCCAAGGCAGTTCTTGCTTTATCGCCCCGAGGGTCCTGGACGTGGAGGGCCCGACGAACCGATTCTGGCGCACACGAGGGGTCTCGCTCCACGCCAAGAGGCTTGCCGCCAGTTGCTTCGCCTCGATCGATCCGTTTTCAATCAGTAGCCTGGCGATGATCTGCGTTTGGTCTGTGTCGTCGGTGACTTCTCCTAGGCGCAAGCCGTGATGGATGTGTTGTGGATGAGGAACGACCAAGCGGTTGATCTGGCCATACCATTTCTCAATGTACTCTGGGGTAAGAAACTCTGTCGGCATGCCGAGCGCATCGCCAAGTGCCACGCCTGCCAGCATGCCGATGGCCTTGTGTTCAAGGTCTGCCGTATCCGCATTGCTCATCGCGCATCATCCTGGCGGTAGGCTTGAAACCGAGAGTATAACCCCTCAGGACTGGGATAGAATGCGGCCAGCAATGACACGCATGCTTATGTCCGTTGCCTGGCCCCAGAAGACGGTCAAGGGTCTGGGTCTGCCAGGCAGTCGGAAATCAGCAGACCCTTACACGGAATCCGGCCAAAGGCGAGCAAGGTTCTTTTTCGCCACTGTCGGGTTCTGCAAAACCCTCATTCGTGGGTTCCCCTCGCTGCGCTCGGGACGAAGACGCAAATCCCACCGTCGCCTCTAGTCAACGGGAGGCAACGCCAGACAACGGCAGTCAACACCGGACAACACGTGTTAGGGCCTGCCGCGCGTGGTACGCGCGGTTGACCACAGTCAACCGCGGTTCACGATGTCGACTGACCCTGAGGTCGATCTAACGGGCTTCGCCGCGATAGATCTATGATGCTATTTGAGGCCTAGCCGAGCGATCGCCGTTCCTGGTGTTCTTCCAGGATCCATTTCGATACGCTCAGATCTTCCCCCTGTCTTGGACACTTGCGGGGGCGCGGTCTACAATTGACCCGTGCCCACTGCGATTCTGGCCACAAAGCTCTATGTCCCCCCACCCCGGGCCAACCTTGTCCTTCGCCCCCGGCTGGTGGAGCGGCTGAACGAGGGTCTGCGCGGCAGGCTGACCCTCATCGCTGCCCCGGCCGGATTTGGCAAGACCACGCTGGTCAGCGAATGGGTCGCCGGCTGCGGGCGACCGGTTGCCTGGCTGTCGCTGGACGAAGCGGATAGCGACCCCGCGGGCTTTCTGGCCTACCTCGTCGCTGCTTTGCAGACGATTGCGGCGAGTATCGGAGCAGGGGTGTTGTGGACGCTCCAATCCCCTCAGCCACCGTCCGCCGAATCGGTCCTAACCATCCTGCTCAACGAGATCACCACCCTCCCGAAGGATTTCGTCCTCGTCCTTGACGACTACCATGTGATTGATGCCAAACCGGTTGACGAAGCCCTCACCTTTCTACTCGAGCACTTACCGCCACAGATGCACCTGGTCATCGCCACCCGTGAGGATCCAGATCTGCCCCTGGCCCGGTTGCGTGCCCGGAGCCAAATGACCGAACTGCGCGCAGCCGACCTGCGCTTCAGCCCCGCCGAGGCCGCCGACTTCCTCAACCGGATGATGGGGCTGAACTTGAGAGATGCAGACATCGCCGCACTCGAAGCCCGCACCGAAGGTTGGATCGCCGGCCTGCAATTAGCCGCCCTTTCCATGCAGGGACGATCAGACGCCGCCACCTTCATCAAGTCTTTCACCGGCAGCCACCATTTCATCCTGGACTATCTCGTCGAAGAGGTTCTGCAACGCCAGCCTGAACATGTGCGCAACTTCCTACTGCAAACCGCCATTCTCGACCGCTTGAGTGGTCCCCTGTGTGATGCCGTGACCGCACAAGATGGCGGCAGCGGAATGTTGGAAACCCTGGAGCGCGCCAACCTGTTTGTCGTCCCGCTCGACGACCAGCGCCAGTGGTATCGCTATCACCACCTCTTCGCCGAAGTCCTCCAAGCGCACTTGCGGGAGGCGCAACCCGATCGCGTGTCCACGCTCCATCAGCGGGCAAGCGCGTGGTGTGAACAGAACGGATTACCGCCCGATGCCATCCGCCACGCCCTGGCCGCCGAGGACTTTGAGCGCGCCGCGGGATTGATCGAACTGGCCTGGTCGGCAATGGACCTCAGTTACCAATCCTCCACATGGCTTGGCTGGGTCAAAGCGCTACCTGATGTGTTGATCCGCGTCCGGCCGGTGCTCAGCGTGGGTTATGCCTGGGCGTTGCTGGATGGCGGCGAGTTGGAGGCCAGCGAGGCCCGTTTGCATGACGCCGAGCGCTGGCTGGACACGCCGACGGATAAGATGGTCGTCGTGGATAAAGAGCAGTTTCGCTCGCTGCGAGCTTCGATCGCCACCGCCCGGGCCTACCGCTCCCTGGCGCTTGGCAATGTCCCCGGCGCCGTAGAGTATGCCCGGCAGGCGCTCAAACTCACCCCCGAAGATGACCGGGTCAGGCACATCCAGGCCACCTCGCTCCTGGGGCTTGCCCAGTATGCAAGCGGGGACCTGGAGGCAGCCGAGCGTTCCCTGGCCGATTTCCATACGAACCTGCGGAAAACCGGCGAGATCCAGACCCTGATCGGCATCACATTTCTCCTGGCCGACATCAGGGTGGCGCTGGGCCGCCTCCATGAGGCGGAAAGCAGCTATCAGCAATCATTAAGCCTCGCGACCGGCCAGGGCGAGCCTATGCCCCTCGGAACGGCAGACTTGTATCGCGGCCTCGGTGAGCTTTACGTTGAATGGGGCGACCTGGACACCGCCGCGCACCACTTGCTGACCAGCCAGAAGCTGGGCGAGCAGACCACGCTGACGGATTGGCCGCATCGCCTGTGCGTTTCCCAGGCGCGCCTGAAAGAGGCGCAGGGAGACCTGGATGGCGCGCTCGCTCTGCTTGATGAGGCGGAGCGCGTGTATATTCGAGGCCCCCTGCCCGAT
>Ga0214473_10000821_pt1 | contig 42384 bp, 41 predicted proteins | sample RVTome_7_FD_203509 | JGI IMG/M metagenome (GOLD analysis project Ga0214473, IMG submission 203509) | Soil microbial communities from uranium-contaminated site in the Upper Colorado River Basin, Wyoming, United States - RVT98D197 | ecosystem: Environmental > Terrestrial > Soil > Contaminated >...
TCTGGATGGTAATTTCCCAAATCATTTACCGAACCCTGAAAAGGTCGAAAGTCTATATCATGTCGCGGACAAGGTAGTAAGTTCACGTTCCGAAGTAGGTCTTGCCACAGATGGGGATGGCGACAGGCTCGGATTAATAGATTCAAATGGGAAAGTTAGGACATCAGATGAGATATTGGTACTACTTGAACGCGATTTCTTAAGACGTCATCCTGGAGAAAAAGTACTTGTAGACGTAAAAATTTCCAAGAAAGTGATAGAAGATATACGTCGCTCCGGCGGCGTGCCGTTCCTCTGGAAAACGGGCCACTCCTTGATAAAAACAAAGATGAGGGAAGATAATATATTACTAGGCGGCGAGCTGAGTGGTCATATGTTTGTATTTGAAAACTATTATCCTATTGACGATGCATTGTTTACAATTGCACGGTTACTAAAGGTAATAGAGGATTTTGGATCGACGGTGCAGGACCTCCTCGCCGATCTGCCCAATTATGTATCGACACCATTAATTGAGGTGTATGCAAGCGATCGTAATAAATTCGCCATTGTTAATGCGTTAACTGATGAGTTTCGCAAAAAATATCAAGTCATAGCCATTGATGGAGCCCGCGTTGAATTTGATAACGGTTGGGCGGTTATTCGGGCAAGCAATACAACCCCTAACCTTACTTTGCGATTTGAGGCCGATACAGATACCTCTTTATCCAAAATAGAAGACGAAGTTTACTCAAAATTAAATCGTTATCTGCGAAAATTCGGAGAACCGAGCGCCAAAGTTACCTAATCGCCTTGTTCTTTTTTCGTTTTTTCACTTGATAATGTTGATAATATTTTAGTTTTCGTCAATTGAATGGCGCTCATCGATACCCATTGCCACCTGGATTTCGAGGCCTTCGACTCCGATCGCCAGGAAGTGTTGCAGCGCGCCGAGGCCGCCGGCGTGGAGGCCATCCTTAACCCCAGTATTGATCTGGCCAACAGCGCTAAAGTGATGCAATTGGCGGAATCCAACGAAACCGTCTTCGCCGCCATCGGTGTACACCCAAACAGCAGCCAAACTTGGCAGGAGACCAGCACAGCCGAGTTGCGCAACTTAGCGAAGCACTCCAAAGTGGTTGCCGTCGGCGAGATCGGATTGGATTATTATCGCGACAAGGCGCCGCGCGCAATGCAGCAACAAGTCTTTCAGCGCCAGTTGGACCTGGCCGCCGAATTGGAATTGCCCGTGATCGTCCACAACCGCCAGGCTGGCGAAGATGTGCTGCGCATGCTGCTGGCTTGGCAGGCCGAGCTTGCCCGCAACGGTTCGCCTTTGGCCGCTCATCCCGGCGTGTTGCACTCGTTTTCGGAGAACGCCGCTTTTGCGCAAAAAGTCCTCGCCCAAAACTTTTTCATCGGCTTTACTGGGCCTGTTACCTTTCGCAACGCCCCGGAATTGCAGCAAACCGCAGCGGCGTTACCTTTGGATCACCTTCTGGTGGAAACCGACAGCCCTTTCCTTGCACCGCACCCTCACCGCGGCCAGCGCAACGAACCTGCTATGGTAAAGTTGGTAGCAGGAAAGTTAGCCGAATTGCGCGAACTCTCTATAGATGAAGTAACCACAGCTACCACGGCCAATGCTCGGCGTTTGTTCCGTTTCGGAGTGGGGCAGTGATTAATCTCGATTTCCATACGCAGGTGCAGCCCCTGATGCCGGCTGTGGAAGAGCGCATGCGCAGCCTGGCCGATGGATACTATCCCGAGCTTGGTGCTGCATTGCAGCAACTGCTCGGGTCGGGCGGCAAGCGCGTCCGTCCCACTGTGGCCCTGTTGGTCTCCGGCATGCTGGGCGTGGACCGAGAGTTGAGCATCACCCTGGCCGCCGCAGTCGAACTGCTGCATACCGCTACCCTGGTTCACGACGATCTGATCGATGGCGCCACGTTGCGCCGCGGCAGCCCCACGCTCAACGCCAAATGGAATTCGGCCGCCACCATCCTGGCCGGTGATTTCCTCTTTTCTCAGGCCGCCTGGCTGGGCGCGCAGGTTGAATCGGTCGAGGTCATGCAGATGTTTGCGAAGACCCTATCCATTATTGTCGATGGCGAGATCAGGCAGATTTTTAACCGCAATACGTTTCCCACCCGCGCCGAATACAACCAGCGCATTTACGCCAAGACGGCCTCCATGTTTGAGCTGGCGGCCAAAGCCCCGGCTCACCTGGTCAATAAGGAAAAGCAATATGGCGAGACGCTGCGCAGCTATGGCTACAGCATTGGCATGGCATTCCAGATAGTCGACGATATTTTGGACTTTTCCTCAGACGTGAAAACGATGGGCAAGCCGGTGGGCAGCGACCTGCGCCTCGGTTTGGTGACCCTGCCTACACTGCTCTATATCGAGAGCCAACCCGCCGATAAGCGTATCCACCAATTGCAGCAGGGCGAGCTTCTCGACGAAGCCGTGATGGACGCGTTGCTGGCGGACATCCGCAGCAGCGGCGCGGTGCCGCGCGCCCACGACGAGGCCGAAAGCTACGCGCAAACCGCGCTGACCGACTTGGAGAAGCTGCCTGCCTGCGCCGAACGCGACGGTTTGGCCGACCTGGCCGCGTATGTGGTCGAACGCTTGCACTGAAATTAATATCGTGCAAACTAATGCGCATAAATGCATTGAAAAGGAGCACTCATGACTTTGAAAACCGAATTGAATGAACGCAGATCCCGCTGGGCGCTGCTGAACCATCCTTTTTATCAGGCCTGGGAATCGGGCAAGCTGCCAGTGGATGCATTGAGGACCTATGCGCGCCAATACGGCGCCTTTATTCGCCTGTTGCCGGATGGCTGGCAAACCTTGAACGATGCTGAGACCGCCGAAGAGGAACGCCAACACGCCGCCCTTTGGCAGGATTTTGCCGAAGGGTTGAGTACCGAAATTAACCAAGCTGAATTGCCCGCAGTGGCTGCGTTGGTGGAAAACTCGGCCAAGCTCTTTGCCCGCCCCGAAACTGCCTTGGGTGCCCTGTACGCGTTTGAGGTCCAGCAACCTGATACCGCCAAAACCAAGCTGGACGGCTTGCGCAAGCATTATCAACTGCCCCGAAGCGTGGAGCCTTATTTCGAGGCGCACACCAACAACCAGCGTGAAGCGGCTAAATTGCTGGTGCGCATTTCCGAGCTGGCTCCCGAGCAGCAAGCCGCCGCGCTGTCTGCCTGCGAGCAGATGAGCGAAGCGTTGTGGAACGCCTTGACAGATATTTACGATACCCATTGTAAGAACTAGCCCCTTAGACAACTACATCAAAGAGCTGCCGTAAAAAGGCAGCTCTTTTTTATGGGTAATACCTCATGCCTAACCGCGGACATTTGGCCCTAAGGGTTTACCCGCCGCGGTTGGATAATAAGATTGTAGATTATTTCACAAATTAGGAGGATGAGATGAAATATGCTCGCGTTGAAGATTGGATGACTCGTAAATTGGTCACGATTAGCCCCAAGCAGACACTACCTGCGGCGCATAAGTTAATGAAGGATTACAGTATTCGGCGTCTTCCTGTTGTGGATGCTGGCCAATTAATTGGCATCCTCACCTTGGGCGATATTCGTGAAGCCAGTCCTTCCGATGCCACTTCACTCAGCATTTTTGAACTTAACTACCTACTGGCGGAACTAACTGTGGATAGGATTATGACCAAAGATCCGATTACAGTCACTCCGGCCACCAGGCTGTCCGAGGCGGCCAACCTGATGCTGCAACACAAGATCGGCGGCCTTCCCGTTTTGGAAGGGCATAAGTTGGTGGGCATCATTACCGAATCGGATATCTTCCGCGCCTATGTGAGGTTGGCCGAAAGCCAGAATACACTCGAAGCCGTACACGCATAATTCAATAAATCGCATGCCCGACCTGGATTTCAAAAAGACTTATAAGGATCTTTACGCGCCTTCGGTAAAGCAATTTGCCATCGTCAACGTACCCGCCTTTCGTTTTTTGATGATCGATGGCCAAGGCGATCCGAATACATCCAAAGAGTACCAAGCTGCCCTGGAAGCCTTATACAACGTTTCCTACACCTTGAAATTTACTCTCAAAAAAGAGGGTGGTCCCACCTACAAAGTTCCTCCTCTGGAAGGGTTGTGGTGGGCCGAGGATCTGTCTAATTTCGTCGATCTGCCTAAGAGCGCCTGGATCTGGACCATGATGATCGCCCAACCCGACTTTATAAAGGCCAGTCAAGTCAAGAGCACCATCGCTGAGTTGGTGAAAAAGAAAGCTAACCCGGCTTTGCAAAACCTGCGCCTCGAGAAATTCGCCGAAGGCAAAGCCGCCCAGATCATGCACATCGGCCCCTATAGCGCTGAAGGCCCAACCATCGCAAAAATGCATATCTTTATTAATGAGCAAGGTTACAAGCCGCGCGGCAAACACCATGAGATCTACCTGGGAGACCCGCGCCGCACCGCGCCAGCCAAACTGCGCACCGTGCTGCGCCAACCGGTTGGGTGAACTGCTTGCAAGTAAAATAAGTCTTCTAAATAACCATTTAGCCTAAAGGAGAAATGATGAACAAGCACCCAATCGTCCATATTGAAATTCCCAGCAAGGATGCAAAAAAGAACAGCAAGTTTTACTCCGACCTATTCGGTTGGAAAATGACTGTTTACGAAGAATTAGATTATGTTATTTTCGATTCCGGCGAGGGCAGCCCCGGCGGCGGCTTCCCGCCTGTGGTCGATTTCAACAAGACCGACCGTTTGCTTGTCTATGTGCAGAGTGATGATATCGAAGCCGATCTGAAGAAGGCCGAATCTCTAGGCGGCAAGACTGTGCTGGCTAAGACCGAGATCCCCGGCCAGGGCTGGTACGCCCTTTTCACGGACCCCGAAGGCAACACTCTGGCGCTCTATACGAGCGCTAATCCTTCGTAACATATCCTTTTGCACGGTATAAAAGCGCAAGCCACCGCTTGCGCTCTTTTGTATCAAAATAAGAAAAATGGCTAATACGGTTTCTAAGAGAAGGCGGTTCTCCGATTTCCTCGCGCTGCGCCCCAGCATGCTGGCGCTGCTGGCCATGGTCGTCTTGTTGGGCATGGGAGAGCACATGGCCGAGCGCTTCCTTCCCATTTATCTGGTGGCCTTGGGCGGCAGCATCCTGTCCATTGGCTTCCTGAACGGCATGGACAACTTGCTCAGTGCGTTGTATTCCTTTCCCGGCGGTTACCTGAGCGACCGCCTGGGCTACAAACGTGCTCTGCTCATTTTTAATTTGCTTGCCATCGCTGGTTATGCCATCGTGGCGATTTTTCCTTATTGGCAGGCAGTGCTCGTCGGCGCGCTATTTTTCTTATCTTGGTCCGCGATTTCGTTGCCCGCCACCGTCAGTTTAGTGGCCGCCGTGCTCCCTCAAAATAAACACACCATGGGCATCTCGATGCTCTCGATGGTGCGCCGCGTCCCTATGGCGCTTGGCCCGCTGCTGGGCGGCTTGCTCATCACGCGCTATGGCGAGGTGCAAGGGGTGCGGTTCGCCTTCATCACTGCCATCGTACTTGCCTTGGTCGCCATGCTCTTTCAGCAATGGATGATTCAGGATTCAAGCGCATCAGCCCCCACGCCTCCAAAAACGAATCCGTTGCGCGTCTTTGCAAGCATGTCCGCCAGCCTGAAGCGCTTGTTGCTGGCCGACATCCTGGTGCGCTTCTGCGAGCAGATCCCCTATGCCTTTGTTGTGTTGTGGGCGCTGCAAAATGTGGGCATCACTGCCTTTCAGTTCGGCTTGCTCACCGCGATTGAAATGGCCACCGCCATGCTGATTTATATCCCCGTGGCCTACTTGGCTGATCGCTCTACGAAAAAACCCTATGTGGTCATGACCTTTATCTTCTTCGCGCTCTTCCCCCTTATGCTTATTTTCTCGCGCTCTTTCGGTCTATTGATGATCGCTTTTGTCGTGCGCGGCCTCAAGGAATTTGGCGAACCTACCCGCAAAGCGCTCATCATGGATCTCGCCCCGCTCAGCATGAAGGCCAGCGCCTTTGGCGCCTATTACCTCATCCGGGATTTATTTGTTTCGTTGGCTGCCTTCGGTGGCGCCTTTTTGTGGCAGATCTCCCCGCAAGTTAATTTTCTGACCGCCTTTGCCTTCGGCGTGCTGGGCACGCTTTATTTTGCTTTGCGCGGCCGCGAAGCGCCTGCAGCTGCAGCCGCATGATTGCCCCACCGTTCCCAGTGCACGACTTCATCCAAGGGTTTGCGCCCGCCTTTTAACGGTTTGAAATGCAGCCCGCTTCTCTTGGCGGGGTAGCCAAAGGAAAGCGCCATCAGCACCTGCCATTCTTCGGGAATGCCCAACAGCTCATACGCCTTTTCGGCTTTGTAGAGCGTGGCCAGGCAGGAGCCGATGCCCAACTCCCAGGCAGATAGTTGCATATACGCCGCAGCCTGGCCTGCGTCGAATAGCGCGCCGTAGAATTTGTCAGGCGGTGGGGTGAGGATGAGCACGCCCAGCCCCGCGCTGGAAAGATGCCCTGCAAAAGCCCCGTATTTCGATATCTTCTTGAGGGTCTCGCGTTCCTGCACAGCGAGGAAGGCCCAGGCTTGCCGGTTCTTCGAAGATTGCGCCCGCCGCCCGGAGTTCAGGATGGCGCGCACGTCTTTTTCAGGCAGCGGCTCCTTGCTGAAATCGCGCACGGCGCGCTTGGTGCGAATGGCTGCGGATACATTCATCTCTTACTCCTAATTTGTCATTCCGAACAACGAGGAATTCTTCTGCCCTTGTTATTAAATCACTTAATTTATAAGCTTGCATTCCCATTGTCATTCTGAGCCAGCGTGGCCGCCGAAGGCGGCCTCAGCGCCCGCGAAGAATCCTACAGACGCCAATGTAACCCGACGTCAATCTATAAGCTTGTATCACTGCAGTCATTGCGAGCGAAGCGAAGCAATCTCCCTCTCGGTGGTGGAGATTGCTTCGTCGGCTGCGCCTCCTCGCCATGACATGTCTAAGCTTTAAGCTTGTTCAATACCTTGGTGTTTAACCAACTCTGAAGCCCATCGCGTTGAGGGTTTTCATACCACCTGATAACTCGCAGGCAATTTCCAGCTGATATGGGTAGTTTGGCCTGTCAAAGAATATAGGGACAAACATCCTGCTATTTCCATTACAATTTGTCTGACAACTTACCGAAGGGTTCCCGTATACTTGTCAGGGGATATTGCGCCAGCCATGAAAAAACGCTTCCGCACTGACTGGGTCTCCCGCGTCTTTGACGCTCTCCTGCCGCTATTTGCAACGCTGGCTGCTCTGATCGTGGGTGCAGTCATGCTGTTGTTGCTCAAGGCCAATCCCATCCAGGCTTATCAAGCCCTGTGGGATGGGGCCTTCGGCAGCAGCAATGCCTTTGCGGAAACCCTGGTCAAGGCCACGCCTCTTTTGCTGGTGGGCCTGGGCATCTGTATCGCTTTTCGTGGCGACGTGATCAATATTGGTGGGGAAGGGCAGATGATCGTCGGCGCCCTCTCGGCCACTTGGGTCGGGCTAACCCTAACCGCCTGGCCGGGATGGGTCGTTATCACCTTGTCCTTGCTGGCCGGCTTTTTGGGCGGGGCGATTTGGGGCGGCATTGCTGGTTATCTCAAAGCCTATTTTAAGGTCAATGAAATCCTAAGCACGGTGATGATGAACGCCATCGCGGTGCAGCTCATGAATTTTCTGCTGCGCGGCCCGATGATCGACCCCTCACAGGCCGAGCTGGCTTCAAAGATCCCCCAAACCGCACGCCTGCTGGAGCTTTTCCGCCTGCCGCGCCTGGCGCCCACCCGCTTGCACCTGGGTGCCCTGATCGCGGTGGCCCTGGCGATCCTGGTTTACATATTGCTTTGGCGAACCACTCTCGGATACCGGATCCGCGCGGTGGGGCAAAGCCCGTTTGCGTCCCGCTATGCGGGGATCAAAGTGAAGCGCTACGTTGTGATGGCTCTGCTGCTTAGCGGCGCTTTTGCGGGATTGGCTGGAGCGACCCAAGTCTTAGGCGTCAACTATCGCATGATCACCGACGGGTCAGCCACCGGTTTTACCGGCAGCGCCGGCTTCAATGGCATTGTCGCCGCGCTGTTTGGGCAATTACATCCTATCTTAACCATCCCGGCTTCGATCCTATTTGGCGCGCTGCTGGTGGGCGCAAACCAAATGCAGCGGGCAGTACAGGTGCCATCCGCTTTGGTGACCGCGCTTAATGGCCTGGTGGTGGTCTTTGTCGTCAGCAGCGAAATCTGGCGGCGCCGGCGGCAAAGACGGCGGCTGGCCGCGGCAGGGGCCGAGAGCGAATCCGCAGTCGAGGCAGATGACGACCATCCGAAATCGGTGAAGGTGCGCGCATGATCTCCGAACTCTTCACCACCACTGTATTGATCGGCGTCCTGGCCTCCGGCATCCGTTTAGCCACCCCCTATTTATATGCCGCCATTGGCGAGACATTCGGCCAGCGCAGCGGCGTGCTAAATCTGGGAGTTGAAGGGCAGATGCTGCTGGGCGCTTTCGCCGCATTTTATGTGACGCTCACGACAGGATCTCTGTGGCTGGGAGTGCTGGCGGCATTGATCGTGGGCGCGCTGATGGGCCTGGCCATGGCCTTTGTGACCGTTAACCTGCATGCGCAGCAAGGGATCAGCGGCATTGGTTTTTATCTCTTCGGTTTAGGCTTGAGCGATCTGCTTTTCCAAAAAATGTTGGGCACGGTCGAGACGGTCAAAGGCTTTACCAAAATTCACATCCCAGTGCTGAGCGATATCCCCGGCATCGGAGAGATCTTCTTCAGCCAGACTGTGCTGGTCTATCTTGCCTTTGCACTGGTGCCCGTCAGTTGGTTCGTATTGAACAAGACCACCCTGGGATTGAAGATCCGTGCAGTTGGCGAGAACCCGGATGCGGCGGATTCGCTGGGGGTCAGTGTTGCGCGCGTGCGCTATTTTACGGTCATCCTGGGCGGAACACTTTCCGGGATAGCCGGTGCGTCCCTATCGATCGCGCTGCTGAATGTCTTTCAACAAAATATGACCAGCGGTCTGGGGTTTATCGCCGTGGCGCTGGTGTATTTTGGAGCCTGGCGTCCCTGGGGCGTGATGGCGGGCGCTTTGTTGTTCAGCATGGTCAATTCCTTGCAGTTATGGATCCAGGTCCTCGGCATCCCCATCCCCTCAGATATTGCGGTGATGATGCCCTACATCCTGACCATTCTTGTGCTGGTAGTTACTGTCTCGAGAGTACGTGGGCCTTCGGCTTTGACGAAACCCTTCGAACGGGAAGCATAAATTGAAGAAGGAGGTGCAGCTGCCGAAAGCAGTTCAATTGAACCTGATCGATCATTTTGCATCTAAACAACCATATTAAGGAGAATTGATGAAAAAGCTCGTTTTGTTTTTTACATTGGTTTTGTCGCTGTCGATGATTCTGAGCGCCTGTGCGCCCGCCGCGACCGAAGCACCTGCTACTGAAGCCCCAGCCGAAGTTGCAACTGAAGCACCTCCCGCGGAACCCTTCCGCGTGGCTGTGGTCATGCCGAGCGCCATTAACGACTTGGCCTTCAGCCAGAGCATGTATGACGCATTGTTGCGCGTTCAGGGAGAAATGGGCGGAGAAGCTGCGTTCGAGATCGTCTACTCTGAAAGCATGTTCGTAGTGGACGACGCCGCCGCGGCTATCCGCGACTACGCCTCCCAGGGCTTTGACCTGGTGATCGCGCACGGTTCGCAGTACGGCTCTTCCGTGCAAGAAATCGCCCCCGATTTCCCAGAGACCAGCTTTGCCTGGGGAACCACGGTGGATACCTTTGACCAGCCAAACATCTTTGCCTACGAAGCGGCTTCCCAGGAAGGTGGCTACGTCAATGGCTTCCTCGCAGCAACCCTGACAACTAGCAAAACCATCGGTGTGATTGGACCGATTGAAACCGGCGATGCCAAACTTTATGTAGATGGCTTTAAAGCCGGAGCGTTGGAATCTGATCCCACCGTGACGGTCAATGTGAACTATATCGGCTCGTTCTCCGATGTAGCCCTGGCTGCCGAAGCCGCAAGCACCCACATTTCTGCAGGCGCAGATGTTTTGACAGGCACCGCGCAGATGGTGGTCGGCGCGATCGGCAAAGCGGAAGAGGCAAGCACCCCAGTGTATTGGTTTGGTACACAATCCAATCAGACTTCTTTGGCTCCAAGGATTGTAGTTGCCAGCCAGGTGTATCATTGGGAAGTAGTACTGACCGAGATGATCGGCCTGATTCAAGATGGCACATTGGGCGGACAGTCGTTTGTTATCAATCTTGAAAACGGCGGCGAGGTGATCGAATACAACGAAGCTTTTCTCCTTTACCCGGACTTCAAGGAGTTGGGCGATTTAGTTGTGAGCGGGATCCTTGACGGAACGTACACGATCACACTTCCGTAGAAGAAACAGTAAACTGACAGACCTGACAGGTCTCCGCGAGAGACCTGTCAGGTCTCCAAGTTCTGGATGGCGCCATGAGCGAATCGATTGAACTCCGAACCCGGATTGACAGCCTCGAGATGAAGGGGATCACAAAACGATTCCCTGGTGTGCTGGCCAATGACCGCGTCGATTTCGATGTGCATTCGGGCGAGGTGCATGCCTTGCTGGGCGAAAACGGCGCCGGTAAGAGCACGTTAATGAAGGTCCTATACGGCATGTACCATCCGGATGAAGGTGAAATCTTTTTAAATCGCAAGCGGGTCAATATCAGCTCACCCACGGATTCGATCAGCCTGGGGATCGGCATGATCCACCAGCATTTCATGCTGGTGCAGACCCTGACCGTGGCGGAAAATGTGGCCCTGGGTGTACCTTCCAAACGCGGCTTGCTCACCGATCTGGAGGCGGTTTCAAAACGAATACTGGACTTAGCCGGCATTTACGGTCTGAAGATCGATCCGCAAGCTTACATCTGGCAGCTATCCGTAGGACAGCAACAGCGCGTGGAAATTATCAAAGCCCTTTATCGCGGGGCGGCACTGCTCATTTTGGATGAACCGACCGCCGTGCTCACCCCTCAGGAAGTGGATGAGCTATTTGGGATCATGCGCCAGATGGTTAAGGACGGGCATGCATTGATCTTTATTTCCCACAAATTGCATGAAGTGGTCGAGATCAGCGATCGTGTGACCGTTTTGCGGGATGGGCGAAAGATCGGCACCCGGCCCACCTCTGAAACCACCAAACAGGATCTGGCCAAATGGATGGTAGGTCGTGAAATTGGCTTTATCCCCAAGCATGGCAACGTGGAAACTGGAGAAGTGCGCTTGCAATTGGAAAAGGTGTCCTGCGGCAGCGACCGGGGTACACCCGGACTGCGCGAGGTGAGCATACAGATCTATTCAGGGGAGATCCTTGGCATCGCCGGCGTTTCCGGCAACGGCCAACCTGAACTGGCTGAAGTCATCACCGGGCTGAGGAAAACAACAAATGGTCACATCTTTTTGGAGGGACAAGAGGTAACAGGCCTGGCTGCGGATGAATTGACCGAACGCATGCTGTCTTACATCCCGGAGGAGCGCATGCGGGATGGCATGATCAAAGAGTTCACCGTTTCGGAAAATATGATCCTGAGGGAACATCACAAGCGGCCGTTCTCCCATTATGGTTTTTTGAATCTGCGGGAAATTTCCCGGCATACCGGGAATTTGATCACCCAATTTCAGGTAAAAACTCCCTCGCGTGAGACCCTGGCTAAAAGCCTGTCCGGAGGCAATATCCAGAAGATGGTGCTGGCGCGCGAACTATCGCGTAAACCACGCGCCATCGTGGCTGCGCAGCCTACGCGCGGCCTGGACATCGGCGCGACGGAATATGTGCGCGGGCAATTGCTGGAACAACGGCAGGCGGGCGCCGCCATCTTGCTCATTTCTGAAGACCTGGACGAAATTCTGGCTCTCTCGGATAGGATTGCAGTGCTATATGAAGGCCAGATCATGGATATCCTGCCCCTCGCGCAGGCCACACCCGAAAGACTGGGTCTGCTCATGGCAGGTGTAAAAACGGAAAACTAGGCACAATCGTCCCGGCTCTGTTCGTAAAACCCCGGTTCAGGGTTCCAAGCAGGGGGACGGTTTCCGGGTATAATAAAGTTCCATTGGTTCGGAGGTCGCTGCAGGTTGTCGGCAGCGGCGTCGGGTTAAGACCCCTCGAAAAGTACCGCCGTTCTTGAAAGAGGTCGAACCAGCGTGAACCTTTGGCAGCAATATCTTAGTCCTCATTCCATACCTGATGCAATCCAGGCGTTAACTTCTGCTCCCGGATCGGCGATTCCGATTGCCGGCGGGACAGACCTGCTGCTTGACATACAGCAGGGCCGCCATGCCCCCGTCCATACTTTAGTTGACCTGACAAGCATCCCTGAGCTGAACCTGCTTGAAGAGCGGGAGGGCCAATTGTTCATCGGCGCGGCCGCGTCGCTGACCCGCATCGTGCGCCATCCGCTGGTGGCGCGGCATGCTCAGGCGCTGGTCGAGGCTTGTGACTTGGTCGGCGGTCCGCAGGTGCGCAACGTAGCCACCCTGGGAGGTAATGTTGCCCACGCGCTGCCCGCCGCGGACGGCACGATCGCCTTGTTGGCCCTGGATGCCGAAGCCGAGATTGCAGACTTATCCGGGCTTCGCCGCGTGCAGTTCAGTGACCTTTTCCTTGGACCCGGCAAATCCGCGCTCAAGCATGGAGAAGAATTGCTGGTTGGTTTTTATTTACCCCTGACGAAATCTCATCAAGCCTCGTGCTTCAAGCGCATTATGCGCCCGCAGGGTGTGGCGCTGCCCATCATCAATCTGGCGATTCGGGTCTCCCGCAAAAATGACGCCCTCGAGGATATCCGCATCTCAGTCGGGCCAGGAGCGGCGACCCCCTGGCGCGCTCAGAAGGCGGACCAAGCCTTGCTTGGACAGCCTGTCAACGATGACACCATGGGCGCAGCGCTGGAAGCCTTGCTGGCCCAGGTGGGTTTTCGTTCCAGTCCGCGCCGCGCCAGCGCGGAATATCGCCAGCACATCGTCGCCGGGCTATTCAAAGACACGCTCCAAACAGCGTGGTTAAGAGCGATTTAATTATGAACAACCAACACTCATTTACGGTTAACGGCATCCGACATACTCTTGAACCCGTCGCGGGTGAGACCCTGGCCCAATTGCTGCGCAATCGGCTGCGGCTTACGGGCACCAAGATCGCCTGTGAAGAATCTGAGTGCGGGTCCTGCACTGTTCTGGTGGATGGGGAGCCGGTGCTCTCTTGTATGTATCCTGCGGAGCGCGCCGCTGGCAAAAAGGTTTTGTCAATCGAAGGGTTGGCGGCAGATTTTATTTCGAAGCATGCAGAGGGCGCAAATAAGGCGAAAAGAAAAAAGAATTTTAATGGTTCTAAGGATCTCATTCACCCATTGCAAGAGGCCTTCATCGAGCATGGTGCAGTGCAGTGCGGTTTCTGCATCCCCGGACAGATCATGACTGCCCACGCCTTATTAGAGAGCAACCCAAACCCGACGCAAGAGGAAATCCGGGTTGCCCTCAAAGATACGCTCTGTCGCTGCGGGGGCTATCCCTCAATTGAAAATGCCATCCTGGCTGCGGCGCGTGCTCAGCGAACAGGCGAAGCCATCCAGCCGCTGCGCATTCCCGATTCCATCAGCGCGCGTGAAATAGTTGGCCATTCGCAAGTGCGACCGGATGCGATTGAAAAGGTTACCGGGGAAGCGATTTACACCGATGACCTCGAGTTCGACGGCATGCTAGTGGCCAAAGTGCGCCGCGCCGGGGTGCCCCACGCCATCGTGAAGCGCTTGGATATTTCCAAAGCAAAAGCACTTAAAGGCGTGGCCGCAGTGCTAACCGCTGACGATATTCCCGGCGAGCACAATCACGGATTGGTTATTTACGATTGGCCGGTCATGATCGGGGTCGGCGAACGCATCCGCTATGTCGGGGATGCGCTGGCGATCATCGCTGCGGAAACGCAGGAACTTGCCGAGCAAGCCGCGGGCTTGATCGAGGCGGAGTTCGAGCTTCAGCCCGTGATCACAAATCCCGTTCAGGCGCGCCAGGAAGGCGTCCCCCAGCTCCACGCAAATGGTAATTTGCTTAAGCATATCAAGGTGCGCAAAGGCGACTTGGCCCGGGGCTTTGCCGAGTCGGACGTGATCCTGGAGCATACCTTCCACACGCCGATCTATGAACACGCCTTTCTTGAACAAGAATGCAGCATCGCTGTGCCAACGCCGGATGGCCGCATGGAAATTTACGTCGGCTCGCAAATTCCTTATCAGGACCGCACCCAGGTAGCCCGCTGTTTAGGTTGGGATGAAGAGCGGGTGCGCATTGTCGGTCAGTTGATGGGCGGGGGCTTCGGCGGCAAGGAAGACATCGCCGGACAGATCCATGCCGCCTTATTGGCCAACGCCACCGGGCGGCCGGTGAAATTACTATTCGATCGCAAGGAAAGCATGCTGGTGCATCCTAAGCGGCACGCCACCCAGATCCGCGTGAAGATGGGGGCAAAGCAGGATGGGCGATTGGTTGCGGTCGAGACCGAGCTGTATGGCGATACCGGGGCGTATGCCTCGCTGGGTGACAAAGTAATGACGCGCGCTACTACACACTCGGCGGGTCCCTATGACATTCCCCATGTGCGCGCCGATTGCTATGCCATGTACACCAACAATCCGCCGGCGGGCGCCTTCCGCGGCTTCGGGGTCACCCAATCCGCGTTCGCGATTGAGTCCATGATGGATATGCTGGCCGAAAAATTAAAGCTCGACCCAATTGAGCTGCGCCGTATGAACGCGCTGCAGGTCGGTAGCATTACTAACACCGGACAAACCTTACGCGAGTCGGTCGGCCTGACAGAATGTATTGAAAAAGTGGAAGCAGAAATGCGCAAGCATGCCCCACAGCCTTTCAAGGCGAGGGTTGTTTCGCCAGATGGTCATCTCATCCGCGCCTGGGGCCTTGCTGCGGCTTATAAGAACACCGGTCTGGGCGGTGGCGCGCCCGATAAATCCGGTGCAGAAGTGGAACTCTACGAAGACGGCATATTTGAAGTGCGCAGCTCCGCGGCTGAACTGGGACAGGGGTTGGTATCCGTGATGAAGATGATCGTCGCCGAAGAGCTAACTGTGCCTGCTGCGCTAGTGCGGGTGTTGGTGATGGATACCGATCTAAGTCCCGACGGCGGCCCTACCACCGCTTCGCGTCAGACTTTCGTGACCGGTAACGCCTCTCGCTATGCAGCCAGGACATTAAGAGATGCGATCACCGCCACCCTGGCTGAAAAGTTCGATGTAAGGCCCGATCAGATCAGATTCGACGGTGGATCTGTGCGCGCTAACGGGCATTCGTTAACCCTCGCGGAAGTCGCAAAAGAAATGTTGGCCAACGGGCAGCGGCCGCGCGCCCGCTTCGAATACGAGGCGCCAAAGACCCGGCCGCTTGGGGAGGGCGGCGACATGCACTTTGCATTTTCTTTCGGGGCGCAAGCCGCCGAAGTGGAGGTCAATACTCAGACGGGAGAAGTTCGCGTACTGCGCGTCATCGCCGCCAATGATGTCGGCGCGGTCATAAATCCCCTGGGCTTGCAGGGACAGGTGGAGGGCGGCGTGATGATGGGCTTGGGCAACTGTCTTACTGAGGAATTCATTGTCGAGGATGGAGTTGTCGTCACAGACCACTTGGCGCGTTATCGCATGCCTGGAATCATGCTCACCCCGGAGATCACCTCCATTGTGGTCGAGCATCCCACGGCCGAAGGTCCGTATGGCGCCAAGGGTGTGGGGGAAGTGTGCAGCATCCCCACCACGCCCGCCATCACGAATGCCATCTACAATGCAGTGGGGGTGAGGATTGATAAGCTGCCTGTTGACCAGGAGCTGATTGCTAAAGCATTGTGGGAAAGGAAATGAAATTGCGCAAAAAAACTCCGAATCGTCCGCCTCTTTTGTAATCCTCCCATTTGTCATTCTGAGCCAGCCTTCGGCTTCGCTTAGGGCAAGCTGTCGGCTACACCTCCTCGCAAATAACGTCTCTAAACTATAAACTCAGACACTTTTATTTATTTGCGGCAGCACCGATTTGGCCATCGCTTCTAATCCTTCCAGGTCATCCAGGTCCAGCCACTGGATCATGACTCGTTGGCAGCCTTCTTCGGCCAGCGCTTCCAATTGCTCCACGATTTCATTTGGTGAGCCAACTAACTTACCGTTCGCCCTTAGCTCCTGCGCGCTGGCTCCATAAAAGCGCAGGTTCTTCTCCAATTCGGCCTTGTCGCGGCCAAAGGCGATGCCCAGCATGGCGCTGCGTCGCAGGTCGCTGGGCTTGCGGCCCTCTTGCTTAAGATTTTGGTCAAGTCGCTGCATGCGCTCGCGGAATCTGGCTGGAATTTGGCTGGTGCCGTTCCATTCGTCGGCGTATTTGGCCGCTAGTTGCAATGTGCGTTTCAGCCCGTTGCCGCCCACCACGATGGGCGGGCCGCCGGGCCGCTGCGGCCTTGGCAGCAGGATCGCTTCCTTTGACTGGTAGAACTTTCCTGAATAACTGAATGGCTTGTCACTTTTTAATAAGCGGCTGACAACTTGCAAACCTTCTTCGAAGCGGCGCATGCGCTCGGGGACTGCTAATAAAGGCAGCCCAAACATTTCGTGCTCACGCTCGTTCCAGCCCGCGCCCAGGCCGAGTTGCAGCCGTCCACCGGAGAGGTCGTCCACCGCGGCGGCCATGCGCGCAGTGAGGCTGGGGTGGCGGAAGGAGAATGGTGTGACCAGCGGGCCGAACTGAATGCGCTTGGTGTGAGTCGCCAGCCAGGTGAGCGACACCCACAATTCCAGGGAATCCAGCTCGGGTGGCTTGGCGTTGGTGAAATGGTCGGAGCGATAGAGGCCGGCGAAGCCGAAATCCTCGGCTGCCTGGGCTAGTTTCTTCCAGCGCGACCAATTTAGCCCGTCTTGCCCTTCGATCATCAGTGCGAGGTCCATGCGTTCTCCTTGTTTCTTTTTCTTGGAAATCTTCTCGATAAAAATTGTCAAAGAGCTTCCTCGCTTCGCTCAGAATGACACTTCTCATTTGAGCTCAGCCAATAAAAGTAACTGTCATTCCGAGGGAGCGGCGCAGCCGCGACAGATGAAACCCTCAGGTCATCGACTAACTGATGACTGATTTATACCTTTATTTCCCAAATTTCTTTGGCCTTCTCCAGCACCGGCCGCCAATCTTCGCTTTCTGGATGCGGCGCGGGGCCGAGTGCGTCCTCAATTTTACGGCCCTTCAGCGCTTGGGCGGCCGCCAAGCCGCAAGCCGCGGCGGCCTCCAAATCGTACCCGCCTTCCAGGAATAAGGCGATGCGCCCCCGGCAATTTTTCTGGGCCCAGTCGCGCAAATTTTTCACCGACTCCCCATAACCGTGTGCGCTGACCAACAGATTGGCCAGTGGATCTTTCCAATGGGCATCGAACCCGTAGCTCACCAGCAGCATCTCGGGTTTGAATTGATCCAAGACTTTGGGGATGATCTCGCCATAGGCCGCGCGGAAGGCGCCGTCCCCCGAAAAGGGCGGTAAAGGCAGGTTGCAAATGTTGCCGACGCCGCGCTCGTTCAGCTGCCCACTGCCTGGATATAGCGGGGATTGGTGGGTGGATGCGAAGAGCACCTCGCCGCGCTCCCAAAAAATATCCTGCGTGCCGTTGCCGTGGTGCACGTCCATATCTATGATGGCTAAACGTTTGGCGCCCTCCTCCTGCAACAGACTTTCGGCGGCCAGCGCAATGTTGTTGAGCAAGCAGAAACCCAGGGCCTGCCTGCGCGTGGCATGGTGCCCGGGTGGGCGGGTGAGGGCGAAGCCGCTCTCCGCTTCGCGCCGCCATACGGCTTTGGCCATCGCCACCGCTCCGCCGGCGGCCTGCAGCGCCAGCCGCCAGCTGTCCACGGTGAGATAGGTGTCCAAGTCAATATCTTCGGCGCGCTGGCTGTGCTCGCGTACGTTGTCGAGCAACCCCTGGCTGTGGACGGCGAGCAGAATTTTTTGCGAAACGGTTTCGGATTTCACCTGCAGCCCTTCGCCCCATATACCTGCTTCCATTAAAATATCGCGGATGGTTTCCACCCGCTCGGGACGTTCGTCGTGGCCCGCCCGGGCGTGGGCTTCGTGTCCTTTGGGATAGAAGAGGGCAATGGGGTGCATACAGGGAATTATAAGGGCAGCATTTGCAGAAGCCGCAGGGAGGAGGGATGATATTCATCCACTATTCTCAATCATGCAACAAATAGGCTGACGCTCGATAAGAAATCAAAAAGCCCAGTATTAAACCAGGCTTTTTGATTTAGCTCGTTGTGCAGTTCTGCGTTTGTAAAATTGATTGTCCGCTTTATTTTGTATTTAAAGGCCTTTAACCAGTGTGGCAACCGCCAGGATAACAAACCCAATCATCACGAGTAGGAAGTCATTCACACCAATGGATAATATTCCTTAATGTGCAATGATGCCCAACGCACCGGCGACCACGGCGATGATCCAGGTAATTTCTTTTGGGGCAGAAAGTTTCAGATTCATGGCATTCTCCTTATTTAATCAGGGTCTATATGACCGATTTGTCATTGTTTATTAACTAGCTTCGTTTTTTTGGTCGGGCAGCCCAAAGAGCTTTAGGGAAGAGATGAAACAAAATAAGTGGGGCAGCCGATTGCGGGCGCGTGATAATGTCGTCCGCGTGCTTGCCTTAAATTGGAAGATAAACAAAACTTCGACTGGGCTTTGCGGCCTAGCGAAGCAGCCTCAGAAGAACGAGAATGACCACGATTACCAGGATGACGTGGACAAGATTGCCGCTGAGCAAAGGAAGCCTCACTTTGCCAAAGAACCCCAGCAACCACAAGACCAGCAGAATTATGATGATAGTTTCAAGCATGCCATTCTCCTTATGTAATTAGGGTTATAGGACCGATTTGGTGTATGTGTTAACACTATCTCCCTTTTTTGGTCGCGCCGCTTAAAGGCGTTTAGTGAGAGTAAATGAAAACAGCGATGGCGTACACAGGAATTATGCAAATATTTACTTATGGATTATCTACTCGTATAGTTGGGGTTCTTGACGTAACCGCCACGAACCTTTGTGCCATCACCCCTGGTGTAGCCGCCACGCCAATAAGTGAAAAGAGAATAAAATAGACCCTAATTGCGTTAACTCCATGAAGAGGAGAATATCATGCCAAAAGAAAAAAAATCAACAGGTGAAGAAAAGGCCGAGAAGGGCCAGAAGAAGGCCGCCGGCGGCGCAAGGGCAATTTGGTCCGGGGCGATTGCCTTTGGCCTGATCAACATTCCGGTCAAACTTTTCTCCGCCACCAGCGAACAAGAACTGCCCATGAATATGCTGCGCAAGAGTGACCTCTCGCGCATTAAATTTATGCGCGTGGCCGCCAATGATGGCCAGGAAGTCCCCTACGACGAAATCGTTAAGGGCTACGAGATCGAAGAAGGCGTGTATGTGGTGGTGGACGAAGAAGATATCAAGAAGGCCAGCCCCAAGAAAACCCAGACCATTGAAATTATCGCCTTCGCCAATGAGACCGAGATCGACACCATGTATTTTGAGAAGCCCTACTTTACCGCCCCCGAAAAAAATGCGGCAAGGGCTTACATTCTGCTGCGCGAAGCCCTGAAGAAATCCGAAAAAGTGGCCGTGTGCAAATTCATCTTGAGGACCAAAGAGAACCTGGCCATCCTCAAGCCGGAGGGCGACGCATTGGTCTTGAACCAGATCCGCTTCCAATCCGAATTGCGCGAGCCGGAGAATCTCGGCCTGCCTTCAGCCGAATCCATGAACGAGAAGGAATTGGACCTGGCGCTCAGTTTGGTGGATCAGCTCACCGAGCCCTTCAAGCCCGAACAGTTCAAGGATACGTTCACCGCCGAGTTGAAACACATTATCGAGCAAAAGGCCAAGGGCATCGATGTGACCTCCATTCTGGCCAAGAAACCCGAAGCCACCGACGATAGCGACTTGCTGGCTTCGCTTAAGGCGAGCATCGAAAAGAGCAAAACCAAGGTAGACGCGTAAATCCCAAGGTCAGGACGATAATAATGAAAGAGCAGTTGCGGAAAATGTCTGCTCCGAAGATGTCGCAGTAGGGTTTCCTCGTCGGCCTGGAGGCCTCCTCGGAATGACACATGGAAGGAACTCGTGGCGCGCAAAGCAGATCATCTAAAGGAATATCGCCAGAAGCGCGATTTCAAGAAGACATCTGAACCCGCGGGCGCTAAAAAAAGCGCCGCGGCAAAGCGCGCCAAAAAGGCGCGCTTTGTAGTTCAGCAGCACGACGCCACCCGCATGCACTACGACTTCCGCCTGGAAGTGGACGGAGCGCTGAAATCCTGGGCGGTGCCCCAGGGCCCCTCTTACGATCCGCAAGTAAAACGCCTCGCCGTCGAAGTCGAAGACCACCCTCTGGATTACATCAACTTTGAAGGCGTCATCCCCAAAGGGGAATATGGCGCCGGCCCCGTCATCGTCTGGGACAAAGGAACTTATCGCAACATCCGCGCCGAAAAACGCAAACCGTTCACGATGCAGGAAGCCTATGAACAGGGCCTCATCGAAGTTTGGCTCGAAGGCGAGAAACTTAAAGGCGCCTGGGCGCTGGTGCGCACCAAGTTCCGCGACGCGAAAAATTCCTGGCTGATGGTGAAAATGAAGGGCCAGGAAGCCGATCCGGATCTTGACATCGTCGAGGAACGCCCCGAATCCGTGAAGAGTGGCAAGACCATCGCGCAAGTTGACGAGGAGGGCAACCGTAAGCCATTGCATAAAGCGCTAAAGGCGCTGCCGGGAGAAGTCAAAGAGCTCTTGGTAGAGGCCGATTACCCGGGCTGGCAAGACCCCATGCTGGCGACTCCCTCCGATAAGCCCTTTAGCCGCGAAGGTTGGGTCTTTGAACCGAAGTTGGATGGCATCCGCTGCCTTGTGTATCGCAAGGGAAAGCAAGTAGTGCTGCTCTCGCGCAACCAAGTCGTGATCACCGAGCAATATCCGGAGCTGGCTGCTGCGCTTAATAAGCAGGGCAAAGGGGATTTTGTGGCGGATGGCGAGATCGTGGCCTTCGAACGCAAACGCACCAGCTTTGAGAAGTTGCAAAAACGCATGAACGTGCAAAATCCCAACAAGAAATTAATCGAAGAGGTGAAGGTTTTTCTGTATCTTTTCGATCTCACCTATTTTGAGGGCTACGACATTACCCGTTTGCCGCTGATCGAGCGCAAGAATTTGCTCACAAAAGTGGTGACCTACAAAGACCCGCTGCGCTACACCGAGCACCGCAGCGGCAATGGAGTTAAATTTCTTGAAGAAGCCTGCGCCCAGGGGCATGAGGGCATCCTTGCCAAGGACGGCAATGCCGCTTACCAGCACCGGCGCTCAAAGAGCTGGCTGAAGTTCAAGTGCGTGCGCCAACAAGAAGTGGTCATCGGCGGCTACACTGACCCCAACGCCGGGGCGCGCGGCATCGGCGCGCTGGTGGTCGGCGTTTACGATGGCAACAGCCCTAAGCTGCAATTCGCCGGCAAGGTGGGCACCGGCTTCGACGACGAAACCATGCGCGACCTGCGCCAGCGGTTGGCCGCCATCGAGAATGATAAAAATCCTTTTGCTCCGGACGATTTGCTTCCCAAGACAAATGTCCATTGGGTAGAGCCGGTGCTGGTGGCCCAGGTCGGTTTCGGCGAATGGACCGGGGCGGGCAAACTGCGCCATCCGCGCTTCCTGGGCTTGCGCAACGACAAAGACCCGCGTGACGTTGTCAGAGAGCAGACTGTGGATGTGGAGTTGGATGAGGCGCAAGAGGAAACGGTGACAGCGAAGTCGAACGGATCTGGAAAGACCTCCGCTTCACGCGGTGGGGCAGGGCGCAGCTTGAAAGATACCTGGCGCACCGTGGGCGGCCACAAGATCAAGCTGACCAACCTGGACAAGGTGCTGTTCCCCGCGGACGGCATCACCAAGGGGCAGGTGATCGATTATTACGAGCAGATCGCTCCCAACATGCTGCCGCAAATCAAAGACCGCCCGCTCAGCCTGGAACGCTTCCCGGATGGCATCAAAGTCAAGGGCTTTTATCACAAGGAGGCGCCCGATTATTTCCCCGACTATATTGACCTTGTCGAGGTGGAGACGGACGAAACGAACACCCAGATGCAAGTGATGGCCAACAACGTCGCCACGCTGGTGTATTTGGCGCAAATGGCCACCATTACCTCACATCACTGGATGAGCCGCGCTAAAGACCTGCACAAACCCGATAAGATCGTGTTTGATCTGGACCCCTCGACGGAAGACAGTTGGGACGTGGTCAAGCAGGGCGCCCGCGACCTGCGCACCATGCTCAAAGACCTGGGCCTGGCTTCCTATCCGATGCTCACCGGCTCACGCGGCTTGCACGTGGCCGTGCCGCTGAAGCCGCAGCACGATTACGAAGCCATCACGCTGTTTGCCAAGGCGGTTTGCCAAACCCTGGGGAAGCGCGACGCCAAATTCACCACCCAGATCCGCAAGGACAAACGCAAAGGCCGCGTCTTTCTGGATTATTTGCGCAACCGCTACGCGCAGACCGCCGTCTCGCCTTATTCGCTGCGCGCCAAGGACGGCGCTCCGGTAGCGGCGCCCATCGATTGGGAGGAACTGAACTCTTCCAAATTGCGCTCCAATAGCTTCACTATCGAGAATATCTTTAAGCGCATGGGCCGCAAAGAAGATCCCTGGAAAGATTTTTTCAAGCACGCCGCCTCGCTTCCTGACTTTGAAAAGATCGAAAAAGTGCTGGCGGGTTAGAACTTTAAATTTGTCATTCCGAGCGAGGGCGTTTAGCGCCGCGTCAGCGGCGCTGCCCGACGAGGAATTCTTAAGATCTCATAAGGAGTTATAAGAATTTCAATAAGTTTGATTCCCCTCACCCCATGGCTGCGCAGCAGCCTAGCTCTTCAGCTAGCTGGGGAGGGGTGGCGACTAATGTGCTTAAGTTACGCTCAACGGGGTGAGGTCGTCTGTCAAACCCCTTGAAATTCAGCGCCGTTCCACCAGAAATCCGAGTTCTGTGGCATTAATGGCGCCATCGTTCAAGGCAGCGCGGCGCAAGGCCAATGCTGTTGAGTCTGTGAAAGTGCGGCGTCCTAGGAATAAGAGGGATCCCAAGGCCGCCCCCAGCTCAGCGCAAAGCAGCAGCGGACGTCGCCTCGGCGATGAGTTGCAACGCAAGCTAGTTAGCAGCACAGGGGGAACGCCATGCCAGGGCAAGAGCTCACCCTCGCATCGGCGGCCTAAAGGGAGGAACGAAATGGAAACTTTTGATGAACTCTTGGCGCGCCTGGAAAACGAGAGCCGCTCGGCCGGCCGGGATAAGCAGCCCTTATGGTCGGCTGAGCTGGACGGCATGCGCAGCATGCTGCAAGTTTTCAAAGAGGCGCAATTAGAAGCGAAAGAGAAAGAAGCCGCGGCCGCAGCCAGCCGGCGGCCGTCGGATTGGAAAAGATAGAGACGAACCTGGCGGCAGCCCGCCAGGTTTACTTCTTTGATTTCCGGCGAATTTTCTTAGCGACTTCTTCTGCTTGCTGCTTGCGGGTTCCCATCTTTTTGTAGGTCGCTTCGCTGCGTCGCTCAATGCCTGAAACGACCACAGTGTTCACGTCGTCGGCGACCAAATAGAAAATGCGGTAATTGCCCACTCTCAACCGATAAAAACCAGGCAGCAGCGTTTTGATTCCAGGTGGGCGTGGGTTTTGTTCTAAAGACCCTAGCGCCTCAAAGATGCGCTTGCCAGAGTTGCGATCCCCCTTGGCAATGGATTTCCATTGCTTCTCGGTCAAAGCGGTCAAATGGACTTTGTACAAAACTAAAAGCCCAAATCTTCAGCCACTTCCCGAAAATTGCGGGTTTTGCCGTCCCTGAGATCGCGCAATGCCTCAAAAGCTGCCACAAGCTGATCGTATTCATCTGCCGAGAGCAGGTAGCCTTCCACTTTGCTTCTGCGCAAGATCATGATCTTGCCTACCTGAGACAGTTCATCGAGCAGCTCGGTCGTATTGGTACGCATGTCCGTGACGCTGGCGGTTTTAAGTGCCATCTTCGCCTCCTTTTCTTATCATAATTATACATATTATAAGCTAGATCTATATAGTTATTAACATACATATTAAGATGTCCATAAATGGGAGGTTGACGAACTAATAAAAAGAGGCAGATATTTTCATCTGCCTCTTTTTATTACACGTATAGCTGATTATCTGCCTTTGTAATTCGGGTTCTTTACGTACCCACCTTTAACCCGGGTGCCGTCCTTCTTTTTGTAGCCGCTGCGCCAATAGGTCTTGCGTGTACCGGGGGCCGGCGCCTTCTTCTTGGAATCCGCTCCGGAATACTTCTTGCCTTTGGACCGCTCGCCTCGCCAACTTTTCTTTGCCATAGTTAACTCCTTTCCAGCGTGAATATGATTGCGATTAATCGATTATAGGAGAAATAAGAGGTCTGTGCAGGGAAAATGACTACGATACGAGGTGCAAAGGAAAGACGGAGGCAGTGATTCAGTAAAGCTTTTTATTAGAATCGAAGTTCAAAGGGTTATAATCCATGGTTAAGAAAATCATTATGAAGATCAGAGAATTTGCGTATCAAGGATCAAACTGGAATTTTCTTCCAGTGTCTTTCGATGATCTAAATTTGATCGTCGGTGATTCTGGTGCTGGTAAAACAAGATTATTTAATTTGATTTTCAATATGGGGACATTTGTCGCGCAAAGTAAAATTGGAAAAGGGGAGGGTAATTGGGATTTCAAATTAATTTCAGGCGATGATGTGTATAGCTGGCATGTGGAGAAACTCGAGGATGAAGGGGAAACAGTTGTTTCAAAAGAGCAACTACTTTTAAACGATAAATTAATCGTCGAGAGGGAAGATGACAGTTTTTTGTTTAAGAGTGACAAACTTCCTAAAATGCCGAGAAATCTTCTTTCTTTGTCTTTGCTAAAGGAGGAGCCAGACATAAAACCAATTTATACGGGATTCGCCAAGATTCGTAGAAGACGTTTTTTTACTGATGACTTGGATAAGGCTTCAACTATCGTCGCAATAAATTATGATTATCTTAACAAGCTAGGCGAAAAACAAGACTTAGGGGAACTATTTAATCAAGATTTCTCGCTAAACCCTACATTTTATATTTTGAACAAATATTTCCCCAATCTTTTTGAAGAGATAGTCGCATATTTTCGTGAGACATTCCCCTTCATCGAAGATATTAAAGTTCAAGCTAGCGAGAAATATCATGAACTAAATCTCCCGAGCAGCGCTCCGATTTTAGGTATTAAGGAAAGAAATGTTGATAAGTGGTTGAGGTTGGACGAACTTTCTTCCGGGATGCAAAAGGTCTTATTAATTCTAGCTGATTTATTTACGGCTACGGAGGACTCCATTTATTTAATCGATGAATATGAAAATTCTTTAGGCGTAAGCGCAATTCACACTTTGCCAGACCTGTTGCAATCAGGAAGATTTACAAACCAAGTTCTTTTAACAAGCCATCATCCCGAAACAATTCGAGATTTTACTGTTGACAAATGGATTGTTGCACATCGTTTGGGAAATCAAGTCGAATTTACTGAGGGAAAAGAATTAGCTAAAAGATACGGGTTGTCTAATCAGGACAAATATATTCAGCTTCTTAATGACCCCGAATATTCGGGGGCATAAAATTGAATCTGTATATAGTTGTAGAAGGAAGAAATGGGGCGAGAAAGGTTTATAAGGACTGGATTCGGTACGTCAATAACAAGCTCAATAACATTGATTATCTTAATGATCTAAAAGACAACAACTACTATATTGTTGCTGGTTGGGGGCAACCTGAAATATTTGACAGAATTGAAGCTGCCGTGAAAGACGTAAACCAAATTGCTGAATTTGACAGACTTGTTGTTGCTTTAGACTCAGAAGACATTGATGAGCATAACAAATTCATTGAGGTGAGGGACTTCATAGACAAAATAGGATGCAAGAAACAGGTAAAGATAGTTATTCAGCATTTTTGTTTGGAGACATGGCTGTTGGGAAACGAAAAGGTTTTCCGAAAAACGCCAACGGATGAAAGTCTAAAGCGTTATTATGCAAAATTCGATATTCGAAATCTAGATCCTGAAATTTTGCCACGGTTTGAAGATTGGAACAGATCGCAATTTGCTTATGAATATCTTAGGGCAGGGATGCGTGATAAACGTTTTGAAAGAGGAACAAGGATATCCTACACAAAGACAAATCCTGGTTCAGTCTTGCAAAGAGGATATTTTGATCAAGTGGTGAATCGTTTCAAAAAGAAAGAGCAGATAAATAGTTTCGGCAATTTCTTAGCAGCTTTTAGTAACAGTGAATAAAAAGTTTACTCCCTCCCAAACTTAATCCCCCGCGCCAGCAGCAACTCGCTGGCTACCTGCCTTGCATGTTAGGTTTGCTACATGTTGTTGTTATTTCCGCTTTTAAGCATCGCTAACTAACAACAACTACTTCCCATCAAACTTAATTCCCCTGCGCCAGCGGCGGCTCGCTGCACCAGTTGATCGTGTTGGTATGGCGGTGCAGGGTTGGCTACCAGGCGTCCGGGCGTCGGTTTGTTTCCCCTTGTCGCCTCTTCGACGAACGTTCACAACAGCAGCTCTTTCCCAATACCGCTTTCTTTTGCTCGCTGATATATTCGAATGGCCGTTGCCATATCATCCAGGGCAAGGCCCAGATTGATTGTTGCGGTCCGCTCGTTTTCCGTTTCGCGCCCAGGCTTGATCCTAGCCACGATCTCGCCAAGATCGGCGTAGGGTTCTGGCGTTTCTTTGAAGTATCCCTCTTGACGATAATAGCGCATCTGGGTCAGGTCATCCGTTGCCAATTTGTCCATTTCTTTCAGGGCGCCGCCCTGCCAATACGAATCAAAATCCACAAGTGAGGCAAACGCGCCCTGTGCCAGCCAACCTGTTTCAATTGCCGGGTTTGGATTCTTGAGTATCGGTCCGCTGGTAACAACCATGTCGAGCCCTTTAACCGCCTCCGGCAGGCGTTGCACCGGCTTGATGTCCAACCCCAATTGAGCTTTCATCTCATCCGCATAGCGCTCGGCAACTTCAGGATTGAGATCATAAGCTTTTACCTCACGGAGCTTGAACAGGCAGGCCAGCGCTTCCAGATTGCTGCGTCCTTGCACGCCGCAAGCCACAATGCCAAGCGTGGCGCTATCGGGCCGCGCAAGGTATTTGGCGGCGAGCGCGGTGGCCGCCCCAGTTCGCTTGGCGGTGATCCAGGTGCAATCCATGACGGCCAGCGGTAGGCCGGTATCCGGGTCATTGAGGATCAGCAGGCCGCTGATGTAAGGTAAACCCTTTGCCTGGTTGCCGGGGTAGCCGGATACCCACTTCATGCCGGCGGCTTCGAGGCTGGGGATATAGGCTGGCATGGCGTGGATGAAGGCATTTGGGCGAGTATGGATGCCAGGCTTGGGCGGCATTTCCACCTTGCCATTCCCCTTTTCCTTGAACATCGCCTCTAACGCTTGGATGATTTCAATCATCGGAAGCTGTATGGCTTCCACATCTGCTCTGGAAAGGTAAAGGATGGAACCAGGTGTCATTGTGACTAAGTCTACTCCTTCCCAAACACAATTCCCAACGTTGTCGCGAGCACGCACCGATATCTTTTATTGAGAGGTCTACCAATAAACTCAAAAATATTCATCTTGTCCCCAGTTCTGCGGATTTGCACGAATATATTCGAAAATCGCTTCATAATCGCGTTCATTCCGAATAATTCGTTCGTAATAGTTCCGTTGCCAAAACCGAGTTCCCGGGGAATCTAGCAGCTCATTGATTGCTTTTGTCGTCGCGTATTTATAAAACGCAACCACCGTTCCCAAAGCGACATTGCGTAGGGGCGGGGTTTCCCCGCCCTTCTGGCTAGCGGGCGAGGAGACCTCGCCCCTACCGGTGTCATGAATCGAAACAATGGTATGAACATGATTAGGCATGATGCAATGTGTGTCGACATGAATGTGCGGATACTTCACGCTGATCTTTGACCAACGTTCCGCGGCTATTTGACCCAATTCGCTCAAATTCATTTCCCCATTTATTACATTGCCTAATATAGATTCCTTTCCTTCAACGCATATCGTCACAAAATAAGCGCCAGGCTGGCTGTAATCATATTTGGCCAACCGAATAGAGCGCCTCGATCGCATTTTTTGCAATTGTTGGGCGTTATTCCCCAAATTTGATGCCCTGCGCCAGCGGCAGTTCGCTGGACCAATTGATCGTGTTGGTCTGGCGGCGCATGTAGGCCTTCCAGGCGTCCGAGCCGGATTCGCGGCCGCCGCCGGTTTCCTTTTCGCCGCCAAAGGCGCCGCCGATCTCGGCGCCCGAGGTGCCGATATTCACGTTGGCGATGCCGCAATCGGAGCCGCCCGCCGAAAGGAACTTTTCCACCGTGCGCATGCTATTGCTGAAGATGGCGCTGGAAAGGCCCTGCGGCACGTCGTTGTGGATGCGGATGGCTTCCTCAATATCTTTGTATTCGAGCATATACAGGATAGGCGCAAAGGTCTCCTGTTTGACGATCTCGGTCTGGGACGGCATTTTCACAATAGTGGGCTCGACGAAGTTGGGCCCCAGGTCGGGCCGCATCTTGCCGCCGGCTAGGATCTGGCCGCCGTCGGCTTTCACCCGCTGTAGCGCCTCGAACATTTCCTCGACTGAATTGTTGTACACCAGCGGCCCCATCAATGTGCCCTCGGCTAGCGGGTCGCCGATGCGCACCTGCTTGTAGGCGTTCACCAGCCGCTCAGTGAGTTTGGCGCTGATGTCTTTGTGGGCGATGATGCGCCGCGTGCTGGTGCAGCGCTGCCCGGCGGTGCCCACCGCGCCGAAGAGGATAGCGCGGGTCGCCAGGTCCAGGTCGGCGTCTTCGGCCACGATGATGGCGTTATTGCCGCCTAATTCCAGGATGGTGTGCCCAAAACGGCCCGCCACGGTTTCGGCCACGGTCTTGCCGATCTGGGTGGAACCGGTGAACGAGATCAGCGGGATGCGCTTATCTTCCAGCATCAGCTGGCCCACGTCGCGCCCGCTGCCGATTACCAGGTTGAAGATGCCGGTTAGCTTATGGTCGGCCATGACCCGGTTGCAGACGTGCTGAACGGCGATGGCTGCCAGCGGCACCAAGCTGGAGGGCTTCCATAGCACCGGGTCGCCGCAGGCCGCGGCGATGGCCGAGTTCCACGACCACACCGCCACGGGAAAATTGAAGGCAGTGACCACGCCGACGATGCCCAGCGGGTGCCATTGCTCGTACATGCGATGGTTGGGGCGCTCGGAGTGCATGGTGAGTCCATACAGCTGGCGCGACAGCCCCACGGCGAAATCGCAAATATCGATCATTTCCTGCACTTCGCCCAGCCCCTCGGCGCGGATCTTACCCATTTCCAGCGAGACCAATTCGCCCAGCGGCTCTTTGAGGGCGCGCATGGCGTCGCCCAGGTCGCGCAGCACCTCGCCGCGCTTGGGCGCGGGGGTCTGCCGCCAGCCTAAGAAAGCAGCCTGGGCGGCGCTGACCACTTTTTCGTAGGACGCAGGCGTGGCCTGGATGATCTTGGCGATGGCTCCGCCGCTGCTGGGGTTATAGGAAACCAGCTCGGCGCCTTTTTTGTCTTCGATCCATCCGTCGGGGCCGAAGCACGCGCCGGGGTTGACGTCTTGGATGTTGAGTTTTTTGAGCAATGCTTTCACAGAGTACTCCTTGTTATCTTGTCATTCCGATATTACCTGTCATTCTGAGCGAAGCGAAGAAACATCATGACCATGTTTCGCAAGATTACCCATCGGTCTTCGCTGGCTGTAATGATTCTTCGGTCGCTTCTACGCAGCTCCTCAGAATGACAGAATAAAGTATAGCCTAAGCCGTAGAGTGCTCCAAAAGGCGAAAATTCACCAGCGGCGCGGTTTTCTCATCGCCGCAGGAGAGATGCACTTGCGTGGCGCTTTCTTCCTGCTGTACGACCACATTGTGTACGCGGCCGTTCTCAGCAAATTTGGCGCGCCAGCGGCTATCGGGCAGCCCTTGGCTTTCGGCGAGGCTGAGCGCGTCCACCGCGTCTAAACCCAATTCTTGGCGCAACAAGATTTCGCCGGCCTGGATGGGCTCATCGTAGATGCTGCGCCCGCGCAAATGATCGAGCGTGATGCACCCTTCGAGAGCGGACTGCACCACGCCAGCGGCGTTCTCAGCGCGCAGGCGGCCGTAAGAAAGGCCGTGTGGCAAATGCAGGAAATTAGCGGCGAAGCGATGGCCGCCGTGGTGGGTGCTCTCCCAAACCGTCTCGCCGAATTGGGCGCTGAGCGCCTGGGCCACCGGTGCACCTTGCAGCGCGCAGCATTGATCGCGCAGGCCGTTGGTGCACACCAGGAACATGGGCTCGGTGGCGCGCGCCGCATCGAATTGCGCATCTTGCGCGGCAAGCGCAGTGAGATCCATATCCAGCAGCTCGCCATATCCATTGAGCTGAAACTTGTAAAGGGTTGGGGGATCAGCTTTAGGCAGCGCCGCGAAAAAACGTACACTGCTGCTATTTGCTTGCGGCTGCTTGATCAGCATCCAGCGCGCTTCGGGAATGGTCTTGATCTGCGCGTTGACTTTTTCTTTGACCTCAGCCGGGATGTTGCTGTCTGCAAAAGCCTTGTTCTCCCAGCGGCCGGCGTATTCCAGCATGAACCAGACGTCGGCGCGCGGCGCGGTGCCGATGAGGCTTTCGCCGAGTTCGAGCGATTCAACGGAACATAAAAAGTCCACGGGGCAATTATAAACGGACGAAAAAAAATCGGGGCTGGTCATTGAAACCAGCCCCGATTTAGGCGTTAATTGAAATTATGCTACGTAGTCTTTCAGGCGGGAGCGCACGCGCGGATCGCGCAGCTTGCGCAGGGCCTGGGCCTCTATCTGGCGCACGCGCTCGCGCGTCACGCCCAGCTTGCGGCCCACGTCGCTGAGGCTATGTACCCTGCCATCGTCCAGGCCAAAGCGCAGGCGCAGAATACGCGCCTCGCGCAGCGGCAGAGTCTCTTCGATGGTGCGGGAGAGGTCCTCTTCGAGCAGGGTCTGTGCGGTGCTTTCCTCCGGGGAAGGAGAAGTCTCATCTTCGATCATTTCACCCAGCACCGAATCTTCATCGCTGCCGATGGGCGTCTCCAGCGAATGGGGCTGGAAGGCGGCCTTGGTGATCAACTCTACTTCCTCGGGGCTGGTGTCCAGCGAATCGGCCAGCTCCAGCAGGGTCGGCTCGCGTTTCAAGTCCTGCTTCATGGTGTTCTTCATGCGCATCAATTTGGCGATCTTATCGCCCATGTGGGCGGGGATGCGGATGGTGCGCGACTTATTGGATATGGCACGCGTGATCGCCTGGCGGATCCACCAGGTGGCGTAGGTGCTGAATTTGAAGCCGCGGCGATAATCGAACTTCTTGGCGGCGCGCATCAGGCCAATATTGCCTTCCTGGATCAAGTCGATGAGCGGCAGGCCGCGGTTCATGTTCTTCTTGGCGATGCTGATCACCAGACGGGAATTGGCCACAATGAGATGTTGGCGGGAATCCCAGCCTTTTTGCACATCTTCCAGCAGCTGCTTGCGCTTGGAGGCGCTGAGGTTCTTGGTGGCCAGCTTTTCGCGGGCCATATTACCGCGTTCCATGGCCTTGGCCAGCGTCACTTCTTCAGCGGCCTTTAGCAGCGGTACGCTGGCAGCTTCATTGAAATAGAGGCGCACCAGATCGCCGGTTTCGGCTTCTGCCAAGGGATCGTCAGGGGCAAAGATCTCTTCCTTTTCCGCTTCGACCTCTTCACCAACATCCTCGCCTTCAGCTAATTCCGTCTCTTCGTCCTCAATCAGAGGAATACCGGCGCTAAGCAGCGCTTCAAAGATCTCCTCGAGCTGCTCGGACTGGCGTTGTTCACCAGGCACCAGCTGCAAGACATTATCAATGCTCACAAAGCCTTGCTTGCGCCCGAGCTTAAGCAGGCGTTCGAGGGCTTCCTCTCCGGAAATTTCTTCGTGTTCAAAAGCCTCTATCGTTTTTACGTTCATCTCAGAAATATCTGCCTCCATTCCTAAAATAGCGCCAAATCCTTAGAATTCCATGATAAACAACGAAGCTTGCACCTCTGCGTTATTGGCGCACAAACGCAGAAATTCCCTGCCAAAGGCGATGCCCTGCCTTTTGGCTACTCGCGCTCAAGCAAAGTTGGTTGACAGCGTGGCGTAAAAAAGGGCGAATTGCGCGAAATGCTAGACCATTGTAGCATCCGCAAGGTTAGAAATTTATTTGTTTACTATTAGAGCTTGGTTAAGGAATTACCTCAACACCGCGCCAAAAGGCCACTTAATCCTTGATGATCTTGGCCGCCTCGGAGGGCTTAGGGTAATACCAGGCGGCGTCGTAGTTTTCGCTGCCATTCACCTGGACGGTGTAGTAGCTGGCCACCCCTTTCCAGGGGCAAACGGTGTGCGAATCGCTTTCTTTGAAGAATTCGCGGTTCACCGAATCGGGGGGAAAGTAATGGTTGCCTTCCACCATCACGGTGCGGTCGCTCTCTGCAAGGACGATATTTTTCCAAATTGCTTTTGGCATGATCTGAAACCTATGTACCTTTGATTAAACACCCTCTGGGTGCTGCAGTTGCTGTCTGCCGTAATCCGCCGCCCCCAGTAGAGCCGATTCTGGGTTAAGGATCACATGGACTGGGAAGCGCGCCAAATAATCCCGATAACCGATTTTTTCCAAAAATGCGTCCATAAAACTGTAGCGCTCGAAGGCCGGCAAAATGCGAGGTGGGATGCCGCCGCCCAGGTAAACGCCACCGGTGGCGCCCAGGGTGAGCGCCAAATTGCCGGAGGCAGCCCCCAGCACCTCCACAAAGACCTGCAAAGTAAGCTGGCAGATTTCGCTGCCGGGTTTGGCTGCAAGGGCGTGCTCCACGATCACGGGCGTTGCGTCTTCGGCGGCGGCCAAGACCTGGGCCAGCCAGCCCGGCTCTTCGGCGCGGCCCGTGGACTTGAAGAATTCGTACACGTTGGGCAGCCCCAAGCCCGAACACACATGTTCCAATGCCACCTGCGAATATTTGCCGCGCAGGAAGTCGAGCAGTTCGTCTTGCAGCGCGCTGGCCGGTGCGAAGTTGGCATGGCCGCCTTCGGTGGCGTAAGCCTGGTAACGACCGGCGGCCCAGGTAAGGTAACCGATGCCCACCCCGGTACCAGGGGCGATGACGGCGATGGCGCCGCGTGGTTCGGGTCTGCCTTTATTGATTGAATGTAATTCACTTGACCTCAGCAGAAGAATGGAGTTGGCGACGGCTTTCAGGTCGTTGATCAACCAGGCAGCCTGCAGGGCGAATTCAGAGCAAAGTTCAACGGAGTCGATCTCCCAATTCAAATTGACCATCTTCACGTGCCCGTTCACCACGGGGCCGGCGATCCCGAAGCAAGCCGCGCTTATTTTTTCTTTGCTATTCTTTAAGTAATTGCGGAGGACTTCGGTCAAGCTGCGATAGTCCTGTCCCTGAAAGGTTTGCATATTCCTGGGCTTGCGCAAATCGCCGCTGACATCATACAGAGCCAGTTTGGTCTTCGTGGCGCCGACGTCGCCAGCCAGCAGCAAGCCTTTGGCCCTTCTCTTTTTTGCTCTCGCGCTGCGTTTCTTAACTGCCATAACCTGAAGATTATAATGCCGCGTAGCTGCCATGAAATCCCGTGACTCAAGCGCTTTTAAAGCAGGTGAAGGACCCGGCGCTGCGGGATTTTGTTCAGGATTAGGGTACGTTGAATGATCTGGTCATTGAGATCTACCAACAAAAATCCTTGTCCTTTGATCAGCAAAAGGGTTATTTTGAAGTGCAGCAACGGCTGCGGCAAGGTTATGCCAGCCTGGCTGCCCAACTGGCTCCCTTTTGGCGCAAGGCCAAGATCAAAGGTGAGGTGGTTACCAAGGATCCATTTCTCGCGCTGATCGACAAACAATCGGCGAAGGAATTCGTAGAGAATTGGGAGGCGATGAAGACGCTGCCCGCCGCGCGCGAGGCGTTGAATGAAATGTTGATGGCGAGAATAGAAGAAAAAAGGTGAAGGATGAGAGGTCTTACAAATTAATTTCGTAAATTGCGCGCGTCTTGTTGTCGCGCACTTTGCGGAAACCGGCGCGTTCGAAGAGGCCCAGCGGCCCTGTCCATTGGGCGTGGGCCGCTAGAGTGGAATCGAGCTTGGGGTAAGCTTGCACGCGCTTCACGCCCCGTTGCTGCAGATCGACCAGCACGGCTTTTAGTAGTTCGCTGGCCAGGCCGCGGCGCTGAAATTCGGGATCGATTTGGAAGCAGGTGATGGCCCAGACCTCGGGTTCGGGCTGCATATTGAATTGGCTCGCTAGCTTGCTCAAGCGATCGCGCGCACCTACCTGGCACCAGCCAACGACTTTGGCATCGTCATAGAGCAGATAGCCGTCATATTCGCCGCGCTGCAAGAGTTCCTCGCGCAGTTGGCGATTATCTTCGCCGCTGTGTTGGCGCCACTCCTCCCAGGTTGGCACCCACCAGGCGGCACAAAAGCAATCGCCAACGCGGGTGTGGAAATCAAAGAAGTCCGTTTGATTTTGTGCTGAAAAGCGTTCAATTTTTAATTTCATGACTTAAATCAAAATCGGCCCGCTTTTAGCCGGCCGATCCTTTGGGGTGGGTGACGGGACTTGAACCCGCAACCACCGCATCCACAGTGCGGTGCTCTGCCAATTGAGCTACACCCACCAAGAGCGCGTATTCTATCATTATCATGTGAGAAAGCAAACCCAGCGTTTTTATAAATGCTCTCCTCTGTCATTCTGAGCGAAGCGAAGAATCATTGAACTCTTTGTTAATCCAGATGTAAATCTTCACTTAAATCCCTAAATGTTGGGTTTACTGCCCGAATTAGCTCTAACTTTTTCTTTCTGAGCAATCCTTTGAGGTACTTCTCCGTTGAAAGGGCGTCATTTATGTACTTGAAACTTTCAAAATAGATGAGGCGATTTATTTTATACTTTGCGGTATAGCCTGGGACTTTACCGCTTTTGTGCTCGTCAATGCGACGTTTCAGATCGTTGGTGACGCCGACGTACAAGGCTCCTCTCTTGTTGCTCAGGATGTATACGAAATAGGTTGCCACGACCTAAGCTTGAGTTTCTGATAATGACAGCAATGATTCTTCGCTGCGCTCAGAATGACAGAAGTAAGCGGAAGGTTTCCACGAACTAAGCTTGAGTTTTTGCTAATAACAGCAATGTTTCTTCGCTGCGCTCAGAACGACAGAAGTAACCGGAAGGTTTCCACGAACTAAGCTTGAGTTTTTGCTAATAACAGCAATGTTTCTTCGCTACGCTCAGAATGACAGAGGAATGAAAATCCTTTGTTGCTTCGCTCCCCTCGCAATGACAAACTATTGCTCTAGCCAATGCTTAACGTAATACGCCGCTTCGCCGCGCGGCAGGCTGCGCTGCTCGCCGCTGCGCAGATCTTTGGCAGTCACTGTATTATTCTTTGCTTCGTCCGGGCCGTACACCAAAACAAAACGCGCTCCGGCGCGGTCGGCTCGTTTGAACTGCTTTTGCAATTTCTCTTCGCGCAGATGGCTGGTGACCTTGAGTCCCTGGGCGCGCAATTCCACGGCCAGGCGCAGCGAATCGGCAAGGTGGGCCTGGTCGAACAGGGTGACATAAATGGGCGCTGCCGCGCCGCGTAGTTCTGGAACATGACCGAAAGCTTGCAGTAACAAACTGATGACCACGTTGCCCACGGCGAAGCCTACTGCCGGCACGGGATCGCCGCCCACGGCATTGACCAGGTCGTCGTAGCGGCCGCCGCCGAAGATGGAGCGGAATTCGCCGGCAGTGTCCCAGGCCTCGAAGACGGTGCCGGTGTAATAGTCCAGGCCGCGGATGATATGCGGGGCGAAGCGCACGTAGTCATTCACCCCGTGCGCCTCAATAGCTTTGAAGAAACGCTGCAGCGCCTCTGATTTCTTCCACAATTCCTGATCCTCGATCAAGCTTTCGATGCCCATGAGTTGGGTCGCGTCCAGGCCGAGCTCGGCGCCGCGTTTCTGCCAGGCCTCGACGCTGAGCTTATCTTTGCGGTCGATAAGGGCGAAGACCTCGCCGCGCGATTTTGCGGGGATGCCCAGCGCCTCAAGCTCCGTCTGCATGAGTTGACGGTTGTTCACTAAGACTTGGGTTTCTGTGGATTTCAAACCGACACTTTTTAAAAAAGTGGCTGCAATGGCGGCCAACTCGGCATCCGCTTCAGGTGAATCGTCGCCGATGAGGTCAATGTTCCATTGGAAGAATTCGCGCGTGCGCCCTTTTTGGGGCTGCTCGTAACGCCAAAAGGGGCCGAAAGACCACCAACGCAGGGGAAAGTTCAATTGGCGCTGGCGGGCGGCCACCATGCGCGCCAGGGTGGGGGTGAGCTCGGGGCGCAGGGTGATGCGCTCGCCGCCGCGATCTTCGAAAACATAGGACTGCTTCTCCACCAACTCCTCGCCCGATTTAGCCGCGTAGAGCTCGAAGCGCTCGAGGAAGGGACCTTCGTATTCCTGGTAGCCGAACGATTCGGAGACTTCGCGCATCTTGGTATATAGCCAGTTGCGCAGGGCCATCTGGTCGGGATAGTAATCTTGTGTGCCTTTGACGGGCGGAATGAGGCTGGGCATGACGTACTCCGTACGCGTGATTTTAGCATGGGCTGCCCTTCGTCATTGCGAGCGTAGCGAAGCAATCTCCCGGTAAATTCTTGGAGATTGCTTCGTCGGCCGGAGCCTGCCCTGAGCCTTTTTTGCGAAGGGGCCTCCTCGCAAAGAAGGAAATGTGCGCGGTAAAATTAGAGTCGCTTACGGAGGAATTGATGAAGCTGGTCAGCTGGAACGTTAACGGGTTGCGCTCCCACATGAAAAAGGGCGCGTGGAAATGGATCCGCGCCCAAAAGCCGGATGTGATCTGTTTGCAGGAACTCAAGGCCAAACCGGAGCAACTGACCGCGGCGCAGATGAAGAACTTCGACGGCTACACGGTGGTTTGGAACCCGGCCGAAAGGCCCGGCTACAGCGGGGTGGCCACCATGGTTTCGGCCAAGACCAAAGAGGATACGATCGGCTTCGGCGTGCCGAAATTCGACGTTGAAGGCCGCGTCATCCAGACCCGGTTCGACGATTTCGTGCTGCTGAACGTGTATTTCCCCAGCGGCACTACCGGCATGGTGCGGGTCAAGTTCAAACTCGAATTCTATGAAGCCCTGCTCGAATATCTCAATAAGCTGCACAGAGCCGGCGACAAGATCGTTCTGACCGGAGACTTCAACACTGCCCACAATGAGATTGACCTGGCGCGTCCCAAAGAGAATCAAAAGACCTCGGGGTTCATGCCGGAGGAGCGCGCCATGTTGACGCGCTATTTTGAGGGCGGTTTCGTGGACAGCTTCCGGGCGCTAAACCCGGACAAGCAACAATTCAGCTGGTGGACCTCACGTTTCCCCGCGGCGCGCAAAAACAACATCGGCTGGCGCATCGATTATTTCCTGGTCTCCAAAGATCTCTTCCCCAAGGTCAAATCAGTAACTATCTTCGATAAGGTGACCGGCTCGGACCATTGCCCGGTGATGCTGGAGCTCAAGTAACTAGCTGGAATTGTTTTTGTAACTGTTTGGGGGAAGTCACTGGCAGCTGGCACACGAACTTGCGGCACACGTAAGCGGTCGCCTTGCCGTCCTTCAGTGGCCGGTCGGTCAGCAGCGCCGGCGCGCCCGCCGCAGGCGAGTGGCCCGAAACAGCCACCACGTCGAAGGGGCGGAACTCGGCCCAAACTATATCCAATAATTTGAGTGTATCCTCCCCATTAGGCTCGCCGATGATGGCGATTTCGCGGCCCTCCGCCAGTGCGAAGCTCATTGCGCATAGCCATTGGGCGAAGGCAGTCGGGTAGCGAGTTGCAGTAGCCTGAATGGCGCCCAGCATGTCGGCGGCCAGGTTGTACCGCTCGCCAGATCCGCTGTATGCGGCCAGCTGCAGCAGGGCCAGGGCGGCCAGGGCGTTGCCGCTGGGCGTGGCGTTGTCCTGCAGGTCCTTGGGGCGGGTGATCAGCGTTTCGTGGTCGTCGCGGGTGTCGAAGAATCCGCCCGCGGGGTCTCTGTAATGAGCGAGCATTTCGCCCGCCAGCTTTTCGGCTTCGGCATACCAGCGCACGTCGGGGTCGCTTTGATAAAGGGCCAGCAGACCAAGGATGAGGGCGGCTACATCCTCCAGGTAGGCGTTGTGCTCGGCGCGGCCGGCGCGCCAGGAACGCAGCAGGCGGTCGGCAGGGCGCAACTCCTTGAGCAGAAAGTCGGCGTTTTGGCGGGCAAGTTCCAAATAATCGGAGCGTTTCAAATAACGTGCGGCCTCGGCGAAGGCGACCAGCATCAGCGCGTTCCAGGAGGTGAGCACCTTGTCATCCGTGCTCGGGCGGACGCGGGTTTCGCGCACTTTAAGCAGCCTTGCGTTTAAACTGTCTAATTGTGCGCGCACTTCCTCTGCCTTGAGCTTGAATTCTTTCGCCAACTCCTCATCGTTCTTGACTCGTTGCAAGATGTTGTGTCCTTCAAAATTGCCCTCCTTCGTCACGCCATACGCAGCAATAAATAAATCTCTAATCTCCAGTTCTCCGATCTCTTTCTCTATCTCGTCCAGCGACCACACGTAATATTTGCCTTCTTCGCCTTCGGAATCGGCGTCCAGGCTGCTAAGGAAGCCGCCCTGCGCGTTGCGCAGTTCACGCGCCACGAAATCCAGCGTGCGCTCGCAAACCTGACAAAGGGTTTTATCCTTGGTCAGTAAGTAGCCGTGCAAGTAGGCGCGCGCCAACTGGGCGTTGTCGTAGAGCATCTTTTCGAAGTGCGGCACCAGCCAAACATCGTCCACGCTGTAGCGGGCGAAGCCTCCGCCGACCGCGTCGTACATGCCGCCGCGCGCCATGGCCTGCAGCGCGTTTGTCCCCATGTCCAGCGCCAGCTTATCGCCTTGCGTGGCGCGGCCTAGCAGGAACTCGATGCTCATCGGCTGCGGAAACTTGGGGGCGCGGCCCCAGCCGCCATTCGTCCAATCGTAGTTTTGCGCCAAGGCCATCACTGCGGCGTCCAGCGCTTCCTTTTGCAGCGGCCCCTTGGCGCCTGTGGGCAGCTCGGCTTGCCTGACCTGCCCAATTAATTGTCCGCCGGCCTGCGCCACCTTGCCGCGCTCCTCGCGCCACAGCTTATCCACGTGCTGCAGCACTTCTTTGAAAGAGGGCAGCCCGTGCCGCGGCGCCGGCGGGAAATACGTGCCGCCCAGGAAGGGCTGGCCCTCCGGCGTGAGGAACACGCTCATGGGCCAGCCGCCGGAGCCGGTCAGCGCCACCACGGCGGTCATATAGATGCCGTCCAGGTCGGGGCGCTCTTCGCGATCCACTTTGATGTTGATGAAATGCTCGTTCATGTAGGCGGCGGTGCCGGCGTCTTCAAAAGATTCGTGCGCCATCACATGGCACCAGTGGCAGGCGGCGTAGCCGATGCTGAGAAAGATGGGCTTATCTTCTTTTTTGGCGCGCGCCAACGCCTCTTCGCCCCAGGGATACCAATCCACGGGATTGTCTTTGTGTTGGAGCAGGTAGGGAGAATTGGACAGCGCGAGGTGGTTGGGCATATTGGGAGGATAGCACAATTGGCGTTATGATTTTGCTATGTCTGAACGACAGAACATCAGCTCAGGAACTCGCTGGGAGCTGCTGGTCGGCTATTCCCGCGCCGTGCGCATGGGCTCTGCAGTTTTTGTCTCGGGAACCACAGCCACGAATGAAAAAGGGGAGATCGTTGGGCCTGGTGATGCCTATGTGCAAACTATGCAAGCCCTTAAAAACATCGAGCTGGCTTTGCAAAAGGCTGGAGCCACTTTGGCAGATGTAGTCCGCACGAGAATGTTTGTGGTCAACATAGAAGATTGGCAGCAAATCGGAAAAGCGCACGGAGAGTTCTTTAAAGACGTTCGCCCGGCCACCAGCATGATCGAAATAAAACGATTGATCGATCCCCATATGCTGATCGAAATCGAAGCTGATGCCTGGGTGGCGGGTCCTTAATGTGCGCGGCTTCGGCAAGATCCGTGATCGAAGGCGAGGTGCTCAGTTGGCCGGGCACCAGCGCCCATGCGCACCGCTTTGGCGGTGTGGAATTTCGGCTGAACACGCGCGAGCTCGGGCATTTGCACGGCAACGTGCTGCTGGATATTCCCTTCCCCAGCAAGGTGCGCGATGAATTGGTGGCCAGCGGGCAGGCCGTGCCGCATCACGTGCTGCCCGAGAGCGGCTGGATCTCGTTCCGGATTCGCAATGCGGAAGATATGCAGGCCGCGATCGGATTATTGCGGCGGAGTTATGAGATCGCGGAGAAGCAGAAAAGCAAACAGTAACTAGTAATGGTAAGTATCCCTTCAGTGTATATGGGCGGACTTTGTGAATAAAAATAACGCGGCTACTCTACAGCGCGGGGATAACTCCATTAATTCACGGGATAAACTTCTCGAGCTTGTCGACAATTCTGTTTATAGTAAAAAGCATGTAAAAAGCTTCCGTGTGCACGACTTTCCCCTTGATCCGCGTTGGCTCTCCGAAAGTTACGCTGACGGAGAGATAGGGATCACCTATGAGCTTGAGTCCCTTTGCGGCACTAAGAGGAGGAAGTTCCGTGCCTTTTTTGAGAGGGATTGGCGCACCAAAAGTCACGGTATCAAAAGGCCCGATGAAGACAGGCGAGTCGAGCTTTATTTCAACATTTTGGCTTGGAGTAATAGGCCACGAAAAAACAACGTCGTTGGAGAGCATACTCATGCCAACGGCCGTGACTATAAGGAAGTGATGCTTATCGACGTTGCTAAGTTTGCTAAGGTTAGCGAGGTTTTCGTACCCTCTCTTGTCTGGTTGGACGTCGCGAATAGCCTTGATTACATCTTTCGGCAACAAATTCATTTTGGCGTCTTTAAGGGCACGGTCAAAAGGATAGGAGGAGTTGGACATAGGAAAACTAACTTCCGTATTGCCAGCAATGAGGCAGGCGAGATAGTCAAGAGCGATACGCATGTTTTGAACGGCATCGCCAAGAATAAGGCTTACACTGGGCGGCGGCAAACGAACATCTGTGACCTCAAAGATATAGTCGATTACATCCGCTTGTTCAGTTGTGTATTTGAGAGCAAGAGAATAGGGTTTTCGGCTGGAGTAACTTTCGACAGACCTTTCAAGGTCTCGGATGTGCTTGTCGGCCCGCTCGAGTTTGTGCCTAACTTCAAATAACTTGTCGGTGCGTGCTATCATCGCAAAAAGCTAGGAGAAAAATGAAGAAACAAAAAACCCCAAAAGGCACTAGTAATTAGTAGCCAGTAATTTAGTTATTCCTCAACCCCGACTTTTTCCCCCGCAATAAACTCTTCCGTCATCTTACGAGCCACGTCGTCGGTGAATTGCTTGGGCGGCGTCTTCATTAAATAGGCAGAGGGGCCGACGAGCGGGCCGGCCAGGCCGCGGTCCAGCGCCAGCTTGGCGCAGCGCACCGCGTCGATGACCACGCCCGCCGAGTTGGGCGAATCCCACACTTCGAGCTTAACCTCCACAGAAAGCGGCACGTCGCCGAAGGCGCGGCCCTCCATGCGGATGTGCGCGAACTTGCGGTCGGTGAGCCAGGGCACATAGTCGCTGGGGCCGACGTGAATGTCGCCCTGCTCGAGTTCGTAGGGCAGCATGCTGGTGACTGCGCCGGTCTTGGAGATCTTCTTGGATTCCAGGCGCTCGCGCTCCAGCATGTTGTAAAAGTCCATGTTGCCGCCGAAGTTGAGCTGGTAGGTGCGGTCCAGGTGCACGCCGCGGTCCACAAAGAGGCTGGTGAGGGCGCGGTGGGTGATGGTAGCGCCCACCTGGCTCTTGATGTCGTCGCCGATGATGGGCAGGCCATGCTCGGTGAAGCGCTGGGCCCAATAATCCTGGCTGGCGATGAAGACGGGGATGCAGTTGACGAAGGCCACGCCGGCCTCGAGGATTTGCTCCACGTACCACTTGGTGGCCATCTCCGAGCCGACTGGCAGGTAATTCACCACTACGTCAGTCTGGGTGTCTTTGAGGATCTTGACGATGTCTACTGTGGCGCCGGGCGCCTTCTCAACCACCTGTCGCAAATATTTGCCCAGGCCGTCGTGGGTCATGCCGCGCTGAACGGGCACGTTGAGGCGCG
>Ga0214473_10000822_pt1 | contig 42382 bp, 45 predicted proteins | sample RVTome_7_FD_203509 | JGI IMG/M metagenome (GOLD analysis project Ga0214473, IMG submission 203509) | Soil microbial communities from uranium-contaminated site in the Upper Colorado River Basin, Wyoming, United States - RVT98D197 | ecosystem: Environmental > Terrestrial > Soil > Contaminated >...
CAACGGTCTCGGATGAACTGCTCAAGGAGTTTTCCCAGGAGCAGCTCCAGCAGGTAGACGCCATCATAGAAAAATATCACGGGAAACCCGGTTCGCTCATCCCCGTATTGGCGGAGGTTCAGGGAGTGTTGGGATACCTCCCCCACGATGTCCAGCACCGCATTGCCGAAGGGCTCAACCTTCCCCAGAGCCAGGTCTTCGGCGTGGTGACCTTTTACTCTTTTTTTACCATGGTGCCCCGCGGGAGGCACATCATTCGCGTTTGCCTGGGGACCGCCTGTTACGTGCGGGGGGCGAAGAAGAATCTCGACCGCTTGGTGCAGGACCTGGGCATCGAGGCCGGTGCGACCACCCCGGATCGCAGGTTTTCCCTCGAGACCATCCGCTGTTTAGGGGCCTGCGGCCTCGCCCCGGTGATCGTGGTGGACGAGGATACCTATAAGCAGGTAAAGGAGCGTAAGGTGCGCGAGATGGTGGAACGATATGAGTAGGCCATCGCCTGTGCATGCAAGGAGGGAGCAATGCCGAAGATAAAGGTTGAGGATCTTAAGAGGATAAAAGAAGAGGTGCAGAAGGCCACCTCCCTGCGAGAGGGGGGGAAGCGGGTGAAGACAACCATCCACATGGGGACCTGCGGGATCGCCTCAGGGGCCCGGAAGGTCCTCAACACCCTGATCAGCGCCATCGAGGAGGAGGGGGTCCAGGACGTCATGGTGACCACCTCGGGGTGCATCGGGATCTGCAGCAAAGAGCCCCTTGTAACCGTGGAGGTGTTGGGGGAGGAGCCCATCACCTATCAGTCGATGGACGAAAATAAGATGCGCCAGGTCTTTAAGCGGCATATCATCGGCGGCGAGGTGCAGCGGCAGTTCGTCCTGGCCAAGGGGCTGGAATAGGATGGAGCAGAGGGAGGAAGGAACCGCATGAAGATATTTCGCTCGCATATCTTGGTATGCGGCGGCACCGGTTGTCACTCCTCGGGAAGCGCGGAGGTGCGGAAGGCCTTTGCCTTTGAGGTGGAGCGGCGGGGGCTCAAGGACGAGGTCCAGATCGTGGAAACGGGGTGCAACGGCTTTTGCGCCCAAGGGCCCATTGTGGTGACCTACCCCGAGGGGATCATCTACATGCAGGTCTCCCCTGAGGATGCCGCTGAGATCATCGAGGAACACATCCTCAAGGGGAGGCCGGTGGAGCGCCTCTTTTACCGGGAGCCCGTCACCGAAGAGATTATCCCCTACATGAAAGATATACCCTTCTTCGGTCTCCAGGAGCTGCGGGTGCTGCGCAACCGGGGTTTGATCGATGCGGAGCGGATCGAGGAATATATCGCGCGGGACGGATACCTCGCGGCTGCCAAGGCCCTGCTGGAGATGACCTCCGAGGGGATCATCGAGGAGGTGAAAAAGTCGGGCCTGCGTGGCAGAGGAGGCGGCGGATTCCCCACAGGGCTGAAGTGGCAGTTTGCCTACCGATCGCAGGCAGAGGTGAAATATGTCCTGTGCAACGCCGATGAAGGGGACCCCGGGGCCTTCATGGATCGGAGTGTGCTCGAGGCCGATCCCCATGCCGTCCTGGAAGGGATGATCATCGCGGCCAAGGCCATCGGGGCCCATCAGGGGTACATCTACTGCCGCGCCGAGTATCCCCTGGCGGTCCATCGGCTCAACATCGCCATCAACCAGGCGCGGGAGTACGGCCTGCTCGGCGATGACATCCTCGGTTCCGGTTTCTCCTTTGATCTGGAGGTCTATCAGGGGGCAGGGGCATTTGTCTGCGGCGAGGAGACGGCGCTGATGGCCTCTATTGAGGGGCGACGCGGCATGCCGCGCCCGCGCCCGCCGTTTCCGGCCCAGCAAGGCCTCTGGAAAAAGCCGACCATTCTTAATAATGTGGAGACCTTCGCCAATATCCCCCAGATCATCATCAGAGGCGGGGAGTGGTACGCCGGCATCGGGACCGAGGGTAGCAAGGGGACCAAGGTCTTTGCCCTCACCGGAGACGTCAACAACATCGGGCTGGTGGAGGTCCCCATGGGGACGACCATCGGCACCATCATCTTCGATATCGGCGGCGGCATCCCGAAAGGGAAGCGGTTCAAGGCTGCCCAGCTCGGGGGGCCGTCGGGGGGGTGCATACCGGTACAGCACCTCAATACCCCCACCGATTATGAGGCCATTACCCGGGTCGGGGCCATCATGGGATCCGGGGGGCTCATCTGCATGGATGAGGACGCCTGTATGGTGGACGTGGCCCGCTTCTTTATGGAATTCTGCCAGGATGAGTCCTGCGGAAAGTGCGTCCCCTGCCGCGTGGGGACGAAAAAGATGCTGGATATCCTCACCGCTATCTGCGAGGGCAGGGGCAAAGAGGGAGATATCGAGCTCTTGGAGGAGCTGGCGGCCACCATCAAGGACTCGGCCTTGTGCGGATTGGGTCAGACCGCTCCCAACCCCGTCCTCTCGACGATTCGTTATTTCCGGCATGAGTATGAGGCCCATATCAGGGATAAGAGATGTCCGGCCTCGGTATGCTCGGCCTTGTTCAAATCCCCCTGTCAGAACACCTGCCCGGTGGGGATGGATGCCCCGGCCTACATCGCCCTCATCAGGGCGAACCGCCTGGCAGATGCCTACAAGGTGCTGCTCAAGACCAATCCCTTTCCCAGCATCTGCGGGAGGGTGTGCGACCATCAGTGTCAGACCAAGTGCCGCCGGGGGCAGCTGGATGAACCGATAGCCATCAAATTCCTCAAGCGGTTCATCGCCGACAACGCCCAGAGACCGAAGGTTGAACCGGTGCCCGTCGCTAGAAAGGAACGGATTGCGGTAGTGGGAGGGGGGCCTGCGGGCCTTACCGCAGCCAGAGAGCTCGCTTGCAGGGGATACGGCGTGACGGTATTTGAGGAGCTCCCCCACCTGGGGGGGATGCTGCGATACGGGATACCCGAATATCGGCTTCCCAGAGATGTCCTGGAGCGGGAGATCGACGATATCCGGGCTCTCGGGGTCCAGTTCAGGACCAATACGCGGGTGGGCAAACACCTCCCCTTTAAGGATCTGAGAAAGGCATACGATGCGCTCTATCTGGCAATCGGCGCCCACCAAAGCCAGCGCCTGTCGATCGCAGGCGAAGAACTCAAGGGGGTCTACGGCGGGGTGGAGTTCCTGCGGCAGGTCAATCTCGGCAACGGGGTCGAGGTGGGCAGCAGGGTGGCTGTCGTCGGGGGCGGGAACTCCGCCGTCGATGCCGCCCGGTCGGCCCTGCGAAAAGGCGCCCGAGAGGTGAGTATCCTCTATCGGAGGCAGAGACAGGATATGCCTGCCCAGGCCGATGAGGTGGCGGCGGCCGAGGAGGAGGGGGTCAAGATACACCTTCTCGTGGCCCCTCTCGAGATCATCGGCGTCAAGGGCAAGGCCGTAGGTATCAGGTGCCAGCGGATGCGGTTGGGTGTATTCGATGCGAGCGGCAGGCGCCGCCCTGAGCCGGTTGAGGGCTCGGAGTTTGTGCTCGATGTGGATATGGTCATTGCCGCCATCGGTCAGGTCCCCGATTGCTCTTTTCTGCCCAAGGACATCCCCGTCACGAAAGGGAATACCATCGAGGTCAACGGAACCGGGCGGACTCAGACCCCTGTAGCGGGGATCTTCGCCGGCGGCGATGCAGTCACCGGCCCGGCCACTGTCATTAAGGCCATTGCCGCGGGAATGGAGGCCGCTCGCGAGATCGACGCCGCCATTCGGGAGCGCAACAATGAAGCCCCTTACCGCGGACCTGAGGAGGAGTGGATCGATATACCCCAGGTTATGGACGAGGAGGTTCAGGAGCAACCTCAGACCAGGATGTCCGAGAAGGAGGGGAGGGAGCGGCTCGGTTCCTTTGCGGAGGTGGAGCTGGGTTATACCGACGATGAAGCCCGGCAGGAGTCGGCCCGGTGCCTGCGGTGTGATCTGAAGCTGTAGGGGTGCCATAGTGTCTTGTTGAGGGAGGTTGAGATGAACGATACCGTGAACGTCACCATCGATGGGAGAGCGGTCAAGGCCGTGAAGGGTGAGACCATATTGGAGCTTGCCTCCCGGCAGGGGATCCGGATCCCCACCCTCTGCTATCACCCCCGGCTGCCCCTGGCCGGGGCGTGCCGGGTCTGCGCGGTAGAGGTGGAAGGGGCACGGACCCTAGTGGCCTCCTGCGTCTTTCCCATAGAGCAGGAGGGGATGGTGATCAAGACCGATACCGAGCGAGTTTTGCAGGCCCGACGTCTGGTTGTGGAGTTGCTCCTGGCGAGCGGCGACCACAACTGTCTGTTGTGTGAGTCCAACGGGCATTGCGAGCTCCAGGACCTTGTTTACGAGCTCAAGATAGAGCGCCCCCGCTTTCCCGCCGCTTCCCCCGGCCACGCCCTGGATCATTCCAATCCCATGATCTATCGGGACTTGAACAAATGCATCCTGTGCGGGCGCTGCGTCCGGGGATGCAATGAGGTCCAGGTCAACCAGGTGATCGACTTCGGCTACCGGGGCGGCAGGACCAAGATCGTCACTGCGGAGGACCGGAGTTACGGTGATTCCAACTGCGTCTTTTGCGGCGAATGCGTGCAGCTCTGCCCGGTCGGGGCGCTGGTGGAGAACAAGGCCCGGTTTGCCGGCAGGCCCTGGGCAATCAAAAAGGTCCCCACCACCTGCACCTACTGCGGGACGGGATGCACCATCGACCTCAATATCATCGATGGCAGGGTGGTCAAGATCACCGGCAACGAGGGGGGTGTCACGAACCAGGGGAGCCTCTGCGTCAAGGGGAGGTTCGGCTATGAATTCATCCACCATAAGGATAGATTGACCACACCCCTGATCAAAGAGGATGGTCGGTTCCGTGAGGCCACGTGGGATGAAGCGTTGGACCTCACGGCCCAGAGGCTCGGCCAGATTAAGGAAAAGCACGGTCCGGATGCCATCGGGGGCCTTAGCTCGGCCCGCTGCACCAATGAGGAGAACTATCTGATGCAGAAATTCATGCGGGCGGTGGTCGGCACCAACAATATCGATCACTGCGCGCGTCTCTGACACTCCGTGACGGTGGCAGGTCTTGCCGCCGCCTTCGGCAGTGGTGCTATGACCAACTCCCTGGCGGAGATAGCCGACAGCGAAGTGCTCTTCCTCACCGGCACCAACACCACGGAGAACCACCCGGTAATCGCCATCAAGATGAAGCAGGCAGTGACCAAAGGAACGGCCAAGCTGATCGTGGCCGACCCCCGCGCGATCGATATGACCCGTTTTGCCCAGATCTGGCTCCGTCATGTCCCGGGGACCGATGTCGCCCTCATCAACGGCCTGATGCACGTGATCATCGAGGAGGGGCTCTACGATGAGGAATATGTGAGGAATCGCACCGAGGGCTTCGAGGAGATGAAAGAGGTGCTGCAGCGCTATACCCCGGAGTTTGTGGAGGGGATCGCCGGCGTACCCAAGGATGACCTGCGCAAAGCGGCCCGTCTCTATGCCGGGGCCCAACGGGCTGCTATCTTTTACGCCATGGGGATCACCCAGCACGTTACCGGCACGGACAACGTCAAATCCCTGGCCAACCTGGCCATGCTCTGCGGCAATGTGGGCATCGAGTCAGGGGGGGTGAACCCCCTCAGGGGACAGAACAACGTGCAGGGGGCCTGTGATCTGGGGGCCCTGCCCAATGTCTTCCCCGCCTACCAGCAGGTAGCGAACGCGGACGCGCGCAAAAAGTTTGAGGCGGCGTGGAAGGTGAGCGCGTTGCCGGACAGGCCCGGCCTCACCGTGACGGAGATGATACCGGCCGCTGCCAGGGGTGATATCAAGGCCCTGTATATCATGGGAGAAAACCCCCTGATGAGCGACGCAGACCTCAAACACGTGGAAGAGGGATTAAAAAACCTCGCGTTCCTCGTGGTCCAGGATATCTTCCTGACGGAGACGGCCCAATTGGCCGATGTGGTGCTGCCCGCCGCCTGCTTTGCCGAGAAGGACGGGACCTTTACCAATACCGAGCGCAGGGTCCAGCGGGTCCGCAAGGGGGTGGAGCCCCCGGGTCAGGCGCGGACGGACTGGGAGATCATCACCGACCTCGCGGCACGCCTGGGGTATGGGATGCGGTACCGTTCGGCTGAGGATATCTTTGCCGAGTTCTGCGAGCTTACCCCCAGCTACGCCGGCATCAGCTATAAGAGGCTGGAGAAAGAAGGGGGCATCCAGTGGCCATGCCCCAACCCGAAACATCCCGGCACCCCCTATCTGCACAAGGATAAGTTCGTCAGGGGGAAAGGACTCTTTCACGCTATTGAATTTATCCCGCCGGCAGAGCTGCCGGATAAGGAATATCCCCTCCTTCTCACCACCGGCCGGGTCCTCTATCACTATCACACCGGCAGCATGACGCGGCGCGACGATGGTCTCAACTTCCGCTGTCCTGAGGGGCATGTGGAGGTGCACCCTGTCGATGCCATGGAGCTGGGGGTGGCGGAGGGGGAGAGGGTGCGCGTTGCTTCGCGCAGGGGGCGGATCGAGATACCGGTGATGGTGACCTCCAAATCGCCGCAGGGGACCGTTTTTATTCCCTTTCATTTCTTCGAGGCAGCTGCCAACCGGCTCACCAATCCGGTCTTAGACCCCATCGGCAAGATCCCCGAGTACAAGGTGTGCGCCGTGAAGGTGGAGAAGCTGGGCTAGGCTTGTTTTTCTATAAAGAATAATGGTATATTGTTTTAATGCATGGAGGGTATAAAATATTTTCGAGACATGCTCGAAGAAAGAGGAATCAATCCTTCATGGGTTGAAAGGGCCATCACTACCCCGGAAAAGGTCGAGGATCATGATGATGGCACTCGACATTTCCTGCGAAGAATAGAAGAACACGAAAATAGATGGTTGAGGATAGTGGTTAATATGAGGAGTCAACCGAACAAAGCAGTGACAGCCTTCTTTGATCGCAGGATGAGGGATAAAAAATGAGACTTAAAGTTGACAAGGAGAGCGATGCGCTTTACTTTCGATTGGACGAGAGCGCGATAGTCGAATCGGAAGAGATACGGCCGGGCGTAATCCTTGATTTTGATAAGGAAGGTCGCGTCGTCGGGGTCGAATTCTTGGGGATTAAAGCCCGGGTATCGGAACAGGAATTGACGTTTCTCCAATTTCAAACCAGCTAGGCACGCTCCGCATGAACGCCCCCTGTAGCCCCCCCTGTGTTGGTTTCTCTTAAAGATGAAGATGAGATAGAGCGTATGGTCTTGGCCTATTCGCCAAAATTCCAGGGCATTCTGCAAGCTGCCAGGCAGCAGATTAGAGAAGAGGGTGGCATCGAACACGAAGACTTCTGGAAAAAGGTGGAGGGCAACAATTGAAGCGGGCAATCTATCCCCGGCCTTTATGCTACCCAAAATCCAGTACATGAAATTATCGGAGGCTTAGCAATGGCAAACAAGATATCGTTGGAAGAAGCACAGGGGAAAGCCCTTGAGCTGATGACGCGAGGCTATCACTGAGGACCAGGTGTCCTGCAAGTTTTGTGGGAATCCTTTGACTTGGGCAATGAGGACATCCTCTGGACGGGCATCAACTTCATGGGCGGCTTCAGCGGTCAGCAGGAAGCGCCGTGCGGCGCACTAAGCGCGGCGGTGGTATGTCTGGGATTGTTGCATCGCGCTCCCCTTGCAGATAAGAAGCGAACAAAACAGGCCCGGCACCGGGCCCGGCAGGATGCCGATGAGCTGGTGAGAGGCTTTAAAACAGATTTCGGCGACATCTCGTGCCGTCAGCTCGTGGGTTTCGATTTTTCCAAACCCGGGGAGTACCAGCGATTTCAGGAATCAGGGCGATGGCAGGAAACGTGTATGCGGTACGTCCAGTTTGTCGTTGAGCGGTTTTACGGTTTCGACGAGAGGCGTAGCATTCCCGGTGATGCGAAAAAGGTGATCATCTATACGAAACCGGATTGCCGTTTTTGCGATGAGGCCAAGCGTGATCTGGAAGAGCGCGGCGTCCCCTATGAGGAGATCAGCGTCGAGAACAACCCCGAGGCGGAGAAGGAGTGGATGCGCCTTGCAGGCGAGAATAAGATAGTCCCTGTCCTTGTCAGCGACGGCGAGGTCAAGGTCGGCTTCGGCGGGGGGTGAACCGTCTGAAATGCGGCAGTGTGCCGTATCCGAAATCCATTGGCTAAACCGGCGGTGACCCTTTGGTCCGTGCCACCTCTGACCAAAGGGTCACCGCCGGCGGCATGACGGAGCATCACTCACTAGCTAAAGAGCCACCTTCGGAAATCCCGCCTCGGCGGGACAAATCCCCCTCAATTCCCCCTTTTCCAAAGGGGGAGGTTATCTCTCTGGCTAAAGAGCCACCTCCGGCCTTTCGTAAAGGGAGGTAGGGAGGGATTTAATAAAGCTATTTTCTTGGTAATTGCCAGAAGGGCCCCTTCTTTCCGAATTCTTTGCCCAGCTCGATTGCATACTCCCTGCTGCGGGAGACCCAATCATCATCAAGACGCCTGCGAAAATAGTTTCCTGAAAAGAGTGTAACGAGATCGTCAAGGGGGACAATCCCCTCTTCGGCGTCGGCCTTAAAGCCGGACCAGTTCCTCACGTGCTCCTCCGACCGGAAGAGGTTCATGGTGCTTCAGGCATAGGGTATGTTCTCGAACCACTTGCGGAAGGGGACAGCCACATATCCTACTAATCCCTTGGGTTCGGCTCGGAGCACCTCTCCGTCCCGCATCTCCACGGCAATGGGCCCTCCGCAGTCCAGGCAGGGGGCATCGATGCGAACCTTTTTTCCCGGGAAAAGCCAGCAGACCGCCAGCGATTCAAAGCCTCACTGGCCGTACCATTTCTCTTGGCCGTCAATCGTAATTCTATACTGGGTGGGCAGGTGGTTGAAGGGGGCGAAGGAGGTGATGTAGTCCGTACCCGGGAACAGCCAGCCGGGGATCCCCGCCTTGAAGAGATCGTGCAGAGCCTTCCTGCCCTCTTCTACGGAGAGGCCGAGCTCGGCGGCGATCTCCGTGTAAAAAGGCGCCTGCCCGGTTTCTACCATGTGCTTCATGATGACCTTGAAGGTCTTGTCTAATTGACTCGGCTCGCTCATCATTGTCTCCTTATCTTCCCCTGATATTTTAATATCCTGATAAGCATTGCCTTTTTTATACATCCTGAAAAGACGGGGCATGCTACCGTCTCCCCTTGCGCCTCCGATACGCTGCTCTTCCCTCGTGAACACGATCAGCAGGAGCGGGTTCTAAAAACCCCTCCATAGAAACCGCAATACCCGGGAACTTTCCCTGCAATTCCCGGTCCTCGGTCACGCAGAGGATTCGCATGTCCATGGCCAGCGTAATGAATTGCCCGTCATAAGCAGTGATTCCATAGTGAGCGACGAGTTCGATCACCCTGGCTGCGAGAGGTTCTGATTCATTCTCTATCAAGATGCCGGAGACCTTTTGCCAAACGTTTATAGCCTGCTCCAAGGTGATTTGTTCGGCTTTCATCGCTGTAGCCAGGATGTTCTGGAACTCATATCGCCACAGGCAGGGCACGATCCAGACCGGGTCCTTGTGCTCCACCCGTTTGGCTTGCGGTGTCAGAACGCTGGTCAGGTTGCGCGCCGCGATGATGTTCGAATCCACCACAATCACAGGCGGCCCTCGCGCTTGGCTTGATCGATAAATTTCGCGGTCAAAGGCGTCCTGGTCCGCGCCGGAGGCGGAAAGCTCAAGGGTTGAAAACGGCGCATCCTCTCCTCAAAAACGCAGATGGCCTGTTGTGTCATGGAGCGGCGATTTCTAGCCGCTTCCGTTTTCAACCACTCATGCACCTCACGGGGCATGTCTTTTATCAATAAGGCAGGCATGGCGTACCTCCGATACCGTTTTGCTATAATAATACTAGCGACCGGTTGGGTTGTCAATCCATCTTTTCAGGTTATTTACGCAAAAAAGGTAAGAGAGGATGGAACGTTACTTACTGATAAACTGCAGGATCTTCTGGGCAGTCAGCTCGGCCTCGTGGACGCAGTCGCTGATGCCGATCCCTCGATAGGCGCTGCCAGTCAGGAAGAGGCCGGGGTGTTTCGCGAGCCCCTGCTCGATGCGGGAGAGCCTTTCATCATGTCCCAGCGTGTACTGGGGCATGGCCTTGTGCCAGCGGTAGATCCTCTGCAGCAGGGGCTCATCCTTGATTTCCAGGATCTCCTCGATATCCCCCCTTACTGCCGCGAGCAGCTCGTCATCTCCCCATGACACCAGCTCTTCGTTCTTCGCCCCGCCCACAAAACAACGCAGCAGGACCTTCCCCTGGGGGGCCCTGCCGGTGAACTTGACGGAGCTGAAGGTGGCGGCCATGATGCTTCTTTTCTCCAGGCGGGGGACCACAAACCCGTAGCCGTCGAGGGGGTGGCCTATCTGCGAGCGCTCGTAGGCCAGGTTGATGGTGGCTGTGGAGCAGTAGGGGATGGTAGTAAGCTGCCGGGCGATATCGCCTGCGATACCCTGCAGGAGATCCGCCGTTGCAAAGGACGGTGTTGCCAGGACCACGGCATCCGCCTCCATTGCCTTTTTCGTCCCCCGCAGTCGAAGGCGGTATCGCGGCCCTTGAGAGGGCTTCCCGGTAATTTTTTCCATTCCTACGACTCCCTGCTCCAAAGAGATGATCCCTGGTGAAAGGGTCTTTTGCAGGGCCGTGACCAGCCCCTCCATGCCGTGCCTCAGGGTGATGAACATGGTGTAGCGCGGGCGCAGGTGGGCGAATTGCTTTTTCCTCTGATACATACCCCAGATGAGGCTGCGATGCCCCTGCTCCAGATCGATAAAGCGGGGGAAGGTGCTTTGCAGGCTCATGGTCTCCGGGTCGCCGGCGTGGATCCCCGCCACCAGGGGCTCGGCGATCCGCTCCAGGGCTTCCCTGCCTAAACGGCGGCGGACAAAGGCCCCCAGGCTCTCTTCCACATCGGATTTTTTCCGCGGGAGGATCAGGTCGAGGCCCATGCGCGCCTTGCCGGGCAGGCTGAACAATGAGCTCTTGACAAAGGGCCACAAGCTGGTGGGGGCAAGGAGCATGAAGCCCTCGGGGATCTCGTGGAGTCTCCTGCCCCGAAGGATGAAGGTCCGGCGGACCTGCTGGTTGGTGCCGATAACCTCCTGCGCCAGCCCTAGTTCTTCGCAGAGCTTAAGGGCCCAGGGTTTTTCCGAGATGAAGCAGTCAGGACCCCCCTCCATGAGGAACCCATCGGCCTGCTCGGTGAGGATGGAGCCCCCGAGCCGCCCTCCTTTCTCGAGCAGGGCGATCTCCAGCTGTTGCCCCCCTTGTTGGGTGGACTTGGAAAGATAGTAGGCCGTGCTGAGACCGGCGATGCCGGCGCCGATGATGACGATTCGTTTCATCGTCCTTCCAGCGCCTCCTCCACCAGCTGGCAGATGACCTCGATCAACTCCGGCGCATCGTTGAGACAGGGGGTTCTGACGATCGCTATCCCCTGTTTATCGGCCCACGCCTTGAGAGCGATGTCGAGGTCGTAGAGGGTCTCCAGGTGGTCAACGATAAAGCCGATGGGGCAGATCACGGCCTTGTGAAGGCCCTCTGCGAAAAGCTCTTCGAGACACGTCTGCGGCTCAGGTCCGAGCCACGCGCCTCCTCCCCTTCCCCTGCTCTGGAAGGCCAGGCGCCAGCGCAACGGGCCGGTGATTTGGATGATCCCCTCGATGGTCTCCTCCAGTTGCCTTACATAGGGGGCGCTGGCGACAACATCCTGGGGTAGGCTGTGGGCCGTGAAGACCACAGGTATCGCCTCTTTCCTCCCGCCCATTCTCCCTCTCGCCTCGTCGATCTTTGCGGCCCAGGCGGCGCAGAGGCTGGCGTGGACGTGCCAGTCATCTACCTCAACGAGCTGCATTCTTTCATTCCAGGTGGCGACAATCCGCTTCACCTCCGCATAATACCCTTCCGTGGTGAAGGAGGAATGATAGGGTGAGAGGCTTATGAGGATGATACGGGAGACCTCCCGCTCGCGGATCTCCTCCAGGGCTTCGGCAATGAGGGGTCGGCTGTAGCGCATACCCACAAAGACCGGCAGGGGCTTTCCCTTTCCTTTAAGCGCCTTTTCCAAAGCCCTGGCCTGGCGCAGGGTCATCTCAGGCAGGGGCGAGGCGTTGCCGATGGCCTGATAGCGCCTTTGCAGCCCTTCGAGTTGCTTGGGCGAGGGCTTCTTTCCCGTGAGCCGCTCCACAAACGGCGCCACCTCCTCCAAGGAGCGAGGGCCGCCAAAGGCGAGCAGCATGATTGCGAAGCTGGAAAGGTCGCCCTCTTCTTTCATTTATCTTTGCTGAGACGGTGGACCGCCTCCACCATAGTGATGACGTTCTCTTCGGGTGTTTGGGGCAGGACCCCATGACCCAGGTTGAAGATGTGGCCGGGCCGGCCTTCGGCTCTGTGCAGGATCTCGGCAACCCGGCTCTCGATCCTCTCGGGAGGTCCGAGCAGGGCTGCCGGGTCCAGGTTACCCTGGATCCCCACATCGTAGCCCAGCCGCCGCCAAGCAGCGTCGAGGTCTATACGCCAGTCGATACCGATGACGTCTCCGCCGGCTGTCTTCATCTGTTCAAGGATGCCCGCTGCACCGGTGGCGAAGTGGATGGCTGGGACCTTGGATGATAATTCGTGAAAGATCCTTCGGCTGTGGGGGAGGACAAACTCTTCATAATCCCGCGGGGAGAGAATGCCGGCCCAGCTGTCGAAGAGCTGTACAACCACGGCCCCTGCGCGGACCTGGGCGTTGAGGTACGAGATAACGGCCGCACTGAGCTTTTCCATCAGGATGTGCCAGCAGGAAGGGTCCTGCAGCATCAGGGATTTGGTCCGGACAAAATCCTTAGTGCCTCCCCCCTCGATGAGGTAGCTGGCCAGGGTAAAGGGGGCTCCGGAAAAGCCGATCAAGGGGATCCGCCCTTTGAGCTCTCGGCAGACCGCCTTGATGGCCTCCATGACGAAGGGGAGGTCCTCCTCAGCCTCGATTCCCCTGAGCCGCTCCACCTCGGCGCGGCTGCGGGGGGGATTGTGGATCACCGGTCCTTCCCCCTTGGTGAACTCCAGGCTGATCCCCATGGGTTCAAGGGGGAGGAGGATATCGGCGAAGATGATGGCGGCGTCCACCCCTAATCGCTCGATGGGCAGGAGGGTCACCTTGGTTGCCAGCTCCGGTGTCTTGCACAAGGTGAGAAAAGGGTATTGCCGCCGCAGAGAGCGGTACTCTGCGAGGAAGCGGCCTGCCTGGCGCATCAGCCAGACCGGCGTATACTCCGTAGGTTCCCTCTTGCAGGCCCTTAAAAAGATAGGAATATCCTTCACAGTCATTGTCAAGGAGATAATCTTTTAAAATCTCCTCTCCCCTCGGGGGGAGAGGATAAAGGTGAGGGGGAAAGTTATAAGCCTATCCACTGGCCAAAGGGCCACTGGCCAAGGGGTCACCTTCGGCTTCGGCCTCACCCGGCCCCTCTCCCGCCAGCGGGAGAGGGGGTGCATGGCACCTTCATCATTTGTTAATGACAAGGCATTCATAGGAAATTGTTTCGATGTTCGACCATCATGATCTTGGTTTTTTCCCGTGGTGTCAAGGAGAAGTTGATCGGAAGGGAGCGCTTTTATATCATGACTGCGTCAAGAGGATCGCCCGGCTCAAGGATATGGCAGGATAGGCCCTGATCTTTAATCCGCTCTCTTCCGCCATCTGTATGGTCCGGTCAAAGGCCATTTTTGTTACATGAAGCTTCGGTTCTACAATTAATGCGCAGGTAGTGCCTTTCATAAGTTTTTTTACATTCTTTAAAAATTGGATCTTATCCGGAACTTCGTGCAGCATCCAAAAGGCCAATATGAAATCCGCTTTTTCATGGAGCCCAAAATCATTCGGCGTAGAAAGATGAGTCATAAGATTGCCGTTAACGCGCGCCTTGATGGCGCGGCGTTTTAATACCGTCAGCATTTTTTCTTGTATATCTACGGCAATGACCCTGCCATCTTTCCCCGCCAGCTTCAACAATGGAATAGTGAAATAGCCCATACCCGGCCCGATGTCTATAACAGTAAAGCCCTGTTTTACATAGGGCGCGAGAATCTCGTAGGGGTCCTGAAATAGTTTGCGCAGTGGATTGTCAAAGGCATAACAAAACCACCAGGGGCATATATGCCTATACCTGGCAAAAATTATATCGAAGATGTTTTTCATGTTATATTTTTGGTGTGCTTATTTTTTTCTTATACGGCCAAGCACGCTGAGTACGCCGTGCTCGACCAGTTGTTGTCATAAGGCCGCGTTAATGCGTTTGTCGGTGGCGAGCGAACAGAATCCGCTGAAGAAAATGATTAAAAGCCCAAAATTAATTTGTTGAAGGCCTTTAAGTTTACCACCTTGTAGCTTGGCTTTAATTGATAATTTAGTTTAGCTAAATAGCCCTCTTGGTTATACAGCCGGCGAGCAGTGGAACCGTTTGATTTGATGTCTAATTTGTGCGTCCAATTGGTATTCGGTAAATCTTTAACTTTAATTGGTTTTAAATTTTTCCATAGATCATTTAGATGCTTTATCTGGTCAGGCTGGTCAATGACTCGAATTTGTTGAAAAGAAGAGTCCAGGACAATAACGTGAGATATTTTTAATTCCTCTGCCTTGGCACTTATAGCAAAAATAAAGAATATCATTGTCATTAGAAGTTTCTGCATACTTTTAACTCATATATTAGATTGATTCGTTGAGGATGTTATGTAATAGTATCATCTATCATAGATGTCAACCAGCGCATGATCTGGTGGAGGCAGATATGGTGGAAGCATAAGCGCAAGCTAAATATATTTTAAAAGCTCACCCCTATTACCCCATTTACACATTCACCAAGATGCCGAATTGTTGACCTGTTTCCTTCTAAAATGTCAAAGTCCCTATTGAACCGGCAATCAACAACTGCGCAGCGAAATATGTGGTCAGGTTTAAGGCGCGGGACAGCTTGAAAGTCCCTCGGAAGCGATCGAGCGCCAAAATGGTGTCCGAAATGATAAACAGGACCGCCCCGATGGAAGCCAGAAGTGCCCCGGCTTGATCCGTTTGGCTCCACCGCTCCCAGGCTAACCAGGCCATGACCAGGATGACCGCAACATAGATGAGGACCGGCAATTTTAGTTTGCCGAGAGAGGGGACGAGAATGATGTAGATAACAATGCCGTAGATGACAAAGGGAATTAATGGCCACCATATCAGCGCACTAATTTCCGACGCAAAGGCCGCACTGTAGAAGAGATGCGCAAGGAGAAAAGCAACCAGCCCGGCCACGAATCGATCCGTTGGCAACATCAAGAAAATATCGCCCGCCAGGGAAAAGACGAGGCCGGTGATGATCATATACTTATAGAACGGCAAGGCGGCCTGTCCCAGGATGGCGCTCAGTAAGATAAACACCATTGTCAGAGGTTTGAAGATGTAGATGTGCTGCTGTGGGCCGCGATATTCCGCCCGGATGTGGATGGAGGCCGCAAGTATGACCAATAGTATGAGTATGAATGTCAACATTTTCCCTACCTCCCAAGAAGACTCTTCAAGAACTCATATATTAGATTGATTCATTACCCGTGTTCTGTAATAATATCATTTATCATAGATGTCAACAAGCGCATAATTTCGTGGAGGTGCGTAATGGTGGAAGCACAGGAAAGAGATGCAATAGATAAGGGGGTGAAAACGCTGTGGGTCATTTGGGCGGCGATGCTGGTTTCCTTGCTCATGTATGTCTTTATTTGCCATCAACCAGGCATAGGGTTCAAGGGTGTCGGTGGAACTGATTTTCCCATTGGTTTGTTACGGAACATCTTTTTCGGTGCGGGGGCTGCTGCATGGTTCATGGCATATTTCATGAGGCGATCCATGCTCTCGGTTCGCGCAGGGATCTCCAAACCAAAACCAGTCGAACGTATGGTTAAATGGGATGCCCCTCCATACATTGCCAAGTATGCAACAGCTGTGATTGTTTCACTTGCGCTCTCTGAAAGTATAGGCATCTATGGTTTTGTACTTTTTTTGCTTGGGGGAGGATTTAAAACCCTCTATACATTCATTGGCATCTCGGCCCTGGCTATGGTCTTTTATCGTCCGAAGAGGGAGGAGATGGAGCGGCTGGTCATGGCCTATAAACAGGCAGGTGAAGAGAGCCGTTGATACGTGTTGAGCATCTTTCCAGAGTCTCTATGCTAACTCCGCCCCATACGGGGCCTTTTTATTGCTTGAAATTACTAATTGTGGTAATAAAGAGGCTATACAATGGTCAAGGGGGCAATACTATGGCTATATTCCCATTCGATACAAAGCGACTTATTGAGATATGCCGCCAGAATGACGTGTCAATGATTGGTGTCTTTGGTTCTGTCGTTCGGGGCGAAGCGGTAGAACAGAGTGATATCGACTTTTTAGTGGAGTTTGCTAAACGGAAAAGTCTCCTTGCTTTAGTGAAACTGGAACGTGAACTCTCCGCGGCGCTTGGGAGGAAGGTGGATGTAGTGACTGAAGCTGCTATCAGCCCCTACCTCCGTGAGGGGATCTTAAACGAGCTTCAGGTGATTTATGAAGCGCGATGAAACCGTCTATCTTCGGCACATCATGGATGCCATTGCTCGGATTGAAGAATATCTGCGGGGGGTTGATGAGCACGCTTTTAAGCAACGTTATCTCATTCAGGATGGAGTAATCCGCCAGCTTGAAATTATTGGGGAAGCCGTAAAAACCCTTGCCCCCGATTTTCGGAATAAGTATGCCCATATTCCCTGGCAGGATATAGCTGGTACGCGGGATAAACTCATCCATGGTTACTTGGGTTGACATCGACAAGGTCTGGCTCATGGCAACAGATGATATCCCGTCGCTTAAGGCAGAAGTGACTAAGATACTTGACGAACTTTAAAGAGGGGAAAATTGAGGTTGCACCATGATATTTTAGCAAAAGGCGATTGAGCATATCAGGTTTAACTCTCCACAAAAACCGGCCCCTGCAAGGGGGCCTTTTTATTTCAGTTTAGTGGTAAAATGGATAAGAGGTAGTTATCCCTATGGGGATCAATAAGGTCCAAGCCAAAAGTATCCTGCAAAAGACCGGCATATCCGGGTTTGGATATGTCATCAACCCCTATACCGGGTGCACCCACGGCTGTGTTTACTGCTATGCCCGTTTTATGAAGCGCTTTACCGGCCATACGGAAAGGTGGGGAGAATTCTTGGATGCAAAGATCAATGCGCGAGAGGTGTTGAAGCGGCAGCTAGAGAGGAGGAGAGGGCCGATAAAGGGCGGGGTATTCCTCTCCAGTGTGACGGATCTGTACCAGCCGGCAGAGTCGATATTCAAATTAACCAGGGGCATCCTCGAGGTACTGCTGGAATATCAGGTGCCCCTTTCCATACTCACCAAATCAGACCTCGTGCTGCGGGACATGGATCTGCTCCGGCAATTCGAGGAGTGCAGCGTCGGCCTGAGCGTTATGACCATTGATGAAGGGATCGCCCGTCGTTTTGAGCCTCGAGCACCCTCACCGCAGCGCCGCATGCAGGCCCTCAGGGAACTAAAAGAAAACAACATAGCTACCTATGCCTTTATCAGTCCCTACTTGCCGCACCTCTCTCATATTGAACAGTTGATGGAGGCGTTGGATGGTTCAATCGACGAAGCGGGTATTGAGGCGCTGAATACTAAAGAGGCCTATTGGCAAGGTGTAGAGCGTACCCTTGCCCGCTATTACCCGGCACTCCTGATCGGCTACAAGCAGCTTTGCCAGGGTGACAGATACTGGAATAACCTTGAACAGCGGGCCCGGCTGCTCGCATCACATTTGAATATTTCATTTATGGGGGTCTACAGGCATTAGCTCGATGGAATCAAAAGAACAAAGCCGGCTGCCAATACGCCGGCTTTTGAATTTTTTATTTAGTTTTACAGGCGACCTCTCAACCATTTATGAGCCGTTTAACGTCGTGCTCGGGACCAGCGCATTGACCCGCACGCCGAGCAATGCGTTGCATGGGGAAACATCCACCTCATCGTAATCACCTCCTTTTCTTTATGCCACTTACAGTAAGTGTAAGACCTCTACCTCCCCCTGTCAAGTGAAGAATCACTATTCGGCATCAGCATTACCACCCTTAATGTTGCCTTAAAGGGATAACTGTGTTAATAAAAGCGGAGGACTAGTCCCCAGAGAAAGGAGACACCATGGACTACCGCACCATGACGGCACCCTGCGGATTGGATTGCTTCAATTGTCCCGTGTATCTGGCTAATGAGAATGAAAAGCTCAGGGCAGCGATAGCCGAAAGATTCGGAATTCCCGAAAAAGAGGCAGTCTGCCAGGGATGTCGAAACGAGGGCGGCACTATCGCGTTCCTTGGCATGGCCGAGCCGTGCAACGTCTATCGATGTATTGCGAAGAAGGGCCTTCACGTGTGCTGCGACTGCGATGATTTTCCCTGTGATCATCTTCACCCGTATGCAGACGAGGCATCGGTGAGACCCCATAATACAAAGGTGTTCAATCTATGTTTAATTAAAAAGATGGGCTTGGAATCGTGGGCGCAGGACAAGGCGAAGAAGGTCAAGGATACCTACTTCAAGGGGAAATTTAAATTATGAAAGACATTGCATGAGTATCCTTACAATCGGCGCATGATACTACACTGCTGATTGAGCCGTCGGATATTTCTGGAGGTGTTACTCTATGGGCCAGAAGGCATTTCAAGACTACTATCCGGATCACTTTAGCCATTGTTATGGCTGCGGCCGGCTCAATGAGCATGGTCTGCACGTTAAGAGTTATTGGAATGGCGAGGAGTCGATCTGCATCTTTGACCCACGGCCTCATCATACGGCCATCCCCGGCTATGTGTACGGCGGTTTGATCGCCTCGATCATCGACTGCCATTGTACAGGCACGGCAGCGGCGGCGACATATCGAGCCGAAGGACGTGCAATGGATACAGAGCCCCGATTGCGTTTCGTGACGGCATCGTTGCATGTTGACTACCTCTGCCCGACACCTCTCGGTGTACCCCTGGAAATACGTGCACAGGTGAAGGAGATCGCAGGGCGCAAGGTTGTGGTTACCGCTACGGTGTCCGTTCACGGCAAGGTGTGCGCTCGCGGAGAGGTGGTGGCAGTTAAGGTCCCGGAGCATTTGTTGCCTGACAGCTCACTGAAAAACCCAGCAGGCGCAGAGGGAAGGGAGCCTTGATGATATGAATGAAGACCTTCAGTATCTTAAACTTCTTTCGATCTTTCACTATGTCGTCGGCGGCCTTGCAGTCTTGTTCTCGTTCATCCCTATTATTTATGTTGTCATCGGAATGCTTGCGGTATGCATCCCCGGCACCTTCGAGGGAGAAGGTGAAGCCATGCCTGCATTTATCGGGTGGATCTTCATCATTATTGGTGCGGTCCTTATCGTGCTCGGATGGGCCTTCTCTGCCTGCATCATTATCGCCGGGCGATCCCTGGCGAAACAGGTCCATTACATGTTCTGCATTGTCATGGCAGCTATTGAATGTATATTTATGCCCTTTGGCACGGTGCTCGGTGTCTTTACCATCGTTGTGCTGACAAGGCCCTCTGTTAAGGAGATGTTCGAGCTGAACGCCATGTCCACGCCGCCCGGTGCTCTGTCAGGCGGTTCGGCCGGGGCCTCACTTTGATGTTGGGAGCCGTATGATAATCAACAAAGGTACAGGATGAATTCAGATACGAACAAGGCAACTCATTCACGAGAGACACCGTGGGGTATGTGGGGGACGGTGGGGTGGGGGCTCCTGGTAGCGGGAGTTTTCACCATCCTCCAGGGGCTTGTCTTGGCAGGGTTTGTTGCCAGCGAGGTCGCAAGCAATCCGGATGCAGACCTGTATGCTGCGGCAAGGGGTCTGGGGGGTAATGGTTTCGTTATGACCTTGGCCACCTTCGTGACAACGCCCCTCTGCATCGGCCTTATCGCCTTGTTAGTGAGGCTTCGGAAAGGGCCGACAATCGCCCGTTATCTTGGTCTCAAGGCGATAGCACCCCGAACGATGCTCTTCTGGCTAGGTATCGTAACGCTCTTCGCCTTGATCGCCGAGTTCCTCGCCCATCTGTTGGGGCGGCCGTATATGCCGGATTTTATGGTCGACGCGTATGCGACTGCTTACTTCGCCCCCCTCTTCTGGCTTGCCATTATCGTTGCAGCACCCTTGTTTGAAGAGGTTTTCTTTCGGGGATTTCTCTTCGAGGGATTTCAACACTCGCGACTAGGACCTCTGGGAGCGGTCTTTTTGACCTCACTCGCATGGACGATCTTACATGTGCAATATGGGGCGTACGAACTCGGCACTATCTTCGGCTTAGGCGTAGTCTTTGGTGTGGCGCGTCTGAAAACCCAGTCAATCTATCCGCCACTCGCCATGCATTCCCTGTTTAACCTCTTCGCGATGGCGCAACTCGTTTCCTATCTTGGCAGGGCTTAACCAAGGGCCCCTTTACGTATCGTAGCACGAAAAATAATTTGTGCACTTTTGGGGCTTGACATTTCATCAATACTCAATTATTGCTAACTATGGTGGCAGAATAACAATCATGGAAAAGGGGAGGTGCATTATGCAGAAAAAGAGATTACTGGTGATGGGGCTTATTGCGCTCTTTCTGACCTTTGCCCTGAGCAGCTTCACGTATGGTGCAGGGGACGGAAACTTTAGATTTGGCAAGAACGTAAAGATGCCTGCTGAGGAGACGGCAGCAGGCGGACTTGCCGCTGCCGGAGCTAATGTTGAGATCCTGGGGAATGTGGGGGGTGGCCTCAAAGCCGCCGGCGCCAATGTCGTCACCTCGGGGGATGTCCAGGGTGAGCTCATGGCTTGCGGCGCCAACGTGGTCCTTGCAGGCAAATACCACAGCAAGGTCAGGGCTGCGGCGTCCAATCTGACCCTCTCAGGGACCTTTGATGGTGATGTGAACGTGGCAGCAGCCAGGATAACCGTGGCCCCGACTGCCTTGATCAAGGGTAATCTTATATACGCAAGCGCCGACCTCAACCTGCAGAAGGGATCCCGGGTCATGGGAGAGGTGATCCAACGTCAGGTGATGGTGAAAAAGGAAAGGATCGAGAAGTGGGGCCGCCAAGGCTTAAAGGCCCTTATTCCAATCGGGATCTTTTTCTGGCTCATCTCCATCGTGGCCCTCATCATCGTGGGGTTGCTCGTCTACTACCTGTTTCCCAAAAAGACCAATGCCGTCATTAGCACTATTTCTCAGTCTCCCTGGAAGAACCTGTGGTTCGGCTTCATCTTTCTCGTGGTGGTGCCGGTTGCCATCATCGTCTCGTTTATCACCGTGGTGGGCATACCCGCCGGGATAATCGCCGGTATTTTCTATGGGATCGCCATCTATATCAGCAGCATTTATATGGGGGTGTGGATAGGAAGAAAGATCCTCGGCTATATCAAGAAATCCATGGCCACGGCATTCTTCTGGCCTTTGGTGGTGGGGACGATCATCATCGGGCTGCTCACCCTCATCCCCATCATAGGCTGTCTCTTTAGACTCTTGATCCTCCTGCTCACTCTGGGGGCTATGTGGCTGGTTATGTGGAAGACCATCCCATCGCGTGCGCAGAGGAAGGCGCAAAGAAAGCCGCAGAGGAAAGCACGAAAGAAGGTACAGAGAAAGCCACAGAGGAAGACGAGGAGGAGATAACAGTCGGCGTTGTAATATCCAACAAATACCGCGGGTGCACGAGGCCCCTCTCATGAGGGGCCTCTTTTATTGTCGGGATAGGTCTGGGGGGCGATGGATCTTTGCGGGTTTTCAGCGATCAGAAACCTTGATCTGAATAAATGGGGAGTATTCCTCTTTAAATTCAGAGGCTGCGGCCTCGATATCGAGCAGGGCGGATTTTTGAACATACGTTTTATCGTCGTAAAACTGGAAGAGACAGGTACCACCCATGATGGTGTTGATGATGTTGATGTGCGGGCCTGCCGGCAGGGCAGGGCATCCCTGGCTGCGGCCTATCTTGCCGTATTCTTTGGCAAAGGACCTTGTAACGTAAGGGGCGCCATGAACGACGATACCCCGTGCCTTTGCCTTATCGTTAAAGCCTCCATCCAGGCCGTAGAGATATAATGAGTGGCCGTACTCGCCCTCGTAGGTGTCACCGGTCACAAAGAAGCCGAGGCTGCTCTTGAGGCTGCCGGGCTTGTTGGAGAAATACCGGGCATAGATATTCCCCGAATGCCTGCCGTGGGCCACAAGGGTGTGATAGAGCAGCTTCTGCCGTGAGAGGTCGATGATATAGAGCCGGTTGTCATTGCACGATTTACGAAAGTCGATGATGGAGATGATTCCTGTTTTCGGGATAGCGGCTTTTCTCTTTAGATTAAAATATCCGATGAGGGCGTAGCGGAATAGATCGAGATCCAGCCCTCTTTTTTTAAGCCCGATCGTCTCATAGAGGGATTGGACGTACTGCTCAAAATCCGCTTTGGGTTCTTCAGCGCCGGATCCGGATGCCCGACAGGTAGTGATTGGGGGTGGGCAAGAAGATAGTATAAAAACCACGCCGAGGATGAGTAAGGTTACTACCGGCAATAGTGCTTTGCAGCGCCTGCGCATGTCCCTATGTTCTCCGCTTATCGAAAGCTTGTCAATATTTTTTATGCTATGAAACCGTTCTAAAGTTATCATCGCAAACACGCTGAACAATTTTAGCTGTTGAAGGGGAGAAGAAAAGTCAGGTATGTGAAGTTTAAAAGCTAAGGCGTAAGCTCAGCAAGATGTTGGGACGGACTAACGGGCAGCGGATATCAGCCGTTCGAGCGAATATTAGGCAAACCATTTGGTAAGAATAGATCCCCCTTTTTCAGTAATTGCGAATCTCGCAGTCGCATTATTTTGTTCGCCATAACCCGTTTACTTAGTCATATAACCTATATCTACCAAGTGATATAGCAGAAAAGGCATGGCTATTACCCCAAAATCGTTTCTTTTTGCGATCTTCATTGCATTCAGCCCGTATGTAGTTATTGTTTTTTGAATAAGATGTCTTTTCCTATCCTCTATTTGCTGCCTCGATAGCCCTTTACTGGTGATCTTATGATGGCAATTGTGACATAGAACAATGAGGTTATCGTATTCATTATTAGATCTATCACTGCGGATGTGATGTTCAGAAAGAATATCAATTCCTTATGCTCCACAGATAGCCCATGAATCATCTGTCTCAGCATATATCAGATCTGAGGTATTCATTGCATTATATTTATGCCTAACTTGTTAAAATATGGAAAATTTTGCTTGATACTATCATTTTAAAGCGCCCTTCTTTTTCTGAAAGACTGCCTCCCAATCGACTTTTCCCGTGAACTGCATGACGACAAATAGCGTGGCGATACAGAGAATCGTAATGGCAAGTCCGGTAAAACCCTTAAAGAAAAAGGTGTAAGAGAATAAGACGAGATAGATGAACTGAGAAATGGCTATTTCCAGGAAGGCAAAGCGGCTGCCGACGACAAGTCTCATATAACTGACAACCAGCAATATCGAGACAGCGGAACTGATGAAAAACGCTGCATGGATCGATGCATGATCGACCAAGTATGCAAGCAGGAGGTGAAAGCTGAAAAAGGCGGCGCCGATGAAGAAGTAATTCATTGGATGGACTTTAATTTTACGCAGAGTCGTAAAAATGAATAGCAGGAAGAAAAATAGGAAGAGAGAAATCGGTGCGGAAAAGGTGACGCTACTCACCCAGGGTCCGGGATTAAGTTTGTCGGGCAAGTCCATGCCGATCTTTACGCCGGTGAGCAGATTGGAGTACTGCCACTGCAACTCCCACCCATCCTTTATTTGCGTTCGCGCCGTGGGAGAAATACTGTTTTCAGGGAAATCGATATCCTTAAAGTTCGTCTTCATGGTAAGTAGGAAATTTTTGACCTGGCTGACATTCTCGCCAAACTCATACCACCACGTATCCAACCCTTGGGAAGTGTAAGATATCTCTATGTCTTCCTGCTTGCCGGGGGCTAGTTTCATAATCTGTTTAACCGTGTCCGTAGACATCGCAACGTTTTCGACTACCTTGCCGCCGACTATAAAACGAAAGTCATCATAGACCGCACCCTTTGCCGGAAACGTAAAATTAAAGAAGATATCTTGAGGTTTGGGAGTATCGTTAGATACGGTATAATGCGCTGCAAACTTGACGGTATAGGTTGAGTACCAGAGTAGACCTTTTTTTCGATGCTGCAGATCTAGGGAAACATTAATCCGACTGGATTTGAGGGGGAGATAATTGGTGAGCGTTTCCATCTGGAATTCTCTGATGGTCTTACCTCCCTCCACACGCTTGCTCTCCACGTTTCGCTTGGTCTCATAATATACGGAAGGCGCCTTCTGTACTTGCACCGTACCCCACAGCTGTCCCACAGCATCCTTGAGCTTGTAATGCTGGGTATTCGTCCTGACTAAGACGGTAGAACCCAGGATGATCCATGCTACGACAATGCAGATATAGATAAAAATAATGGCGGAGAGTTTTTTAATCATGGTCTGGCCTTCATACGTTGCGCACAACCTCACCCATTGTTGAGTGGTTTTGAGGCGGAGCGTCCATGTTGAGCCGTTTAAATCTCGTGCTATTGACTATATCATAAAATTTATTAAATGTCAAGTATATTTGAGCTTTGTAAACAGGTGAAAAATCTTAAATTCTTAACCCCCGCTATAACGTGGGATCACGATAGACCTCACGCGACAACTGTGATACAAAGGGCCTTCGGGATAGCTGCTGGCATGAAGCGGTCGCTGATGAAAAAGAAAAGGATCGGGTTGGCCTTGGGCGGCGGTGGGGCCAAGGGGCTCTGCCACATCTTAAGGATGAGGTATCCAAGTGGATTAAGAAGCGATTACCGTTTTTATAATGCGAAACCACGCCGCCATGGATGCCCTGCTCCTTGATGACGTCCTGAGAAAGATCTTTGATGCCTTTTCCATTGTCTACGCCGACTTCGAGGGAGAGGAGTATCGACCGTATCGAGAGCGAGGGATCAAGGGTTTTGTCCGCTTTGATGAAAGAAAGATATTCTTTGATTATTGTCTCCCTCCTGATGAGGAGGACAGAACATGGGCCCATGAGGTCTTGAGCGTCTATTACTACTGGCTCATGGGGATCATCAGACACGACGATGAGGTTGAGATGGAGGCCAGGCGCCTGTGCGAGGATGAGGGATGTCTCGCGATCTTGAGGCGCTATCAGAGGGCCGCGAGGGAAGGGAGGATCCAAGGCGAATGAACTTGTAACGGTAAAGGCAGACCCCAGGGATTGACAGGGGGGGGATTTTGTGATTTAGTTAGCTACCTGAAATAATGCGGATTGAAGATCTTACTTACCACCTTCCCAAAGGGCTCATTGCCCAATATCCTATCGAGCCAAGGGATAAGGCCCGTTTGCTGGTTCTGAAGAGGAGGGGAGGGGAGATGATACATACCATCTTCTCCCGGCTGGGCGATTTTTTGCAGAAGGGTGACGTCCTGGTGGTAAACGATACCAGGGTGATGCCGGCCCGGTTATGCGGGCACAAGGAGACCCGGGGGAAGGTGGAGGTCCTGCTGTTGCGGAAGGTCCCCGGAGCGGGTGAACAGTGGGAGTGTCTGGTCAAGAGGGGCAAGAGGGTTAAGGCGGGGACAAGGCTCAGATTCGCACCTGACCTCGAGGGAGAGGTGGTCGGCAATGGCACGGATGGGAAAAAGCGGATCTCTTTCGAGGCCCAGGAGGCATTTGGTGCAATAATCCGCCGGATCGGACATGTGCCCCTGCCCCCCTATATCAGGGGAGGGGCGGATGAGCCTCTTGATAAGGAAGGCTACCAGACCATCTTCGCCTGTCATGAAGGGGCAATAGCAGCCCCCACAGCTGGTCTGCACTTCACCCCGGAGTTGGTGCGGGGTTTAGAGCAGAAAGGGGTATCGATTGTCTCCCTCACCCTCCACGTCGGCTTGGGCTCTTTTCAGCCGATCCGGCCAGGAGAGGTGGAGGATCATCGTTTGGAGCCGGAGTTTTACCAGATATCTCCTTCTTCGGCCGAGGCCATCAATGCCGCCCGCGCACGGGGGGGGAGGGTATGCGCGGTGGGGACTACGGTGTTGCGGGCCTTGGAGTCCGCTGTCGATGAGGAAGGTGAGATCCATCCCCACGAGGGCATGACCGAACTCTATATCTGCCCCGGGTATCGGTTCAAGGCAATCGACGCCCTGATCACCAACTTTCACCTTCCGCGCTCCACCCTGTTGCTGCTGGTGTTCGCCTTCGCGGGGAGGGATCTTGTCATGAGGGCATATCAGGCGGCCATACGGGAGGGATACGGTTTCTATAGTTACGGGGATGGGATGTTGATCATGTGAAGAGAGGAAGGTTTTCTTTCCAGCTCCTGAAGCAGGGGGGGGAAGGCAGGCTCGGCCGGATAACTACCCCCCATGGGCAATGTTCCACCCCGGCTTTTATGCCGGTGGGGAGCCAGGGAAGCGTTAAGGCCCTGGCCCCTGTTGATTTGCAGGAGGTCGGGACGGAGATCCTCCTGTGCAATGCCTACCACCTCTACCTCCGCCCTGGGACGGAGGTGGTCAGGGAGGTAGGGGGGCTCCATCGGTTTATGGGATGGCAGGGCCCGATATTGACGGATAGCGGAGGGTTTCAGATCGTGAGTATGAGCGCCTTGCGTGAGGTAGAATCAGAAGGGGTGCGGTTTCGTTCCCATATCGATGGGTCGCTGCACTTCCTCACCCCGGCAAAGGTCGTTCAGATTCAGGAGGAACTGGGGTCCGATATTATGATGGTCTTGGATAGCTGTCCGCCTTATCCCGCATCCCCTGATGAGGCCAAGGCAGCGGCGGCGTTGACGGCACAGTGGGCAAGGCAGTCCAAGGAGGCGAAGGGAGGAAGCGGACAGGCACTGTTCGGCATCGTCCAAGGCGGGGTCTATCCAGAGCTACGCCGACAGAACGCCCATGAGTTGCTGGAAATAGGGTTTGACGGCTATGCCATCGGTGGTCTGAGCCTCGGGGAGGCGAAAGAGCTCACCTTCGAGATAGCGGAGCAGGTTACCGACCTATTACCGAAGGAAGCGCCCCGTTATCTGATGGGGATGGGTACCCCTGAGGATATTTTGACGGGGGTGCGGATCGGGGTGGACATGTTCGACTGTGTCCTGCCTACGAGGGGCGCCAGGACAGGGCTTCTCTTTACGAGCTTAGGCCCGCTCAATATCAAGCAGGCACGCTATAGAGCGGATGCTGCACCCCCGGATCCGGCCTGCGGCTGTTATACCTGTTGCAATTTCTCCCGGGCCTACCTCAGGCATCTTTTTTTGTCCCGGGAATTGTTGGCGTACAGGCTCAATGCCGTGCATAATCTCTTTTACTATCACTCTTTGGTGAGGGGTATCCGTCAGGCCCTCTCCGAGGATACGATGGATCAGTTCGTGCGTGCATTTTTCTCTCAGAGGGAAGATACTACAGGAAGCGAAGGAGGTGAAACAGTATGCTAGGTGAGATCGCGTATGCCATGGCCCCTGGTCAAGGACAAGGAGGCCAACAGAGTCCTTACACTTTTTTCATCTTTATGGGATTGCTCTTTGCCGTATTCTACTTCATCCTGATCAGACCACAGCAGAAACGGCAGAAGGAGCATCGGCAGCTCTTGGCGAACCTGAAGAAGGGTGACAAGATCGTTACCACCGGCGGCATCCAGGGGACCGTGGTCAGCTTGTCGGATACCGTGGTGACTGTGGAGATCGCCGATAAGGTAAAGGTCAAGGTGGGCAGAAACTTCATTACCGGCCTGATGAAATCCGAGTAAAGAACCCTCCTTGCCCTCAACCTCGGGTTTGAGGGCCGTGGAGGCCACAGGGAGGATGCAATGCGTATATACGAGACGATGCTCGTTTTGGACCCTGAGATGTCCAAAGAGCAGATCGATGGTTTTGTAGGGAAACTCAAGCAATTCCTCGGTGATCGCGGAGCCAAGGTGCTCAAGGTCGCTGAGTGGGGGCTCAATGCCCTGGCCAGCGGGATCAAGAAGAAAAAGAAGGGTTACTACCTCCTGCTTTACCTGAACGGAGACGCTGCAGTGGTCGCCGAGATGGAGAGAAGCCTGCGCCTCATGGAAGAGGTGCTCCGCTATCTCACCGTTAAAAGGGAAGAAGGGGATATCGAGGCTTCTCAGCAGAGAGAAGCACCGGGACAAGGGGGAGAGCCGGGGCCGGAGAAAAAAACCAAGGAGGAGACGGCCGGGCAAAAGGAATCGGCGGTTACAGAGGAGAAGCAGTAGTGTTGTACCTGAACCGCGTCATCTTGGCAGGGAGACTGCAGGAAGACCCCGAAATCAGATACACCCCTCGAGGGAAACCGGTGATCTTTCTGACCCTCAGCCTCCCCTCCGAACGGCCGGAAGATGAATCCTTCCCTTTTGAAGATGTCTCCATACGGGTTATGCTCGTTGGTGAAGAATCGCAATCGTGGGCACAACAGAAGGGGAAAGCGGGGGGAAATGTCCTCGTCGAAGGCGGCCTGGTTCAGCGCCGCTGGGAGACAGCAGAAGGGAAGAGGGGGCGGGAAATAGGAGTTATCGCCCATGGTGTTAAAGATTTGAGATGAAAAAGGAGGTTTGATGCGCAGACCGGCGAATAAATCGGACGCACGACGAAGGGATAGACGGGAGTATACGAGGAAAAAGATCTGTCGATTCTGTACCGATGGTTCCCTGAGGATTGACTACAAGAATTATCGCTTATTGAGGTCATTCATCACCGAGAGGGGGAGGATCATCCCCCGGAGGATTTCGGGCAATTGCGCCAAACACCAGAGGGAACTCACCAGGGAGATAAAAAGGGCGCGGCATGTAGCGCTGCTTCCGTTTACCGCTATACCTAAATAGTCCGTTTGGATATGGCGCCGTGAAGATGATTCGCGGCATTCGGACGTTTCTTAAGCAGTGTCGGCCTTCATATGTTTCATCTGTGATGCGGGATGATTGCTTCCTGAACTTCCCGGAAGGCGGGTATGTTTCAGAGGCGGGTTGAGCCATGCCAAAGGAATGTGGTATCTTGGTCACGATGGTGAGCGCACGCCCTCGCATGTTTTGAGGGATACTGGGAGTTGGGAGGAGAGTTATGGAAATCATCTTAATGGAGGATGTTCCCTCTGTGGGTAAGATGGGGGATAGGGTGCGGGTATCCGATGGTTATGCCAGAAATTATCTGTTGCCTCGCAAGAAGGCGGTGATCGCGACGGCCGCAGGTTTGCAGGCCCTGGAGCATGCAAGACATCTCTCGGAGCACAAGCAGGAGAAGTCAGAGCAGGAGGCGCAGGAACTGGCCCAGAAGCTTGCGGAGATCTCCTGTACCGTTGTCAAACCAGCAGGGGAAGGGGGTAAGCTCTTCGGGGCGGTCACCTCTGCGGATATTGAAGGGGCCTTGCGTGCGCAGGGGGTTGCCGTGGATCGTAAAAAGATCGCGCTCGAGGAACCCATAAAGAATATAGGAGCCTATACCGTTTCTCTGAAACTGCACCCTACGGTAGTGGCCCAACTGAATTTGGTGGTAGAGAAGGAGTAGCCAGTGGCCAAGGAGATGAGGGCCGAATTAGATACGGCCTCCTTCAAGCTCCCTCCACAGAACATTGAGGCCGAACAATCGATCTTGGGCGGTGTCCTTATCGAAAACGACGCCCTCAACACCGTCGTGGAATTCTTAGAGGACGGCGATTTCTACCGGGAGGCCCACCAGAAGATCTTCAATTGTATGATCGCCCTTTCCGAGAAGAATGAACCCCTCGACTTGATAACCCTTACCAATGAATTGAAAAAGAAAAAGGAGCTGGAGGAGATAGGAGGGGCTTCTTATCTCGCCGGCTTGGTGGAATCCGTCCCTACGGCTGCCAATATCGCTTACTACGCCAAGATCGTTAAGGAGAAGTCCATCCTCAGGAAGCTGATCAGCACGGCTACGGATATCGTCACCCAAAGTTACCAGGAACGTAAGGATCTTGAGGACTTTCTCGATGAGGCGGAACAGGCCATCTTTCGCATATCAGAAAATCAGGTAAGGCCTGCCTTTTATCCCATTAAAGATATCGTCAAAGAAAGCTTCAAGGTCATTGAACGACTCTATGAGAAGAAAGAGCTGATCACCGGCGTCCCGTCTGGCTTTAAGGATCTGGACAGGAAGACTGCGGGCTTTCAAAATGCCGACCTCATCATCGTAGCCGGCAGGCCGAGCATGGGGAAGACCGCCTTGTGTCTGAACATCGCCCAGCAGGCTGCCATCAATGCGAAGGTTTCCACGGCGATATTCTCCCTGGAGATGTCCAAGGAGCAGTTGGCCATCCGCATGTTGTGTTCCGAGGCGAGGGTGGATAGCGCCCGACTGCGCAGCGGATTTTTGAGCGAAAGCGATTGGCCCAAGCTGACCATGGCTGCTGGAGCGCTGTCCGATGCTCCGATATTCATCGATGATAGCGCTGCCATCTCCGTTTTAGAGCTGAGGGCCAAGGCGAGGAGGTTAAAGGCCGATCGCGGCCTGGGCCTGGTCATCGTCGACTATCTCCAATTGATGAGAGGCAGAAGCGGCGTGGAGAGGAGGGAACAGGAGATCTCAGAGATATCCCGCTCCTTAAAGGCCTTGGCCAAAGAACTGAATATCCCCGTGATCGCCATATCTCAATTGAGCCGGAAGGCCGAGGACAGACCGGGGAGAAGGCCTCAACTCTCCGATTTGCGGGAATCCGGGGCTATTGAGCAGGATGCCGACGTCATTATCTTCATTTATCGTGATGAGGTCTATAACCCCGATTCTGATCATAAGGGAACGGCAGAGGTCATCATCGGGAAGCAGAGGAATGGTCCGACGGGCAAGGTGGATCTCTCCTTTATCTCCGAGTTTACGACCTTTAAGGATCTCTTTCGCGGCGGCGATGAGATCGAAGCAGCGGTCTAGAAAAAGATGAATATACCCAATGCCCTTACCATAGTGCGTATCCTTTCGATTCCGGTCTTCGTCATCTGTCTGCTCTACGACCGCCTCTTTGTTGCGCTGCTCATCTTCGTAGGCGCAGGGATTACCGATGGTCTCGATGGATTGATTGCGCGCGTCTACCGCCAGAAGACCACCGCAGGTGCATATCTCGATCCCATCGCCGATAAATTATTGCTTAGCACCGCCTACGTCGTTTTGGCTATATTAGGGATCATCCCCGGTTGGCTGACGGTGATCGTTATCGCCAGGGATGTCATCATCGCGCTCGGCATCCTCATCTTACGCGTTATCTCCCATAGATTTGAGGTCAAGCCTCTCTTTATCAGCAAGACCACCACCTTTTTCCAGATCGTGACAATAGCGTGGGCTCTTCTTGCGCCTCAATCACTTTTTTTCAAGAGTTTTTTGCCCTATATCATATGGGCCACTGCCGCCTTGACCTGTATGTCAGGACTTCAATATATCTACATCGGAACCAAATACCTCAACGGGAAGGGAGGTTGATCATGTCCGCCATCTTAGATATCGTAGCGCGGGAGATCCTTGATTCCCGCGGGAACCCCACGGTGGAGGTTGACGTAACCTTGGAGAGCGGTTTCGGGGGTAGGGCTGCCATCCCCTCAGGGGCTTCTACCGGGGAGCACGAGGCAGTGGAGCTGAGAGATGGGGATAAGGCACGGTATTTGGGAAAGGGTGTCCAGAAGGCGGTGGTCAATGTAAACGAACGGATCGGCCCGGAGCTTACCGGCATGGACGCCCTGGATCAGATGGGCATCGATCAGATCCTCATCGATTTGGACGGCACCCCCAATAAATCCTGCCTCGGGGCCAATGCGATCTTAGGGGTGTCGTTGGCCTGTGCCAAGGCAGCTGCCGCTTATCTCTCCCTTCCCCTTTATCGTTATCTGGGAGGGGTTTACGCCCACCAGCTCCCGGTCCCGATGATGAACATCCTCAACGGCGGCAAACATGCCGACAACAATGTAGACCTGCAGGAATTCATGGTTGTGCCTGTGGGTGCGCCCTCCTTTCGCGAGGCCCTCAGGATGGGGACGGAGGTCTTTCACCACCTCAAGGCCATCTTAAAAGGCAAGGGGTACAACACCGCCGTGGGAGATGAAGGGGGGTTTGCCCCGGATCTCAGATCCAACGAGGAGGCGCTGGTGGTAATCATGGAGGCCATCAAACAGGCGGGCTATACCCCCGGAGCAGAGGTGGCTATTGCCTTGGATCCCGCGGCCAGTGAGTTCTACCACGGGGGAAAATATATCTTGCAAGCTGAGCAGAAGAAAGAGAGGAAGGCCTCGGAGATGGTGGTATTTTACGAGGACCTGGTGAGCCGATATCCCATCCTCTCCATAGAGGATGGTCTGGCTGAGGACGATTGGGAGGGGTGGCGGGAGCTGACCGCCAGGCTCGGGAAGAAGGTCCAGCTCGTGGGGGATGACCTCTTTGTAACCAACAGAGAACGCTTGGCAAAAGGGATTAAGGAGGGAGCGGCCAATTCCATCCTCATCAAGCTCAATCAAATAGGGACCCTTACCGAGACCCTTGCGGCCGTCGAGATGGCGAAAAAGGCCGGTTATACGGCAGTGATCTCCCATCGATCAGGTGAAACAGAGGATACCACCATCGCCGATGTCGCGGTGGCGACCAACGTGGGACAGATCAAGACAGGATCGGCTTCCCGCACCGATCGGGTGGCCAAATACAATCAGCTACTCAGGATAGAGGAGGAGCTTGGCGAGCAGGGGAGTTTTCCGGGCAGGGGGGCCTTCTACTCCAGCCGCGGATAAAAGATCCTCAGATTAAAAGGGTTATAACGATGGTCCCGTGACGACTTTATTCCGTCTCGGGACCTTTATTCTTGGCATCCATCCGAGAACGTTATCCCTTACCCTACTCAGATTCTGCGGCTTCGGCTATCTCCACCTGGTACTGGGAGGCCCCCTCAGGGGGGGAGAAAAAGATGATGGTAAAGGGGAGACTCTGCTGGGAGGGGACGGGTTTCGCTTGTCCCACGGCTATGAAACCGAAGGATGCCTTGAGGGCGTCATAGGCGGATTTATCGATCTCCTCATCGGTGACGGTGATGCCGCAGAACCCGCTGCTCGTGGCAACCGCCTTCCCGGCTTTATCGTAGAGCGAGCCCTTCAACTTCACGAGTTTTTTGGTCTCCCCGGAACGGTTTGCTACCTTCCCCTGAACAACAAAGACCTTTCCACCCTCCAAGGTGTGCTCAGAACCCTTGAGATAGAGCAGAAAGAGCTTCTGCTCCTTTTTCCCTTCCATAAAGCCGTAGATTTTTTCATAGACGTATTCAAATGCGGGGATGGAATGTCCCATTTTGCTCCAGTAATATAAGGCGCCCGCGACTGTCGCGAGCAAGAACATGCCGAGAAGAAAGGTTGTAGATACCTTCTTATGACTCCTCCTCACCGGTGCCCCGGCTAGAGGTCTGATCTTGAAGGGGAGCACCTCTTCCGCTGGACTCGGTGGCTCCTCCGAAGGAAGTTCTTCGACAAACAGGGCTTCGTCCGCAGTAGGGGGGACAAAGGCCCTGGGTGGCGGCCCCTTATCAGGCGCGGGCGGCGTTCGTTTTTGAGGCGGTTGAGCGGGGAATTCCTTCGCCCACTCCTTCAAAAACGCATCTTCGGCTTTTTCTTCCGTTTTGCCGAATATCTCTTCCTCATTCAGGGTAAGGGGGTGAGGCACGGTGAAGACGTGTTGACATCGCGAACATCTAACCTTGGTCTCCCCGGGCTTTACCTTGGCATCATTGAGATTATACTGTGTCTTACATCTATCACATAGAACGATCATGGGAACGCCCCTTTTACCTGCAAATTATTTCCCACCGCCTAAAAAATAACACGATATCTTGATAGATACAATCCCCTTCATAGGAAAACCGCTTCACGGCCCTCCTTGCCGGGGTCGTCCTTATAGATATTATAAAATGTACAGGATGTCAAGGAATTATCATCATCGTTTTTGAGCCCGTATGCGCAGAGGCAAGGGACGATCCATCTGCTTGCCATGAGATTGTTTAGAAAATAGACCACCCAAATCCCTCCCCACCTCCCTTTACAAAAAGGGAGGAACTCTTCCCCCTTTAGCAAAGGGGGACGCAGGGGGATTTTTATAATTCCCGGAGGTGACCCTTTGGTCAAAGGCGGCTCTGACCAAAGGGTCACTGGCCAAAGGGCCACCTTCGGCTCCGGTTTAGCCAATGTATTGCTTTGATAAGGGTGTGATATGGAAGGATTACCTTGGCAAGAAGGGGGACAATAGCCTCGAGCAGCTCACGCAAAAAAGGGGACCTGCACAAGACAGGTCCCCCCAGGGGTGAGAGGGCTTATCTGATCGCCCAATGGCCTGGCACCCAATGACCATGGGGTCCCCAATGGCCATTGACCCACACCGTATGGTGGGGTCTTGCGCGTGGAGGGCTGGTATGGACCACGGTGGTACAGGAAACGAGGGAGAAAAGGATAAAAACGAGAAAGACTGTTTTGGCGGGGGCAGTTAACATGGTCGTTCACCTCCGATCGCGAGATATTTATTACCTATAGACACTAGGATGAAGAAAAGGTTTAATCTGAGATCCTCCCCGTCGTACAGGTGCCGCAACCAAGGGGAGTTCCCGGGAGGCTGTTTAATACTCCCTGGCAGGCTGGATGAACTTCCCTTGACCACAGCTCGTTTGCAGTATATATTCTGCATTTACCATGACGATTTAAGCATCTCATAGTGCATCAGACAGGCAGATGCCGGTTGAAGGTGCGGGGTGCTGAGGGCGAATAAGCAGACAAGGAGTGAATTTCCGATGACGTTCGAGAGCATGAGGAAATATCTGTCTGGAATGCACTGTTTCCTGCTGCGGAACTTGATCAATGGTCCCTGCGTCTTTCCCCTGGGGAATCACGCCTGTAGAAATGCGGGAAGCGGGAAGGGTGTCCGGGATGTTTGCTCGAAGAAAAGGGCGTTAGTATCCGATGATCAGTCCGTGGGAGGGCAGGCCGTCATAGAGGGCGTGATGATGCGCTCGCCGCGCAGGATAGCGACTGCCGTCCGCAAGCCTGACAGGGAGATCCTCACCAAGAACGACCCCTATATCCCTTTGTCGAAGCGGCACAAGCTTTTGAATATCCCCGTTTTTCGCGGCGCCTTGTCGTTCTTTGAGATGCTCATTATCGGCCTCAAGGCGCTGAATTTTTCCGCCGATATAGCTCTCGAGGAATCACAGAGGGCCGAGAAGGGCGCTGATTGGCAACGGACGCGCGGCGAGAGGATCAAGGATGGGCTCATCCTTGCGGGAACCTTGGTCCTTGCCCTCGGCATGGCCCTCTGCGTCTTCTTCGCCCTGCCTTTGTTCCTTACCGAGATCATCGGGCTGTCCAAGGGCGCCCTCTCATTTAATGTGGTAGCCGGCTTCATACGGGTGAGCTTTTTCTTGGCCTATCTGTGGGCCATCAGCCGGTGGAAAGAGATCAAAAGGATCCTCGAATATCATGGCGCAGAACACAAGAGCATCTATGCCTTTGAAGCGGGGGAAGAGCTCACCGTTGCAACAGTGCGCCGGCATAGCACCCATCATCCACGGTGCGGGACCAGCTTTTTACTGATTGTGGTTATCCTCGCTATCCTCTTGTTTGCCATTGCCGACACCGTCGTTGAGATGCAGCTAGGCCATAGGCCCACCCTTTTGCAGAGGTTCATAACCCATTTTTCCCTGCTGCCGCTCTTGGGCGGGATCTCATTTGAGCTGCTCAAGCTATCCGGAAAAAAACGGGATAACAGGTATGTCCGGTGGCTAACCGCTCCCGGCCTGTTGCTTCAGCGGATAACGACCCAGGAGCCCGATGATAGCCAGCTGGAGGTGGCCATTGTAGCGCTGAAGAGCGCACTGAAAAAACTATGATTAGGTATCAACATGGGGAGAGCACTATCAAGATTTTTTGTGGCTTTGTTATGAGTTAGGGACTTACCCCGTTTCCAATATAGTATGCGACTATAAACATTTTTGAATGATTGATTGGTAAAAAGCTAATCCTATGCCCCACAAAGGCATTTTTTTATTATTATAACAAGAACCCATGAAAGGAGACATCCTTTTCATATTCATAGAGTACGGAGAAACTAGCCTTAATATAAAAGATGAGAAAGCAGAAGAGTCGGAAAGGGTTAAAAACTTTAGGCAATGCAGCAGGTTTCAGTATGAAAGTACATGACGTTGAACTTCAGGCGAGAAAGGTACAAAACATCAGCGGTTGCAATATGGTTCGCGCCCAAGGCGTTGCGATCTTGATTATAATATTCTTTCTTGCCTTTGCCCCCCTTCTGTCCAGTACTGCCAGGTATCGAGGAGATGAGAGTTTCTATACCGATGCCGCTATTCGCATGGTGCAGACGGGGGATTACTTGACCCCTTATTATTACGACGGAACTCCGCGACTCAGAAAGCCCATATTCATTTACTGGGTGTTGGCAGCCAGCTATAAAATTTTTGGGATCAATCTTTTTTCCTCCCGGATTCCATTTCTCATCGCCGGATGCCTCGTTATTTGGCTCACGTACAAGCTTTACTTCCTATTTTTTCGGCGCGCAGAAGGGGCCGTCATTGCTGCCGCGATTATCGCCTCTAATCTCACCCTGTTCCATGTCTCTGTTCGCTCTACTCCCGATGCCTTTCTCTGTCTCTTTATATCTGTGAGCCTTTACGGTTTCGCTCGCCTCATTTTTAAACGGGATAGAAGGACAGCTACTTATATCTTTGCCTATGTAGGAGCGGGATTGGCTGCAGCCACCAAGGGCGGATGGGGGGTTTTGCCGGTGATCTTCTCATTTTCTTTTTGTTTCCTCCGCAAGGGAGCCGGGGCGAGGCCGAGAGACCTTATTGACGTAAAGAGTATAGGTATCGCTGTTTTTATTGCCTTGTCGTGGTATGCCGTCGCTTACTACCGCCATGGAGATCTCTTTGTTCAGCAGTTTTTTGGTGATCAGGTCGGCACCCGGTTCTCAGGATCTAAATGGTATATCGTTGAAAATATGTTCACCTATTCGTTTGCAATAGTACGGGACTTTCTACCGTGGTCTTTTATATTCATACTCCTGCTGGTTGCCCGCCGTGATAAAGATATGATCTCTCATTTCTTTAGCGAGCACAGGGAGGGATGCATCTTCATACTCGGATGGTACATAAGTCTTTGTCTCATATTCTTGTTCGGGAATATTGACCGCGCTCGGTTTCTACTTCCCGCATATCCCCTGGTATCGGCTCTCTACGCGGCACTGTTGGTACCACTCGCAAGTTATGGCAAGGGGCTGTCTTCTTCCGTTCTTCGACATATAGAACGGATTACCCTGACGGTTTGTCTTTTATTCGGTCTGGCCTTGGCCGTGGCCGGCATGTTCATTGATGCGCTGCTTATAGCAGGGGGGATACTCACTGTGCTTGTGGCTGCGGTATTGTATGCCACGGTATTTCGCAGGAGGGGCATCTATAGTCTGGTGACGGTTTCATTGTGCATAATCCTGCTCTTCTCAATTACCGAAAACTTCGTCAGTAGAGTTATTTATAGTTCGCCCGCAACTCACGTGGTTCGCACAATGCGCGAACATGTAAAAGGTCCGATAGAAATCGCCGCGGTTGATCTCTCCGTTCGGTATCTCCCGCAGATAAATGTGTTATCAGGGGGGCAAATTACGGTTTATGTGCTAGAATCAGATATGATGCCTGATAAGCTGAAACAATTCAAATTTATCGTCGTTTCGGAGACATTTAAAAAAACATACAATCCTGATGGGTACACTGTTCAAGAATGCGGATATTCCTATAAAAGGAGGCAATTCAAGACCCGTTCCTTGTTGCGCATAAGAACCGTCGGTGATCTGCGCCGCCTCATTTTGGGGCTGCAACAACGTTACTACCTTCTGATTAAGTCGGAGTCACCGCAACGCTGAGGCCAATCAAAAGGGTAAAAACTTTCATTCGTTTCCCCGCCCATGAATTCCGGGCCGTCGAGACGGTATCCTCGATTATCTGCCCGGGTTAGTGCACGAAGATCTAAACTAGTATCGCGTTCCCACAAGGAGCAAGGATATTCCTCCCTGACAAGGGAATGGTTAAGGATCGGTGCATGCTGACTGTTCCCTACTCCCTTGCAAACTGCTTTACTTTGATCGCGCGATCCGATATCTTTTTAAGAGAGATGCGTCAGCCGGCTTACATAGCGTTGTATGAAAAAAGGGAATTGCAGCGGAGAATCGAGATACTGGGGGAGATCCTCACGGATTGTTGTCTCTGCCCTCGTGCGTGTAAGGTGAACCGCTTCGCAGGTGAGAAGGGGTACTGTCAGGCAGGGGCGGATGCCATGATCTCCAGCGCCTTTCCCCATTTCGGAGAAGAGCCCCCCCTCGTGGGGTCGCACGGCTCAGGCACCATCTTTCTGACCCGCTGCAACCTGAGATGTGTCTTTTGCCAGAACTACGATATCAGCCATCTGGGGGAGGGGACGCGCATATCAAGCTCAGAGCTGGCTCAGCATATGATCGGCCTCCAACACAGGGGGTGCCACAACATCAATTTTGTCACCCCCACCCATTATGTCCCCCAGATCGTGGCAGCCCTGCCAAAGGCCGTCGAGTTAGGGCTCAAGGTCCCCCTGGTCTACAACTGCGGCGGTTATGAGTCCGTAGAGGTGATCAAACTCCTTGATGGGATCATCGACATCTACATGCCCGACGCCAAGTTCTCCCGTGAGGGGGAGGCTGCCAGCTATTGTAACGCCCCTGATTATCCCCAGGTCTTACAGGAGGTCCTCCTGGAGATGCACCGACAGGTCGGGGACCTGATGCTTGATGAGCAGGGGATTGCCTACCAAGGGCTTCTCATCCGCCACCTGGTGATGCCCCATGGGGTGGCGGGCACCAAAGAGATCATGTCTTTTATCGCCCGGCAATTGTCGGCAAACTCCTATGTGAACATCATGGATCAGTACCGTCCGCTCTACCGGGCAGGAGAATATCAGGAGATAGATCGCCGCATCTCCTCACTGGAGTATCGTGAGGCAATAGAGATCGCCAAGGGCGAGGGACTGCACAGGGGCTTTTGATGGATCTCACAGAGCTATGGAAAGAATTGTCTGGATTGAAGGAGGAGGTGCAAGAGCTCCGGCAGGGCATAGCGCGACTCGAGCAGGAGATGCTCGACAGCAGGGGCGGGATCAAACGGGTCATCAAGGCCCGGGGGATGCAGATTTTTTGCCAAGACCCCGTCGATGAGCTCATCTTCTCGTCTGAGGCCTCTTCGGAAGAGCGGACCTCCCTTTATGAACTGCTGAGGCACTACTCCTTCCGGCTCTTCCTGCGGGATGTGATCGGCAAAAAGGGATCTTTCCGGGCAGAGGAACTTGCGAGATATTGTTCCCTCGAAATCGCCCGGCGCTATATCTCCTCCCTGTGCGAGCTCAAGCTCGCAGAGGCCATGGGGGAGGGGACCTTCCGTCTGTTGAAGCAATCGCTCTACAGCTTTGGACCCACCCTCGAGTGGTTCATCGCCCAGATGTTTCAGAGGGAATTTGCCTCTCCGGCCATGTACGGGGTTCGGTTCAAGGAGGCACCGAGTGGCGGGGATTACGATGTCATTACTCTCTGGGAGGAGCGGATGGTATATGTGGAGACAAAATCTTCTCCCCCGCGGGGGATAGAGAGGGGCGAGATAGGATCGTTTCTTGCCAGGATAACCGATCTCTTGCCCGATATCGCCTTCCTCTTCAATGACACCCAGCTACGCATGAAAGATAAAATCGTCCTTATGCTCGAAGAGGAATTATATAAACGATTCGGCGCAAGCAGCAGTAATAAATTTCCCATAGATCGATTAGTTGATGAACTCTTTCACATCAACCATCGTATCTATATCGTCAACAGCAAGAGAGATGCAATCGCCAACTTCACCCTTTGTCTCAGGGATTTTCTCTCCCGGCAAAGGGCCGATCTCTTTCCTATCCTGCCCCCCCCACACAAATCGAACGTATGATCTTATTGCACCGAATCCTTAAAACTTTTCCCACACTTAAACTTGGGTACCTTGACGGCGGGGATATCGATCTCCGCGCCGGTGCGGGGATTTCTCCCCTTCCTGGCCGATCGATTTGACACTTGAAATGTTCCAAAGCCCGTCAGGGTGATCTTGTCCCCTGTCTTCAGGGCCTCGCAGATGGTGTCGGTGAAGGAATTAATGGCCCTCTCGGCTGCTGCCCGAGGTATCTTGGCCTCTTTGGCGACCTTGTCGATCAGTTCTGATTTCGTCATTACACCCCCTCCTTAAATTATACTTGAATTAAATATTGCAACCCCCTTACCGTACGACACAGCAACTTCTTCAACCCATTACCGATGATATCTTCTTTGCACCCCCTTTTCTCTAAGAATTAGTGAAAAACATATAGCACAAAAGGTAGGGGGTGGCAAGCGAAAAAAGAAGAAACAAAAAGATTTTTTCCGTTCTGGTCCGGGGGGCTGATGGCTCCCTGAGCATCGGCCCTATTCACCATGGTGCCGGCTAATCAATTCTATTATTTATCGGTTTGAGCCTCCGAAATATCCCTGGTCTTGCTGCGAGGGGTTGTGCTATACTTTTTTTGTGAAGATCTATCTCGATGCCGATGGCGCCCCCTGGCGTGACCTGGTGATAGAGCGGGCACGGTGGCATGGGGTAACGGTGGTCGTGGTTGCCGACTACAGCCATGTTCTTCCGTTGGGGAAGGGGGTGGAGCGGGTGATGGTCGATGACGGGAGGGACGCCGCAGACTTCGCCATCGTAAACCGCGTGCAAGAGGGCGATCTGGTCATCACCCAGGATGTGGGGCTCGCCTCCCTGGTGCTTCCCAAGGGGGCGGTGGTCCTCTCCCCCCGGGGATACGAGTTTCGCGAAGACTCCATCGAGAGACAGCTTGCCCAGCGCTGGTCTGCGCAGAGGATCAGGCGCGGCGGCGGGCGAACGCAAGGGCCCAAGCCTCTGTCGGCTGATGATTGCGCCAGATTCCTTGAACTGTTGGAGCAAAGCATCACCACCCTGATGAGGAGGCCTGATGAAGATCGATCAGTTCCCGGATGATATCAAGGATCATCTCTTCCCTTTCCATACCGATGCTCGGATGGCCTATGAGTGCATCGGGTGCGAGGCACACTATCCGCTCGATCGCTTCCTCTACACCTGTCCGAGCTGCGAAGGGCTCTTGCGGATCGTCGATCTCACCTTCGATGCCCTGCGGGAGATCCCAGGGCCCCAATGGCAAAGGATCTTCGACTACCGCAGGATGCTCAACGTCGACGGCCTGAAGGGGATCTTCCTCTTCCACGAGCTCATCTTCCCCATTATCCCCCTCGATGCCGTAATCAACTTGGGTGAGGGGCATACCCCGCTGATCCGGGCCAATGCGGAGCTGAGCCGCTGGGCCGGGGTGGATTTCTCCATAAAATACGATGGCCTCAACCCCTCGGCCAGCTTCAAAGACCGGGGCATGGCGAGCGCCATCAGCTTCATCAACTATATGATCAAGGCCCGGGGGATCAAGGAGCTGCTGGGCATCTGCGCCTCCACCGGAGACACCTCGGCCGCCGCCGCCCTGTACCTTAGCTATCTCCCCCACGCAGTGGTGCGCTCGGTGGTCCTCCTGCCCCAGGGCAAGGTCACCCCGGCCCAGCTCTCCCAGCCCTTGGGTAGCGGATCCGTGGTGATCGAGGTCCCGGGCGTGTTCGACGACTGCATGCGCATCGTGGAGCAGCTGGCCGAGGAGTACGAGGTGTGCCTGCTCAACTCCAAGAACCCCATCCGCATCCAGGGGCAAAAATCCTACTCGTATGAGGTAGCCCAGCAGCTCGACTTCGAGACCCGAAACCTCGTGGTGGTGGTCCCCATCGGCAATGCCGGCAATGTCACCGCCGTGATGGAGGGGTTCCTCGACCTCTACCGTCTCGGGATCGTCGAGGAGCTTCCCTTGATCATCGGGGTGCAGAGCGCGCATGCGAATCCCGTGGTCCTCTGGCGCGAGCGCGGGGAGTACCGGCCGGTCCAAGTCCGTCCCAGCGTGGCCCAGGCGGCCATGATCGGAAACCCGGTCTCCTTCCCCAAGGTCTCGCGGCTCGTCGAGGAGCACTTCCACGACCGGTTTGCCGCCATCCAGGTGACGGAGCAGGAGATCATCGAGGGGATGCTCATCGCCAACCGCCACGGCCACGTGGTCTGCACCCAGGGGGGAGAATCAATCGTAGGGTTGAAAAAGGGGGTGGAGATGGGC
>Ga0214473_10000823_pt1:0-37500 | contig 42357 bp, 43 predicted proteins | sample RVTome_7_FD_203509 | JGI IMG/M metagenome (GOLD analysis project Ga0214473, IMG submission 203509) | Soil microbial communities from uranium-contaminated site in the Upper Colorado River Basin, Wyoming, United States - RVT98D197 | ecosystem: Environmental > Terrestrial > Soil >...
CTCGAAGTGCCAGCAGACGACGACGCCGGACAGGATCGTCAGCCGGTCGACGATCGGGTCCAGGATCGCCCCGAGGCGGCTGTACTGCCCCGTCACCCGCGCGACCAGCCCGTCGAGGTAGTCGCCTCCGGCGATCGCCGCGTACAGGATCGTGCTCGCAACCGTGCGCCCGTCCCCCGAGTTGAACGCGAGGTAGAGGAACACCGGGATGCCCGCCAGCCGCGCGTACCCGATCACGTTCGGCAGCGTCAACGGGCGCAGCGGCGCTCCGGCGCGGGTCGCGGGCGGCTCGGGGCCCGAGCGGTCGAGCCCCACCAGACGCCCCTTCGTGAGCCGGCGCGCCATCTCTCACCCGATTCGGTCCAGCAGTGATCGCGCCCCCGCAGCGGCGTCCTCGAGCCCCAGCCGCTCCTCGTCTCCGCTCTCCCGGACTTGAGCCTCGATCACGCCCTCCTTCAGGCCTCGCGGTCCGACCGTCAGCCGCAGCGGACAGCCGAGCAGCTCGGCGTCGGTCAGCTTCTCGCCGGTACCCGCGTCGCGGTCGTCGTACACCACCTCGACCCCCTCCGCCTCGAGCTCCGCGACGATCCGCTCCGCCGCCTCCGCCGTCGGCACGTCCCCCTTCCCGAGCGCGGTCACGTGCACCTGCCACGGCGCCAGCGCGCGCGGCCACACGATCCCGCGCTCGTCGGCGCGCTGCTCGATCGAGGCGGCGACGATCCGCGCCAGCCCGATCCCGTAGCTCCCCATCACGATCGGGTGCTCGGTGCCGTCCTCGTCCAGGTAGGTGGCGCCGAGCGGCTCCGAGTAGCGGGTCCCGAGCTTGAAGATGTTTCCGATCTCGATCGCCGGCTCGATCTCAATCGGGTGACCGTCCGGGGAGCGGTCGCCTGCCTCCACCGTCCTGATGTCGACGCTCTCGAACTCGAAGTCGCGGCCGGGCTCGACACCGATCAGGTGGGCGTCGGTCTCGTTCGCGCCGCAGAAGAACCCGTGGCCGGCGATCGCCTCGTCGAGCAGCACCGGGACCTTTGCGCCGACCGGGCCGATGAAGCCGGGCGGGCCCAGCTCGGCCTCGATCTCCTCAGCGGTCGCCTGGCGAAATTCCTCGCCGAGCGCGTTCGCGAGCTTGATCTCGTTCAGGCGGTGGTCGCCGCGCACGATCGTGAGCAGGAAGCCGCGGTCCGCCGCGACGACGGGGATCGCCTTCAGCGCCGCTCCCGCGGGAACCCCGAGCGCGGAGGCGACCTCCTCGACCGTGGTCAGGCCGGGGGTCGGCACCTCGTTTGGCTCGTCCAGCCGCGGAGGCATCTCGACCGCCTGCGGCTCCGCCGAGGCCACCTCAACGTTGGCGGCGTAGTCCGGGGCCAGAGCGACCTCGTTCTCACCCGCGGCGCACGGCGCCATGTACTCGTCGGCCCCCGTTCCGCCCATCATCCCGACGTCGGACGCGACCCGGTACCAGCGCAGCCCGGTTCGGTCGAAGATCCGGTCGTACGCCTCGATCAGGAGCGCATAGCTGCGCTCCAACCCCTCGTCGTCGCGATCGAAGCTGTACGCGTCCTTCATCGCGAACTCCCGGGTGCGGAGGACTCCCGCGCGGGGGCGCGGCTCGTCCCGCTCCTTGGTCTGGATCTGGTACAGGATCTTCGGCAACTCGCGGTAGGAGCGGACGTCGCGGGCGACGTGGCAGGTGAGGCTCTCCTCGCCGGTCATCGCGAGCACGAGTTCGGCGCCCTTTCGGTCCTCGAGCTTGAACAGCTCCGGGATCGCGTAGCGGCCGGTCTCGCGCCAGATCTCGGCCGGCTGCATGATCGGCAACGACATCTCCTGGCCGCCGATCGCGTCCATCTCCTCGCGGATGATCGCCTCCACCTTGCGCTGCACCCGCCACCCGGCCGGCAGGTAGGTCCACAGCCCCGCCGCGAGCTGGCGGATCAGCCCGGCGCGCACCATCAGCTTGTGCGAGGTCGCCTCTGCGTCCGCGGGGGCATCCTTCAGCGTCGGCAAGAAATAGCTCGAGAGCCGGGTCATCGCCGGCTGAGCCTAACGAGCGAGGACAGCCTTACGCGCGGGTGAAGCGGCGGCCGGCGGTGGGAGAGACCTCTTCGTCCAGCCGCTCAGGCGCGGTGATGTCCTCGGCGGCCTTCTCGGCGGCCTCGGCCTCCATCGCCGCGATCCGCTCCGGGGTCAGCTCGTCGGCGTTCTCGTCCTCGATCTTCCGCAGCCAGTCGGCGCCCTCGGCGGCCTTCTCGGGCTCGACCTGGACCTGACCGCGATCGAGAGACTTGTCGATCTCCGCAAACAGCGCGTCGACGAGCTCCGACTGAGGAACCTTCCGCAGCGGCTTGCCGTGGGCGAAGATCAGCCCCTCGTCCTTGGCCCCGGTGATCCCGAAGTCCGCATGCGATGCCTCGCCGATCCCGTTCACCGCGCAGCCCAGCACGGCGACCTCGATCGGCTCCTCGTAGGCCTCCAGCCGCCGCTCGATCTCGACGACGACGGTGTCCATGTCGAACTGCAGACGGCCGCAGGTCGGACACGCGATCAGCACCGGACCGCGCTCCCGCAGCCCGAGCGCCTTCAGGATCTCCCACGCGACCTTGACCTCCTCCTCCGCGTGGTAGGTGGAGAGGCTGATCCGGATCGTGTCCCCCACCCCGTCGGCGAGCAGCGTGCCCAGGCCGACCGCCGACTTCAGCGACCCGGTCCATTTCGTCCCCGCCTCGGTGATCCCGAGGTGGATCGGGTAGTCAATCCGCTCCGAAAGCAGCCGGTTCGCGGCGATCGTGTTCGGGACGCTCGTCGACTTGATCGACACCTTGAAGTTCTCGAAATCGAGCCGCTCCATCAGCTCCACGAACTCGACCGCGGCCGTGACCAGCGCCTCGACCGGCTGGTCGAGCTCCAGCTCGTGCAGGTGCTTCGGAAGCGAGCCGGAGTTGACGCCGATCCGCATCGGAACGCCCGCCGCGGTCGCCTTCTCGGCCACCTGGGCGACCTTGTCCTCGCCGCCGATGTTCCCTGGGTTGAGGCGGATGCAGTGCGCGCCCGCGTCGATCGCCTTCAGCGCCAGCGTGTAGTTGAAGTGGATGTCGGCGATCACCGGGATCGGCGAGTCCTTGACCACCGTCTTCAGCGCCTCGACGTCCTCGTCGCGCGGGACCGCGACGCGGACGATGTCGGCGCCGGCCTCGGCGACCCTGTGGATCTGCTCCATCGTCGGCTCGAGGTTCGCCGTCTCGGTCTTCGTCATCGTCTGCACCGCGACCGGCGCCCCGCCTCCGATCGGCACTCCGCCGACGAATATCTGGCGCTTCGAGGACATTCGCCATGAAGGGTACCTGCGGTCAAGCGCAATCCATGTGGACTCGTCAGCCGTATCACCATGTCGATGCGAGGACGCCTGCGGGTAGTGGCTGCGATGGCTCTGGTTCTGGCGGGGCTTGGCGTGGGCGCGGCTCCGGCGAGCGCCACATTCCACTTCATGAGCGTGTCGGAGGTGTATCCGGGGACCGCAGCCGAACCGACGCAGGAGTACGTCGAGTTGCAGATGTACACGAGCGGGCAGCAGTTCGTGGCGGGTCATGAGGTCTTCGAGTACAGCTCGAGCGGAAGCCCCCCGAGCGGACTGGACTTCGTGGAAAGCCCGCCAAACGGCCAGAACCAGCGGACGATCCTCATTGCGACCACGGCTGCAGAGGCCGCGTTTGGCGTCAACGCAGATCGCGAGGTCTCGAGCATGAATCGGATCCAAGGTTCGGCGGGAGCGGTTTGCTGGGAGACGGTGGACTGTGTTCGGTGGGGTAGCTTCACGCCGGGTGGCGCTCTGACCTCCCCGGCGGGCACTCCGGAGGCGGCGATCCCCGACGGCTCTGCACTGGTCCGGTCCAAGGCTCCGGGCTGCTCGACCCTGCTGGAGGCGAGCGACGACACGAACAGCAGCGCCGCGGACTTCGCCCCGGCCGCGCCCAGCCCGCGACCCAATTCGGTCGCGCCGACGGAGAAGGAGTGCGGGAGCGGCGGCACAACCGGCGGCGCCCCCGAGACGACTATCACCAAGGCGCCGAAGAACAAGACCTCGAAGCCGAAGGCGAAGTACAGGTTCGAGTCGAGCGAGCCGGGCTCGACCTTCGAGTGTGCTCTGGACGGTCAGATCAAGAATGACAAGTTCAAGCCCTGCGAGGTGCCGTTCAAGAAGCGGGTCGACGACGGCAAGCACAAGTTCCAGGTCGCGGCGATCGACCCCGACGGCAACGTCGACCCCTCGCCCGCCCGGGACAAGTTCAAGGTCCTGAAGTAGCTACTCGTAAAGGCCGTCGATCTCGGACGCGTACTTGTCCGCGATCGGCTTCCGCTTCAGCTTCATCGTCGGCGTCAACTCGTCCCCGCCGGGCTCCCACGGCGCGGGCAGGATCTTGAACCGCTTCACGCCCTCTACGTGTGCGAGTTGCTCGTTCGCCTCCTCGACGCCCCGCTCGACCTCGGCGATCAGCTCCGGGTTCTGGGCCAGCTCGGAGATCTCGGCGCCCTCGAGGTCATGCGCCTTCGCCCACGCAGCCGCCGCATCGGGATCGAGCGTGAGCAGCGCTGCGATGTACTTCTTCGCGTCGCCGATCGCCACCGCCTGGTCGACGAGCGGGATCAGCTTCAGCTCCGCTTCGATGTTCGAGGGCGACAGGTTCTTCCCGCCCGCCGTGATGATCAACTCCTTCTTTCGGTCGATGATCCGCAGGTAGCCGTCCTCGTCGAGCTCCCCGATGTCTCCGGTCAGCAACCACCCGTCGCTGTCGATCGTCTCCGCGGTCTTCTCGGGCATGTTGCGGTAGCCCGGCATCACCGATGCGCCCTTCACAAGCACCTCGCCGTCCTCGGCCAGCTTGATCTCGACCCCGGGCACGGGCGGCCCGACCGTCCCCAGCCTGATCCGACCCGGCGGGTTGCAGGTCGCGACTCCGCATGTCTCCGACATCCCCCAAAGCTCCCCGATCGGGACCCCGATCGCGTGGAAGAACTCCAGTACCTCGACCGCGGTCGGCGCTGCGCCGACGTTGACGGCGACGAGCTCGTCCAGCCCCAGCTGGTGGCGAAGCTGCGAGAACATCGCTTCGTCGGCCTTCGCGACGCCTGCCGCCAGCTCCTCGGGAACCTGCTCGCCGGCGGTCTCCAGTCGCACCTTCTGCACCGCCGCAGCGATCGCGCCCTGCGCGCCCTGGCGCTGCTCGTCGGGGAGCTTGCTCAGGTTGGCCTCGATCCCCGCCTTCAGCTTCTCCCAGATCCGCGGCACCGCGAAGAACCACGTCGGGCGGACCTGCGGCAAGAACTCCGCGATCGTTCTCGGGTCGGGACAGATCGTCACCTGGAGGCCGTGGATCATCGGCAGGTAGTAGTTCGCACCGCGCTCCGCGATGTGCGCCGCGGGTAGCCACGAGACGACCTTCGAACCGCGCTCGGGAAGCGGCAGCATCTGCTCCACCCCGGCCACGAGGCCCATCAGGTTCCGATGGGTGAGCTGCACACCCTTCGGCGGACCGGTCGTGCCGGAGGTGTAGATCAGCGTCAGCAGGTCGTCGGGCTCGATCGCGTCGACGATGCCGCTGGGATCGAAGCTCGGATCGGCTTTCTCGAGCTCGGCGAGCGTGTGCGTGCCCCCGTCACCGTCAACGACGACGACGTGCTCGAGCTCGGGCAGGCCCTCCTTCGCCGCCATCAGCTGGGGCAGGAACATCGTCTCCACGACGGCAACCCGGGCCCCCGCATCGGAGAGCACGTACTGGATCTGGTCCGGCGTCAGGGTCTGGTAGATCGAGAACGGAACCCCGCCCAGCGAGACCGCCGCGAGGTCGGTGGGGATGAACTCGGGACGGTTGTTCAGCATCAGCGCGACGGTGTCGCCCTTCGACACCCCAAGGCCGGCGAGGCCGCCGGCGATCGCGCGCGATCGCGCCCGAAGCTCGTTCCAGGTCAGCGTCACCGAGTCGTCCGCGCTCCTGACGGCGACGTCTTCTCCGAGCCGATCGGCGGTCGACTCGAACGCCCTGACGAAGTTCTGCGCGACAAGCTCTCCGATCGGACCGCCGCTCGCGTACCGCTCGGCAGTGGTGATCTCCATCGAACCCTCCTCCTCTGGGCGGAAAGCTATCGCACGTTGAATCCCTCGCCGCTGAGGCGGTCTATGTCGTTCGTGAGCCCGATGAAGAACAGAAGCAAGACGAGCACGAATCCGACCATCCCCGCCCGCTCCATGACGCTGAAGGGGACCGGCTTGCCGCGCACCTTCTCCACCAGGCTCCAGAAGATGTGGCCGCCGTCCAACGGCAGGAACGGGAACAGGTTGATGATCGCCAGCGACAGGCTGATCACGGCGATCAGCGTCAGCGCTCTGCGCGAGTCGAACTCGATCGCCTGCCGGGTGGTCTCGTAGCCGCCGACCACGCCCGAGATCTGCTCCCGCTGCTCGGGGTCGAACAGGCGCGCGATCACGCTCACGGTCTGGCTTGCCACGAGCCACATGAAGTCGGCGGAGATCCGCGCCGCCTCCACCGGCGAAGGATTCACCTCGCGGGTCTGGTACTCGAACCCGAGCCGCTGGCGTGCGACGGCTTCGTCGTAGCGGGGCGTGATCGTCAGCACCTGGGTGCTGCCGTCGCGGTCGATCTTCAACTTCGCCGGCGTGGTCGCCGTGCACCCGTCGGTCTGCTCGCCCTTGCACTCGTGCTTGTTCAGCGCCTCGGCGATCGCGACCTGATCGCCCTCCTTGCCATCGACAGAGATCACCTCGTCGCCGGCGCGGAGCTGCTTCGCCGCGGGCGAGCCTGCCTCGATCTTGCCGACGTTCTGGGTCGGCTCGCTGACGCCGAACGCGAGCGCGAACAGGATCACGAACGCGACCAGGAGGTTCATCGCCGGCCCGGCGGAGATGACGACGATCCGCTTCCACACCGGCTGGTGGTAGTACCCGCGGGACGCCACCTCGGGAGGCAGCTCCTCGTCCGGGTTCATCCCGGTGATCTTCACGAAGCCGCCGAGCGGGATCGCGCCGATCCCGTATTCGGTCTCGCCGCGCTTCATCTTCGCGATCGGAGGCGGGAAGAAGAGGTAGAAGCGCTCCACCCGCATCCCGGTCGCCTTCGCGGCCATGAAGTGCCCCAGCTCGTGGAGGATGATGAGGACGGCAAAACCGGCGAAGGCGAGGAACCAGCTCATCGCGCCGCCCTTCCCGCGCTCGGCGTGCTCGCCGGATCGGCCCCGTTGCCGCGCTCCACGAAGATCGTTGCATGCTCGCGCGCCCGAGCATCGGCGTCAAACAGATCCTCGAAGCGGCTCGGGGTCTCTGCGGGGACGGCCTCGAGGGTTCCCGCGATCACATCGGCGATGCCGGTGAACGCGATCCGCCCGTCGAGGAACGCGGCGACCGCGACCTCGTTCGCCGCGTTCAGGACCGCCGGGGCCGTCCCCCCCGCCTCCCCCGCTTCGCGCGCCAGGCGCAGGCAGGGGAACGCCTCGAGGTCGGGGCGCTCGAAGCTCAGCTCGCCGACCTCGGCGAGGTCGAGCGTCGGCACGGTGACATCGGCGCGCTGGGGATAGTTGAGCGCGTAGGAGATCGGGACCCGCATATCCGGGAGGCCGAGGTGCGCCAGGGAAGCGCCGTCGTTCAGCCGCACCATCGCGTGGACGATCGACTGCGGGTGGACGACGACCTCGATCCGCTCGTACGGGACGCCGAAGAGGTGGTGGGCCTCGATCACCTCGAGACCCTTGTTGGTCAGGGTCGCGGAGTCGATCGTGATCTTGCCGCCCATCTCCCATGTCGGGTGGGCGAGCGCCTCCTCGCGGGTGACGCCGCGGAGGTCGGTGCGGCCGCGGAATGGCCCCCCGGAGGCCGTCAGCACAATCCCCTCGACGTTGCCGGTCTCACCGCGGATGAGCTGGTGCAGCGCCGAGTGCTCGGAGTCGACGGGAATGATCCGCGCCCCGGTCGCCTCCGCGAGCGCGGTCACGAGCTCGCCGCCGACGACGAGGCTCTCCTTGTTCGCAAGCGCGAGGTCGATCCCCTCGGTCAGCGCGACGATCGTCGGGCCCAGCCCGGCCGAGCCCACCGTCGCGTTCAGGACCAGGTCGGCGCCGGAGTCGGCGACCAGCTCCCGGATCCCCTCCTCGCCTGCGAGGACGCGGCCCTTCCACCCACCGGCCGCCTTCTGCGCGGCGCCGGGGTCGGCGAGCGCGACGACGGGGACCCCGTGGTCTCGTGCCTGTTCGACCAGCTGCTCCCAGCTTCGGTCCGCGGACAGGCCGACGACGTCGAGCTCCGCCGCGGCGCCCACGACCTCGAGCGCCTGGACGCCGATCGACCCCGTGGACCCCAGGATCACGACCTTCCGCATACGCCTCGGCAGTGTAGGGAGCGTCCTAAGCGCGCCCTGAAGGGCCAGTCATCTAGTAGACGAGCGCGATCGAGAGGTAGAAGCCCGCGACGACGGTGAACAGGACGGCGTCGAGGCGGTCGAGGACACCGCCGTGTGGTCCGAAGGCGCGGCCCGTGTCCTTGACGCCGAGGTCGCGCTTGATCATCGACTCGAACAGGTCGCCCATCGGAGCGACGGCCGCGACGACGGCGCCCATCAGCAGGGCGTCGGCGCCGGTGAGCCAGTCCTGGTACAGCCCCGCGATCCAGAACCCGATCACGCCGCCGAGAAACCCAGCGCCGAGGCCCTCGAGGGTCTTGTTCGGCGACAGCGACGGGGCGAGCGCGTGACGACCGAACAGGCGCCCGCCGATGTAGGCCGCCGTATCGGCGACGAACGTTGCGACGAGGACGTCGATCAGCAGCGCTCCGCCGTGCAGCGGCAGATCCCGCAGGAGGACGGCGTGCGCGAAGGGCGCGCCGATCCACGCGATCCCGAGCAGGGTGACGCCGAACGACAGAGTTACGCCCTCGCGCGATGGACGCCCGGCCGCGAACGCGAACATGAGCGGGAACGAGAGCCCCGCGATCAGGGCGGCGTTGCGCCCGGTGGAGTAGTGGGCCGCAATGATCACCGCGGCGACGACCGCGAACCCGACCGGGACGAACGGGCGCGCGTCGGCGGTGATGCGGAAGAACTCGAGCATGCCGAGCAGCGCAAGCCCAACCATCGCGAGCATGAACGGGACGCCCCCCGCGACGATGATCACGATCGCGAAGACGATCCACGGGACGGCGACCAGCGTCCGCGCAAGGGTCTCGAAGCGGGCGCGGCGCGACTGCCTCGCCGCCCGGCGACCCCTGGCCGGCTCCTCCGCGACCGGAGGCTCGTCGAACGGCTCGTCCGGCCGCGGGGGGATGAACTCGCCGGCATCGCGCGAGGGCGCGGGCGAGTCGGCGAACATGTCCGTCGGCTCCTCGAGCGCTTGGGGAGGAGTAGAGCGTCGCCGCCTGCGTCTCGGGCGCCGCTCGGGGGGCCTGCGTGAAGCCATTCAGCTCGAACCTAACGCCTATCGGGTCCCGAAGCGTCTGTCGCGGGCCTCGAACTCGTCCAGCGCGGCGCGGAACGCCTCACGCGAGAAGTCCGGCCACAGCTCGTCGCGGAACACGAGCTCGGAGTACGCGCACTGCCACAACAGGTAGTTGGAGATGCGAATCTCGCCGCTGGTGCGGATCAGCAGGTCCGGGTCGTGCATGTCGGGCGCGTACAGGTGCCGACGGAACTCCTCCTCGGTGTCGCCGTCGAACTCACGCGCGGCGTCCACGATCTCAGCCCGTCCGCCGTAGTCGAAGGCGACGAACAGCGTGATCCGGTCGTTGTCGGCGGTCTCGCGCTCCGCCCACTCGATCCGCTCGACCAGATTCGGGTCCAGCCGCGTGCGGCGGCCGATGAACCGCATCCTCACGCCCTCCTCGTCGAGCTCCGGGGTCTCGCGGTCGATCCGGTCGGCGAACATCGCCATCAGGCCGTCGACCTCCTCGCGCGGCCGCGCCCAGTTCTCGGTCGAGAACGAGAACACGGTCAGCTCCTCGATCCCGAACTTGACCGCGTCCCGCAGGCGTTCCTTGACGACGTCCGCGCCCGCGTTGTGCCCGTCGAGAGTGGGCAGCCCGCGCTGCCTCGCCCAGCGCCCATTCCCGTCGGTGATGATCGCGACGTACTTAGCCGCGTTCACACCTCGAGTATCTCCTCTTCCTTCCCTTTGAGGAGCGTGTCGATCTCGCCGATCGCATCGTCCGTCGCCTTCTGCAGCTCGACCTCGGCGCGGTGCTCCTCGTCGGAGCCGGCGTCGCCCTCCTTCTTCAGCTCGCGGAGGTCGTGCATGACGTCGCGGCGGATGTTCCGGACCGCGACCCGGCCCTCCTCGGCGACGCCGTGGACGACCTTGACCAGCTCCTTGCGGCGCTCCTCGGTCAGCTCGGGGATCTGAAGCCGGATCACGTTCCCGTCGTTCCCTGGCGTCAGCCCGAGGTCCGACTCGAGGATCGACTTCTCGATCGCCGAGATCGAGGACTTGTCGTACGGGGTGACCGTGAGCAGCCGGGCGTCGGTCGCGGCGACCTGTGCGAGCTGCTTCAGCGGCGTCTCGGCACCGTAGTAGTCGACGTTCACCCGGTCGAGCAGGTGCGTGGAGGCGCGCCCGGTGCGGACCGTGGCGAGCTCGTGTCGCGTCGACTCGACCGACTTCGTCATCCGATCCCCCGCATCGGCGAGCAGCTCGTCTATGAATTCGTCAGGCACGGTCTGGTGTGGGCTGCTCGGTAATCACTGTTCGGCCGCAGCGGTGACCAGCGTACCGACTCGCTCCCCGTCGACGATCCGCTCGACATTTCGCTCATCGGCGAGGTCAAAGACGTAGATCGGGAGCTCGTTGTCCATGCACAGCGACAGCGCGGTCGAGTCCATCACCTTCAGTCCTCGCTCGATCGCCTCGCGGTGGGTGAGCTGAGGCAGGAACTCGGCGTCGGGGTTCTCGGCCGGATCGGCGTCGTACACGCCGTCGGTCCCGTGCTTTCCCATCAGGATCGCCTCGGCGTGGATCTCGAGCGCGCGCAGCGCCGCCGCGGTGTCAGTGGTGAAGAACGGGTTCCCGGTCCCCGCGGCGAAGAGTACGACCCGGCCCTTCTCGAGGTGGCGAATTGCGCGGCGGCGGATGTAGGGCTCGGCGACCTCCGTGACGGTGATCGCGGACAGCACCCGGGTGTGGGCGCCGAGCTTCTCCAGCGCGTCCTGGAGCGTGAGCGCGTTCAGAACCGTCGCGAGCATGCCCATGTAGTCGGCTGTCGCGCGGTCCATCCCCCGCGCCGCTCCCGCGAGCCCGCGGTAGATGTTCCCGGCACCGATCACGACGGCCATCTCGACGCCGCGGTCGACGACGCGATGGATCTGCTCGGCGATCGTCTCCACGCGGGCCGCATCGGTCCCGTACTCGAGCTCTCCCTGGAGCGCCTCCCCGGAGAGCTTCAGGAGGACCCTGCCAAAAACAGGACCCGCGACGTCCTCTGCTTCGCGTCCGGGCGTCGCGGGGTTGGGCAAGCTACTCCCCCACGACGAACCGGACGAAGCGCGTGATCGTGATGTTCTCGCCCATCTTCGCGGCGATCTCGGCGCGCAGTTCCTCGATCGTCTTCCCCTCGTAGCGTTCCGCGTTGATGTGCTCCTGCTCCAGCAGCGCTATCTCGCGCTCCCACTTGGCGATCTGCCCGCCGACGACCTTCTCGACGATGTCGTCAGGCTTGCCGTCCTCCTTCGCGGTTTTCGCGAGCACGTCCTTCTCCGCCTCGCGCGCCTCGTCGGGGATCTCCTCCGTGCCCACGTACTGAGCCGCGGGACTCGCGCCGGCGATGTGGACTGCCACCTCGCGCGCGAACTCACGGAACTCGTCGTTGCGGGCGACGAAGTCGGTCTCGCACTGGACCTCGACCAGCACCCCGACCTTGCCGGTCGCGTGGATGTAGGAGGCGACGACGCCCTCGCCCGTCGAGCGGCCGCTGCGCTTCGCGGCCGAGGCCTGTCCCTTCACGCGCAGGAGCTCAACGGCCTTGTCGGTGTCTCCGCCGGCCTCCTCGAGCGCCGCCTTGCAGTCCATCATCCCGGCGCCGGTGCGCTCGCGGAGCGACTTCACGTCGCCCGCGCTGACCTCGGTGCTCACTTCGCCTCACTTCCCTCGGCCGGCTTCGCCGGGGCTACCTCGGACTCGGCGGGCGTGGGCGTCGGCGTGGCAGGAGGCTGATCTGCCGGCGGCTGGGGCTGCTGTGGCGGCTGGGGCTGAGCCTGGCGCTGCGGCTGCTGCTGAGGCTGGCCCTGCTGGGGCTGGCCCTGCTGGGGCTGGCCCTGCTGGGGCTGCTGCGCTCCCTCGCCCTGCTGCGCCGCCGCGGCAGCCGACGCGGCCTCGGCCTGCTTCGCCGCCTCCGTCGCCGCCTCCTCGGCCCGCTTTCGCTCTTCCTCGGCGCGGCGCTTTCGCTCTTCCTCCTCCTGGCGCTTTCGCTCCTCCTCGGCCCGGCGACGCTCTTCCTCGGTCCGCCACGCGTCGGCCGACTCCGCGATCGACTCGCCGACCGCCCGGATCACCAGCTCGCAGGAGCGGATCGCGTCGTCGTTGCCGGGGATCACGTACTGGACCGGGTCCGGGTCGCAGTTGGTGTCGACCAGGGCGATGATCGGGATCCGAAGCCTGTGCGCCTCGCGCAGCGCGATCTCCTCGGTCTTCAGGTCGATCAGGAACACCGCCTGCGGCAGCCGCTTCATGTCGCGGACGCCGCCGAGGTTGTACTCGAGCTTTGCGAGCTCGGCCTGGCGCGCCATCCGCTCCTTGGTCGGCAGGAGGTCGAGCCGGCCGCCCTCGGAGAGCTCGGTGAGCTCGTGCAGACGGTCGATCCGCTTCGAGATCGTGGCGAAGTTCGTCAGCAGCCCGCCGAGCCAGCGCTGGTTGACGTACGGCATCCCGGAGCGCTGCGCAAGCTCTCCGATCGCGTCGCGCGCCTGCTTCTTCGTCCCCACGAACAGGATCGTGCCGCCCTTGCGCGCGAGCTCGGCTCCAAACTCGCTCGCCTCGGCCAGCAGCTCCTGCGTCTGGAGCAAGTCGATGATGTGGATCCCGTCGCGCTCGCCGTGGATGTACCGGCCCATGCGCGGGTTCCACCGCCGCGTCTGGTGGCCGAAATGCACGCCGGCCTCCAGGAGCTCCCTGAGTCCTGCTTCGTTCATTCGGTTCCCTTCGTAGTGATGCTGCTTCGCCCTCCGGCGCCTACGGGGACCCGGGTCGTGCCCGGGCAGGGCCCCGCCGCATCCGGGGGAGTTGGATTGGGTTCGCCGGGATTGTAGACGGGCATCGCTCAGCCGCCTCGAGCCCGCTCCAGAGCCGCCTCGAGGTCGGCGGGGAGCTCGGAGCTGAACTCGAGCCGCTCGCCGCTCGTCGGGTGCGTGAAGCTGAGCCGCCGTGCGTGCAGGAATTGTCGCTCGAGCCCGTGCCGCCCCGCGTGCCCGTAGCGGGGATCCCCCGCTACGGGATGCGAGATCGCCGCGAAGTGGGCGCGGATCTGGTGCGTGCGGCCGGTCTCGAGCGCGACCGCGACGAGCGTGTCGTCCGGCAGCATCTCGACGACCTCGAAGTGGGTGCGCGCCTCCCGAGGCCGCCTGCCGCCGACGGTCATCCGCTCCCTTGCCCGGTGATCGCGCCCCACGGGGGCGTCGATCGTCCCCGTGCGCGAACCCAGCCGGCCCTCGACCAGCGCCGTGTACTCGCGGCCCATCGAGTGCTCGCGCACCTGGCGCGAGAGATCGGCGTGAGACTCGGGCGTCGCCGCGACCACGAGCAGCCCCGACGTGTCCCGGTCGAGCCGGTGCACGATTCCCGGGCGCTCGCTCGGCCCCCCGTGGGCGATCCCGCGAAGCTGGTCGACGAGCGTGTCGCCGTGATGCCCCGGAGCCGGATGGACGACGAGCCCGGCCGGCTTGTCGACGACGACGACCGAGTCGTCTCGATGGACGATCTCGGCCCGCGCGCTCATCCCGTGTCGACGGGCGCGGGCTCCGGTCGAGGGCGATGGACCAGGACCAGGACAGCGATCCCGACGACGATCGCGATGTCGGCGCCGTTGAACGCCGGCCACAGCGGCGGGTCGATGAAGTCGATCACCTCATCGGCGGTGATCCGATCGACGAGATTCCCCACCGCGCCCCCGATAAGCAGCCCGACGCCGATCCACAGTCCCGGGCGCGAGGCGCGGTGGGCGAAGTAGGCGAGAATCAGCAGCAGCGCGGCGATCGTCACCACGAGCACCAGGTACTGGCCGTCCGAGAACAGCCCGAACGCGATCCCGGTGTTGCGGACGTCGGCGATCTCGGCTCCGAGCACGAGCGACACCGTCTCCCCCGGTCCCAGCGCCCCGGAGACGATCGTCTTCGTCACCTGGTCGAAGGCGACGACCAGGGCGGCAAGGGCGAGCATTCGCGCCCAGCCGCGCAGGGTGGGGCTCAACCCCTGATCAGCCCGACGATGACCGCGGAGGCGATCCACAACACGATGATCGCCACTATGGGGCTGAAGTCGAGCGGTCCGATCGAGGGGATGAAGCGGCGGAAGAAGCCCAGGTAGGGGCGCGTGACCTGGTCGACGAAGTCCACGACCGCCCGCAGATATGGGTTGTACGGCATCCGCCCCAGGGCATCGATCCACGAGATCAGGATCGCCGCGAAGATGAGGATGATGTAGACGAGGAACAGCGCCTCGACGTACTCCGCGACGTCGTTTCGGGTCAGTGCGAGCAGGGGGCTCATCCGCGCATCCTCTCAAGAGAGGCTGCGACGGCCGCCTCGACGGCGGCGGTCAGGGCGAGCTGCTCCAACGCCTTCAGGCCCGCCTCGGTTGCGCCGCCCGGGGACGCCACGGCCGTGCGAACCTCCTCCGGGGACCGGGCACGCAGGAGCTCTGCCGTCCCGGCAATCGTCTCGACGACCAGCTCGTGCGCGAGGCCTGCCTCGATTCCCTCCTCCGCCCCGGCGTCGGCGAGCGCCTCCTCGACCAGCGCCAGGTACGCGGGCGAGCACGACATGATCGCGGTCGCGACGTCGATCTCCGACTCCTCGACCGGTACGGCGGCGCCGAGCTGCTCGAGCGCGCCGATCATCCGCTTGTGCGCCTGGACGGACACCTCCGGCGAAGGCGGGACGTAGACGGTCAGGCCGCGCCTCACCTCGACCGCCACGTTCGGGATCGCGCGCAGGATCGGGGCGCCGGGAAACGCCTCCCGAAGCCGATCCGCGGACACTCCGGCGATCACCGAGATCAGCGGTGGCAGCTCGGCCCCGAGAGAGGACGCGAGCTCGTCGATCGCCGTGCGCTTCACCGCGAGCACGAGGATGTCCGCGCGTGAGGGAAGCTCGCCGACCGCGACCGCCTCACCGCCGACTTCCTCAGCAAGCGCCGCGGCGCGCCCGGAGCCGGCGTCGGCAAAGGCCATCGCCTCGGGCCTCGCGTCGCCCGCGGAGGCCCACCCGCGGGCCATCGCGGCGGCCATGCTCCCGGCTCCGGCGAACCCGATCCGCATCCGGGACAGACTAGTGACCCGCCCCGGGGGTTCAGCTCTGGTTGAAGAAGCCCTTCTCGACCAGCCGCGCCTGCTGCTCCGCCGAGACCTCGACGTTGCGCGGGGTGAGGAGGAAGGTCTTCTCGGCGATCTTCTGCATCCCGCCGTTGAGCGCGTAGGTCATCCCGGAGGCGAAGTCGATCAATCGCCGCGAGAGCTCGGTGTCGGTCCCCTGCAGGTTCATGATCACCGGGATCGAGCGCTTGAACTTGTCGGCGACCTCCTGCGCGTCGTTGAAGGTGCGCGGGGTGACGAGGTGGACCTGCGCGTCGGCGGCGCCACCGCCGTTCCCTACGGGGCGCAACACCGCTTCGCTCCCGGTCGGGGCCTCGTCGCCGAAGATGTCGTCGATCTCGTCCCGTGAGCGCCGCGGCGGTGGCGGCGTCTCCAGCCTGCGGACCGACGCGCCGCGCTCGCGACGGCGCGGAGCGGGCTCGACATCCTCCAGCGGTTCCTCCTCGAAGAGGTCGTCCCCGCCCGAGGTCTCGGGCTCGTAGAGCTCCGGGCCTTCTTCGTAGTCCTCGGCGAGCCCGAAGTACACGAGGGAACGGTGCCATGTATCGCGCAGGGCCATCGTTGGCGAATTTCGCTTTCCAGCGGGGTTTTCCTCCGCTTCGACGCACGTCGCCTGGCCCAATTATGCCTGGTCTCGGCGCCCGGGAGTGGGCGTCGTCGTGCGTGTGGCGCCGTGCCTAGCCGCCGTACAGCGTCGTGCCCAGGCGGATGATCGTCGCGCCTTCCTCGACGGCCACCTCCCAGTCCTGGCTCGTGCCCATGGAAAGCCGCTTCAGGCCGTGCTCGGCGGCGAGCTCCGCGAGGCGTGCGAAGTACGGCCGCGAGTCCTCGGGCCGCTGTGTGAACGGCGGCATCGTCATCAGCCCGACGACGCTGACGGGACATCGTGAGATGAACTCGGCCAACCCGTCGGGCGCCACTCCGCCCTTCGACTGCTCGCCGGAGAGGTCGACCTCGACCAGCACCTCCGTGCCCGGTTGCGCGTGTCGCTCGAGCTGCTCCAGGGTCGAGTCGGTGGCAACCGAGTGGATCAAGCGCACGCGCGGAACGATCCGCTTCAGCTTCCTGCTCTGCACGTTGCCGATGAAGTCCCACTCGAACGCGTCGCCCCACCGCTCCTGCTTCGCCTCCAGGTCCTGGAGCCGGTTCTCGCCGACCAGGGTGACGCCGCCATCCTGCAGCGCCCCCATGTCCTCCAGCGGGACGTACTTCGTTGCGGCGAGGATCTCGACATCCGACCCGACGCGCTCGCGAACCCGCGCCAGATTGGCCTCGATCGTGGACGCCTCGATGCCAGGAATGAGCCCCGGCGTCATCGCTCCATCCAGGCAAGTCCGGCCTGGCGCCCCGTGCGAGGCCCGTCGCGACGATGCGAGTAGAAGAGCTCCGGGTTGCACCGCGTGCAGAGGTCGGATGCTTCGATCGACTCGACCCCGGCGCGCTCCAGCAACCGCCGCGCGAGCGCGGTCAGGTCGAGCATCCTGCCGTCGCTGATTCCCTCGCCGAGATCGGCGAACGCGTCCAGGACCTCGTCGCCGACCTCGTAGCAGCACTGTCCGATCCCGGGCCCGACCGCCGCCGCCTCGGCCTCGATCGCCCCCGCACCACGTTCGACGATCCCCGCGGCGAGCCCGCGCCAACCGCAGTGGAGCATCGCGACACCGCCCGGTCCGGTGATCGCGACCGGGAGGCAGTCGGCGACCATCACCAGCGGCACCAGCCCGTCGGCGTGCGCGATCTGGCCGTCGAGCGCGGGCAGGTCGGGGCCGGGATCGGCGAACGGGCTCGGGTCCTGTCGATGATCGTGCTCGGCGAGCTCGGCCCCGTGCACCTGGCGGCCGATGAGGACGTCCTCGGGCTCGTGGCCGAGGGCGGCGGCGATCCGGTGGCGGTTCTCGCGCACGTCCTCGATCCGGTCCCCGTTCAGCGCCGCGACGTTGAGGCTCTCGAACGGCTCCTCGCTGACGCCGCCGACGCGGGTCGTGAACGCCGCCCGCGCCCCGGGCAGCTCCGCCTCCAGCCACCGCTGCTCTGTGCTCCGGCGCCACTCCATCGGATCAGGATCTCACTCCCGAGCCGCGTCGAGCGCCGTCAGCAGCTCCTCGTCGCGGCCGGCGATCTCGCCGTCCAGCTTCATCCGCAGGGCGCGGTCGAGGCCGCGGCCGATCGCGGGGCCCTCCTCGACCCCCGCGGCCCGCAGGTCGTCGCCGCCGATCTCGAGGCGCACATGGCGCCACTCCGCCACGTAGCGATCGAGCCACTCGGCGCCGAGCGCCCGCGCGAGCGCGAGCTCGACGCCGCCGTGGCCCCGCGCCAGCTCCACCGCCTCGGAGGGGCGCTCGGGCACCGCGGCGGCGAGCTCGCGGGCAGACTCGCGCAGGTCCCGCAGCCCTCCGGCGGCGCCCGGCGCGCGGCCCGTGGCGGCGGCGTGGACCGCGAGCGTGCGGTCCGCGACGCCCTGCCACGGCTCGCGCTCCAGCAGGGACGACACCGCTTCGATCGTCTCGCCCCCGCCGTCGGGCAGCGAGATCAGCCCCAATGCGTCGAGCAGCTCGAACGCCACGCGAGCGTTGTGCTCGGCGGCGAGCCGCATCAGCTCGGCCTCGACCCGGTCGGCCGACACCGTCCCGAGGTCGGCCTCCCGCACGAGCCGCTCCGTCTCGGACTCGAGCCGGAATCCGAACCGCGCCGCGTAGCGGGCGGCGCGCAGCGCCCGCGTCGGGTCGTCCGCGAACGAGCCCGGGTGGAGCACCCGCAGCAGGCCGCCGCGCAGGTCCGCCTCTCCCCCGTGCGGGTCGATCAACTCGGGGTCGCGGTGCAGCGGGATCGCCATCGCGTTCAGGGTGTAGTCCCGGCGCGCCAGATCGGCGTCGATCCCGGCGGGCCGCACGTCGGGCAGCGCGCCGGGCTGGGCATATGACTCCTCCCGCGCGCTTGCAAGGTCGAGCACGACTCCGTCCATAGTCGCGCGCGCGGTGGCGAACCGCCCACCGGCCAGCTCCTCGCCGCCAAGCGCGAGCGCGAGCGCAACCGCGTCTCCCTCGACGACGACGTCGACGTCGGTTCGCTCCAGTCCGAGCAGCAGATCGCGGACGGCTCCGCCGACGAGAAATGTGGGCATCTCGCCCGCCGCCTCCCGCACCCGCGCGAGGCCCGGAATCGCCGCGAGGCGCTCTGAGAGCAGGTCGGTGTCGGGAGTCGGGAATGCCGGCACGGAGCGTTTCGTAGCATGCGAAGGCTCAGCGATGAGCCGAGTGCTGGATATCTGGCGTTCTTGGCCGGTCGCGCAGCGGGCCGCGGTCGGCGCGCTCGCGGGGGCGATCCTCGTCGGGTGCGCGATCGGCGCCTACTTCATCTTCAAGCGCCCCGGGGACGTTGCGAACGAGGACGTCGGCTTCAAGGCCGCCGAGGTGACGAAGAAGGTCGCGAGGGGCGACGAGCGAATCGACTGGCCGCTGTACGGGCTGAACCGCGCGCGCACCCGCTATCTGCCCGCGAAGGGCCTCGGGCCGCCGTTCCGCACCCTGTGGCACTTCGACGCCGGCGAGCTGCTCGAGTTCTCGCCGATCGTGATCGACTCGACGATCTACGTGATGAACAACGACGCCGAAGTGTTCGCGCTCAACTCGAGTACGGGGAACGTGAAGTGGAAGCGCGAGATCGGCAGGCTCAGCGCCTCCTCGCCCGCGTACTCGCACGCGAACGACCGCCTGTACCTGACGACGCTCGAGCCGGGTCAGGCGGTGGCGCTCGACGCGAAGACCGGCAAGGTCGAGTGGAGGCGCCAGCTTCCGGGCCGCTCTGAGTCCTCCCCCGTGGTCGCCGCTGGCCGGGTCTACTTCGGATCGGAGTCGGGCGACGTGTTCGCGCTCGACGAGGACAACGGCAAGGTCGCGTGGCAGACCTCGGTCGAGGGCAATGTGAAGGCGGGCCCGGCGCTTCACGACGGCACCCTGTACGTCGGCGACTACGCGGGAAAGATGTACGCGATGCGGACCGACAACGGCGAGATCCGGTGGGACTCGTCCGATATCGGCGCGTCGTTCGGCCGCTCGGGGCGCTTCTACTCCACCCCCGCGGTGTCGTTCGGGCGCGTGTACGCGGGCAACGCCGACGGCCGCGTGTACAGCTTCGACGAGGGGACGGGCGACGTCGCGTGGAGCCAGTCGCTGAGCGGGTTCGTGTACGCGGCCCCCGCGGTCGCGGACGCGAAGGGGGTCCCGCCGGCCGTGTTCATCGGCTCGAACGCCGGGACCGCGTACGCGCTCAACGCCCGCAGCGGGAACGAGATCTGGAGCACCGAAGTCGGCGGGGAGATCAGCGGCGCGGGGAGCGTGGTCGGCGACGTGTTCTACCTCTCCGACGTGGACCTGGAGAAGACGGTCGGGTTCGACATCGGCAGCGGGAACGCCGTCTTCAACGAGGATCGCGGCGCCTACAACCCGGTGATCTCGGACGGTGAGCTGATCTTCCTCACGGGTTACGCATCGATCGCCGCCCTGGAGCCGAAGCGGAAGAAGGACGGCCCGAAGAAGAAGCAGAAGAAGAGCAAGAAGGGCTGATCCGCATCCGATCTTTCAGGAGATCGGCCACGAAGCGCGAACACCGTGCGCATGGCCGTCAGTGCCAGCCAGCCCCGAGCCGTTCGCGCCGACTACCTCGGCGGCGATCCAAACGAGCAGGGCCCGATCACCAAGGGCAGGCTCGAGGTCGACCCCCGCGGGGTCCGGTTCAGCGCCCCCCACGCCCCCGAGCTGTGGATCGAGCTCCAGGAGCTCGAGGGCCTGACCGTCAGCGGCCGCTCCCCGTACGAGCGCTCGCGCCGCTCGGTCCGCGGGACGATGCGGTTCGCCGCCCGCCGCAACGGCAGCGTCGACGTGTGGGAGTTCGCCGTGGAGCGCAAGGCGGGCGCCACGCTTCGCGACTGGATCAACCGCGAGATGCACCTCCGCGGCCTTCGCCGTCCCCCGCTCCCATTCGTCGAGCAGCTCGTCGGCCCGATCGAGACCAGCGAGTGGGCGGCGATCGAGAGCACGCCGGAGCGGACGCCCGACCGCTCGCAGGACCCCGGCTTCAGCCTCCGCCGCCCGCGGGTGATCGCGTTCGCCGCCGCCGCGTCGCTGGTCGTCGGCGGCGAGATCGTCGCCGCGATCGCCCTGATCGGCTAGAGCGACGGCCCTCAGCCCGTACGGACCGGCACGCCGGCCTCGCGCAGCCGCTGCTTCGCCTCGCCCACAGTGTGGGCTCCGTAGTGGAAGATCGAGGCGCACAGGACAGCGTCGGCGCCGCCCTCCGAGATCGCCTCGGTGAGGTGATCGAGCTCCCCGGCGCCGCCCGACGCGATCACCGGAATCCCGACGGCGTCCGCCACCGCCCGGGTCAGCTCCAGGTCGTATCCGTCGGTGGTCCCGTCGCGGTCCATGCTCGTCAGCAGGATCTCCCCCGCCCCGCGCTCTGCCGCCTCGCGCGCCCACTCGACCGCCTCGCGGTCGACGGGCACACGACCGCCGTTCACGTACACACCCCAGGTCATTGCCGGCGACGTGCTCCGCTTCGCGTCCGCCGCCGCCGGGTCTGTGGCCGGCCGGCGCTTCGCGTCGATGGCGACGACGACGCACTGGGCGCCGAACACGTCCGAGAGCTCGTTGATCAGCTCCGGGCGAGCGAGGGCGGCCGAGTTGACCGAGACCTTGTCGGCGCCGGCGTCGAGCACCGCCTGCGCGTCGGAAACCGAGCGGATCCCTCCGCCGATCGTGAACGGGATGAAGACGTTGTCGGCAGTCCTCCGGGCGAGCTCGACGATCGTCTCGCGCTCCTCGTGCGAGGCCGTGATGTCGAGGAACACCAGCTCGTCGGCGCCCTCGGCGTCGTATCGCTCGGCCAGCTCGACCGGATCGCCCGCGTCGCGGATGCCGACGAAGTTCGTTCCCTTCACCACCCGCCCGCGATCGACGTCGAGGCACGGGATGACGCGCTTCAGGACCACGTGGCCTTCTTCACGATCTCCCACATCTGGTTGCGCTCGCGCTCGGTCAGGTTGGAGCGCCGCCCCTTCGACTTCCGGATCAGCTCGCCGAGCCGGCTCCGCTCCGCCGGCGTCAGGTTCTCCCATCGCTGCTTGCCGTGCTTGTAGACGAACCGGGCAGCCTCGAACAGCGCAATCCAGTTGACCGCGCGGCCGCGCGCTGCGAGCTTCGCCAGGGCCGACACGGAAACGATGCTAGCCGTGCGGACGGGCTACGCGAGCGCTTCGAGCGCCTCCGCGACCGTGAACCGGCCCTTGTACAGAGCCGTGCCCACGATCACGCCGCCGAGGTTCCGAAGGCCAAGGTCGGCGAGCGCGGCGAGGTGGTCGAGCGAGCCGACGCCGCCCGAGTAGATCAGCTCCGCCTCGGTCGCGGCGGAGGCCGCACGAAGCTGTTCCAGCCCCGGGCCCTCAAGGGTGCCGTCGACCTCGACCGGCGTGTAGACGAAGCGGGCGACGCCGAGCTCGGTCATCGCGCGCAGGAGCTCGGCGGCCGCGGTCCCGGTTCGCTCGGTCCACCCCGAGACCGCCACCTCCCCCCCGCGCGCGTCGACCGAGACCACGATCCGCTCGGCGCCGTGCGCCGCGACGAGCTCCCCCAGCATTTCGGGATCCGAGTGCGCCGCGGTGCCAAGCACGGCGCGTGCGGCACCCGCGTCGACAGCGTTTGACACGGCTTCCGCGTCCCGCAACCCCCCTCCCAGCTCGATCGGCGCCTCCACCGCCGCCGCGATCCGCTCCACCTGCTCGAGGTTGACCGGCCGCCCTGCCCGCGCCCCATCGAGATCGACCACGTGCAGCCACTCCGCGCCGCCGTCGGTCCATCGCTTCGCAGCATCGACCGGATCAGCGTCGTACGCGGTCTCGCGCTCGTAGTCGCCCTGCACCAGCCGCACCGCCTGACCCCCTCGAATGTCGATCGCCGGGTAGAGGATCACGCCGGGGCGGTGACGGCGGCACAGATCCGGGTGAAGTTCGTCAGCAGGCGGAGGCCGGCGATGCTCGACTTCTCGGGGTGGAACTGGACGCCGTACAGCGGCGGGCGCTCGACCGCGCACGCGAATCGCTCGCCGTACGCGGCGGTCCCGAGGACGTCGCCGTCGTTTGCCGGTCGCGGCGTGAACGAGTGCACGAAGTAGAACGGCGTCTCGTCGCCGATCCCCTCGAGCAGCGCCGAGGGGCGCTCCCAGCGGACCGGCGACCAGCCGATGTGCGGCACCTTGAGCTCGCCCGCGTCGAGCGGCTCGACCTTACCCGCCAGGAGGCCCAGGCCCTCCGCCCCGTCGTTCTCGACCGAGCGCTCGAACAGCAGCTGCAGCCCGAGGCAGATCCCGAGCACGGGGACGCCTTCGTCGAGACGCTCGCCCACGAGCGCGTCAAGCCCCAGCTCGTGGACACGGTCCATCGCCCGCGGGAACGCACCCACGCCGGGCAGGATCACGCCGTCGGCCGCGCGAACCCGCTCCGGATCGTAGGTTCGCTCGGCGCTTGCGCCGACGCTCTCCAGCGCCTTCTCCACGGAGCGCAGGTTTCCCATCCCGTAGTCAAGGATCACTATTCGCGCCGCCTCCTCGGCTTCGCGTCCGGTGGCGGCGCGGTCCGCGGCACTCATTCGGTCAGCGTCCCCTTCGTCGACGGGACACCGGTCTCGGTCGGGTCGATCTCGACCGCCTGGCGCAAGGCGCGGGCGAACGCCTTGAAGCAAGCCTCGACCATGTGGTGGGCGTTCGAGCCGTACCGCGTCCCGAGGTGCAGGGTGAGTTTGCCGTTCGTCGCCACGGCGCGGAAGAACTCCTCGGTCAGCTCGGTGTCGAAACCGGCGATCGCGACCGGCGGCAGGTCGGCCTCGAATAGGCACAGGGGCCGTCCGGAGATGTCGATCGCGCACATCCCCAGGGCCTCGTCCATCGGGATCGCCATGTAGCCGTAGCGGCGGATCCCGGCGCGGTCGCCGAGCGCCTCGTCGAGCGCCTGGCCGAGAGCGATCCCGACGTCCTCGGTCGTGTGGTGGGCACCCGTGTCCAGGTCGCCCTTCGCCTCGATCCGCAGGCCGAGACGCCCGTGCCGCCCGAGCAGCTCCAGCATGTGGTCGAGGAACCCGACCCCGGTCGCGATCGCGACCTCGCCGCCGTCGAGGTCGAGCGCCACGGTGACGTCCGTCTCGTTGGTCTTCCGCTTGATCTCGCTCGTTCTAGCCATCGGTCTGATTGTCATTGTCCCTTGCTCTCGCGCGGGCCGACTCTCCGTGCACTGGAAGCCCCTCCGCGTGCGCGATCGTCGCCACTGTGGGCGCCAGCCTCGAGGCCGCGTCGGCGTCGATCGAGACGACAGAGGTGCGGCGCAAGAACGTCCGCACGCCGAGCGGCCCGCCGAACCGCGCCGCGCCGCCAGTGGGAAGGACGTGGTTGGACCCGGCGGCGTAGTCGCCGAACGCCGTCCCTCCGCCCGCGCCGACGAACACGCAGCCGGCGACCCGCTCGGCGGCGATCGCCTCGTCGGCGCCGGCGAGCTGGAGCTCGAGGTGCTCCGGAGCGAGCGCGTCCGCGAGCGCAAGCGCGGCGTCGAGGTCCGCGACCTCGACAAGGGTCACGGTGGCATCGGCGACGCTGGGACGCTCGAGCGCGATCTCCTCCACTGCCGCGGCTACTGCGTCGAGCAGCTCCCCGTCCGGAGAGATCGCAGCCAGCAGGCCGTCGATGCCGTGCTCTCCCTGCGCACACAGATCGAGCGCCACCTCGCGGGGATCGGCGCCGCCGTCGGCGACGACCACGAGCTCGCTCGGCCCGGCGATCCCGTCGGTCCCGACGCGGCCGGACACGAGCTGCTTCGCCTCGACGACGTACCGGTTGCCCGGTCCGACGATCAGATCGACCGCCGCAAGGCTCTGCGTTCCGAGCGCGAGCGCGGCAATCGCCTGCGCGCCGCCGGCCGCGTACACCTCGTCGACCCCGGCCAGCGCCGCCGCGGCCAGCACCGTGGGGTTGACCGTGCCGTCGGGCCCCGGCGGAGACGCGACGGCGATCCGCTCCACCCCCGCGACCCGCGCGGGCAGGCAGCACATCAACACCGATGAGGGATAGGCGGCCCTCCCACCGGGTGCGTACACGCCGACCGCGGCGACCGGGGCATCCCCGATCCGCACCCGCTGGCCCTGCGCCAGCTCGACGTCGACCGCGGCGATCGCGGCGAGCTCCGCGTCGGCGACGGCGCGGACGTTCGCGGCCGCGGTCTCGAGCGCCTCTCGCAGCTCGGCGGGCGCCGCGGCAGCAGCGGCCTCGATCTCTGCCGCGGGAACGCGGGGCATCGAGGGCGGCTCGACGCCGTCAAGCTTTCGGGTCAGCGCGCGCACGGCCTCGTCGCCGCCCGCCTCGACCTCCGCGACGATCGCGGCGACGGGCCCCGCGACCTCGTTCGGAGCCGGCTGCGCGGCGCGCAGCGCCCGCGCCACCGCGGCGGGATCGCCGTCCGAGAGCTTCCTCATCACCCTCATCGCGCCGTCACCATTCGCAGCTTGTCCGCAAGCTCGTCGACCTCGGCGCCGCGCAGCTTGTGCGCGATCCGGTTCCCGATCAGCCGCGCGCTCGAGGTCGCGATCTCCTCACGCACCTCGAGATCGTTCTCGGCCAGCGTCCGCCCGGTGTCGACCAGGTCGACGATCCCGTCGGCGAGCCCGACCAGAGGCGCGAGCTCCACCGAGCCCTTCACCTCGATCACCTCCGCCTGGCGTCCGGTCTGCTCGAAGTAGCGGTGCGCCGTGCGCGGGTACTTGGTCGCGATCCGCATCGCGCCGAGGCGCCGCTCGGACTCGCCCAGCCGCTCGTCGCCGACGCGCCCCGCGAGCACCATCCGGCAGGCGCCGAAGCCGAGATCGAGGAGCTCGTACACGACCCGGTCGTACTGCTCCATCAGCACGTCCTTGCCCGTGATCCCGAGCTCGGCCGCGCCCGCCTCGACGTAGGTCGGGACGTCGGAGGGGCGCATCGTGACCAGCGTCAGCTCGCCGACCTCGAACACGAGCGAGCGCGAGTCGCCGCGGAGCTCGGAGACGTCGTAGCCGGCCGCCTCGATCGCCTCGACGGTGACGTCGAAAAGCGCCCCGCGCGGCACCGCGAGCTTCAGCCGGCCCTCGGGCAGCGCCCTCGTCGGTCCCGCGACCCCGGTCATCACGACAGCCGCTCCTCCTCCGCCTGCGCGATGTGCACGCGCTCCAGGTACAGGGCGAACCCGGCCGCGGGCAGGCCGCGGCCGAAGCGGCCCATGAGCTCGTCGTAGCGCCCGCCGCCGCCGAGGATGTGGCCGAGCGCCGGGTCGTACACCTCGAGGATCGCTCCGGTGTAGTAGCCGAGGTCGCGCAGCAGCCCGAGGTCGAGCTGCACGCGGTCGCTCACCCCCCGATTCGCGAGCTCGTCGAAGGTCGCCTGCAATCGCCCGCTCGCACGCTCGACGGCATCCCCACCGAGCGCCTGGGCCTCCGCGATCACCTCCGAGCCGCCGCGAAGCGTCGCCAGCCGCACCAGCGCCTCGCGGTGGTGGTCCTCGATTCCGTCCAGCTCCTCGACCTGCTCCCGCAGGCCGACGAGGTCGTGGGTCGCGAGACAGTCGAGGATCCGGTCGTGCGGCTCCGCCTCGACGCCGACCTCGTCGAGGAGCTGTCGATACAGGTCCGCGTCGCCAAGCCCGATCACGGCCCGCGACAGCCCGGCGGCATCGAGCGCCGCGACCAGGACCTCGACCACCTCGGCGGTGCCCTGAGGCGCGTCGGCGCCGATCAGCTCCACGCCTGCCTGCATGAACTCCCGCATCTGGCCGCGCTGGGGGCGGATCGCCCGGTACGCGTTGCCAAGGTAGAAGAACCGGAACGGCGGCTCCGCGTTCGCGAACCTGCTCGCGACCAGCCGCGCGATCGGGATCGTCATGTCGGAGCGCATCGCGAGCAGCTCGCCGCGCTCGTCGAAGAACCGGTACGCGGCCGGCGCGCCGCGGACGTCGCCGCGCGCGAGCACCTCGTGGTACTCGATCGTCGGCGTCGCGACCTCGCCGTAGCCGGCGCTCTCGAACGCCTCCGCGAGCCTCGCCTCGAGGCGCCGCAGCTCCTGCATCTCGGCAGGCAGGATGTCCCGTGTTCCGGGAGGGATCGGGTGGATCATGGGACTACCTTCGCAGGCCGATGCCCCACCGGTTGGGCGAACGCTGGCGGCCTACGCCAGAGCGCGCTCGGACGCGACGCGCTCGATCCGCGCGCCGAGCTCACGCAGCCGCAGGTCGATGCGCTCGTACCCGCGGTCGATCTGGGTGATGTTCCCGATCTCCGACGTGCCTTCGGCCGCCAGGGCGGCGATGAGCATCGCCATCCCGGCGCGGATGTCGGGGCTCTCCAGGCGGGCGCCGTGAAGCCGGCTCGGACCGCTGACAATCGCCCTGTGGGGATCGCACAGCGTGATCCGAGCGCCCATCGCGACCAGCTTGTCGACGAAGAACAGCCGGTTCTCGAACATCTTCTCGAAGATAAGCACCGTCCCCCGCGCCTGCGTCGAGAGCGCGAGCGCGATCGAGGTCAGGTCAGCTGGGAACGCCGGCCACGGCCCGTCGTCGATCTTCGGGATCGCGTCGCCGAGGTCGTCCTGGATCTCGAGCCGCTGCTCCGGTGGCACGAGCACGTCGTTGCCGTCGACGTTCGAGTTCAGGCCGAGGCGGCGGAAGTGCCGCCGGATCGTGATCAGGTCGTCGGGCTCGGCGTCGCGCACCCGCAGCTCGCCCCCGGTGGCCGCGGCGAGGGCGATGAAGCTCGCGACCTCGATGTGGTCGGGACAGATCTTGTGGTCCGCGCCGCCGAGCTTGTCGCGGCCGTGCACGGTCATCACGTTGGAGCCGATCCCGTCGACCTCGGCGCCCATCTTCACCAGCACTCGCGCCAGGTCCTGGACGTGCGGCTCGCAGGCGGCGTTCCCGATCGTCGTTGGCCCCGGAGTCAGCGCCGCCGCCATCAGCGCGTTCTCCGTCGCCATCACCGACGGCTCGTCCATGAAGATCGCGCACGCCTTCAACCCGTCGCCGGGGGCGACGAGGCGCAGCCACCGCTCGCCCTCGACCCTCGCACCGAGGTCGCGGAACGCGTCCAGGTGCGGATCGAGCCGGCGCCGCCCGATGAAGTCCCCGCCCGGCGGCGGCATCGAGGCCTCGCCGAAACGCGCCAGCAGGGGTCCGGCGAGCAGGAACGAAGCCCGGATCAGGGCCGCGAGGTCCTCGTCCATCGAGGTCTCCGCGATAGCGTCCGCGCGCAGCCGCAGGACGTCGCCCTCCCACGTCACCTTCACTCCGATCGCCTCCAGCAGCGACAGCTGCGTCTCGGTGTCGCTGATCCGCGGCACGTTGCGGAGCACGAGCTCCTCCTCGGTCAGCAGGCAGGCGGCGAGGATCGGCAGCGCCGCGTTCTTGTTTCCCGCCGGGACGATCTCTCCCGACAGTGGGCTTCCGCCCTGGATGACGAACTTCTCCATCGTCCCGATTGGTGTCGACTCCGTTGCCACCGGCTGCCAGGGCCAGGTGCAAGCGCGCTTGGCCGATGGTGCGGCTAGGGTAACAGCGGCCTATGCCTGAGCCGACACGTGACGAGGCCTGGGATCTGCTGTGCGAGTGGACCGAGTCCGACTCGTTGCGCAAGCACGCGCTCGGCGTCGAGGCCGCGATGCGCGCCTATGCGCGCCGGTACAGCGAGGACGAGGAGCTGTGGGCGGTGACGGCGCTCGTCCACGACCTGGACTACGAGCGCTATCCCGACCTCGACACCGGCCATCCGCGGATCGCGCTCGAGGAGCTGCGCAAGCGCGGGTACCCCGCCGATGTGATCGACGCCGTCGCCGGTCACGCCGAGTTCCTCGGTGTCCCGCGAGAGACCCGGATGGCGAAGGCGCTGTTCGCCGTCGACGAGCTGTCCGGGTTCGTCGCCGCGTGCGCACTCGTCCGCCCCACCGGGATCGAGGGGATGAAGCCGAAGTCGGTGCGCAAGAAGCTGAAGCAGCCCTCGTTTGCGGCGAAGGTGGACCGAGACCAGATCCAGCGCGCGATCGCGGAGCTCGACGTGGACGAGACCGAGCACATCCAGCTCGTGATCGACGCGCTCGCCGAGAACGCCGACGAGCTCGGCCTTCGCGCAGAGCAGGTGTCGGCGTGAGCCGCGCGGCGAAGATCCTGATCGCATTGGTCACGGTCGCCGCGGTGCTGCTGGCGCTGAACACGATCGCGGTAGACAACGAGACCAAGCCCGCCGGGGTGACGATCGACGACGGCAAGATCGTGCGCCTGTCGGGCGGCGAGATCCAGGTGAAGGAGGACGGGCCGACCGGGGGCGGCAGCGGCGAACCACCGATCGTGCTCCTGCACTGCTACGCGTGCTCGATGCGGTGGTGGGACGGGATGGTCCCGCTGCTGAGCGAGGACCACCGGGTGATCCGCCTCGACTTCCTCGGCCACGGCGGCTCCGCGAAGCCCGCCAGCGGCTACTCGATGGAGGAGCAGGCGGCGCTCGCGGCGGAGGCGCTGCACCGGGTCGGCGTCGAGGGCGCGGTCGTGGTCGGTCACTCGATGGGCGGCACGGTCGCGACCGCGCTCGCCGCGGAGTCGAGCGAGATCGTCGACAGGCTCGTGATCGTCGACCAGGCTCCCGACAACAGCTTCGGCGGGCTGCCGTTCCTCGCCCAGCTCACGTACATCCCCGTGCTCGGCCAGCTCCTCGACCGCGTCAGCCCCGACGCGCTGGTCAAGGACGGGTACTCGGACGCCTTCGCGCCCGGCTACGACCTCGAGGGCGGGTTCGAAAACCCCGACCAGGTGGTCGAGGACTTCAACGCGATGACCTACACGTCTTACGACGAATCGCCGGCGGAGGAGGACAGCTACACGGAGCACATCCCGCTCGACCAGCGGTTGATCAGCGCCGCGGTGCCGCTGCTCGTGATCTTCGGCGCCGAGGACCAGCTGTACGACGCGCGCGAGGCCCTCGCCGCCTACTCGGGCGTGCCCGGGGCCCGCACGGCGTCGATCAAGGACGCGGGCCACTCCCCGAACGTCGAGAAGCCCGAGGAGGTCGCCCACCTGATCCTCGAGTTCGCTCAGGACCCGGGCGACGAGGCGGAGTCGCCGGTGAAGGGCAAGGGCAAGAACCGCTAGCCCGCGGCTACTGCCACCGTCCGCCCGCCTTCGCCCACTCGACGGCGTGGTCGAGGGAGCAGAAGTCGTCGCGGATCCGGTGCTCGCCGCGGTGGCGGACGAGCAGCAGGTGGATGTCGTCGAGCGGCTCGCCGCAGTGGGAGCAGGTGAGCGCCTCGTCGTCGATCCCCGTTGGCTCCTCTACGGGCCCGGCTTCCCAGTGCGGCCCCTGAATCGACCACGGGATCACGTGCTCGAGGCGGCAGAAGGCCGCGCGGCGCTCGCCGGCCGCTTCGTACAGGCGGAATCCGTCATCGGAATCGATTCCCACGCCGCACCACGTGCACACGATCTCGGGCATGTGAGCCTCCGCTGCGGCTACTCCCCGACCTTCGGCGCCACGGGCACCTCGTCGAAGATGTCGAGCGCGCCGCCGCTGTAGCGGTACACGGCATAGACGCCTGCGGTCGGATCCCCGCCCTCGTCCATGTCGATCTGGCCGGACGCTCCCTCGTAGTCGATGTCGGTGCCCTCCTGAAGCGCCTTGATCGCCTCCGGGAGCTGCTCCCACGTGAACGGCTCGCCGGGGGGCGCGGTGATCTCCGCGAGCTCCGAGGCCATCTCGACGCCGTTCGTTGACCCCGCCGCGACCGCCGACAGGTAGCAGAGGATGACGGCGTCGAAGTTCTGCGCGTCGAACGTCGTCCGCCCCACCTCCGGCTCGATCTCGGACCGCTTCCACAGCTCCTGGAACGCCTTCGCGAGCCTGCCCTCGTCCGGCGCGCCCGGCGCGATCCCGCGCAGCCCCTCCGTCGCCTTCTCCCCCGCCGTCTGCGGCAGGTCGCTGGCCGCCAGCGCGTCGGTCGCGAACGTCTTCGTCGAATCGAACTTCTTCGTCTCCACGAGTCGCTCGGCGAGCTTGCCGTAGGTCTCGGGGAAGTCGATGATCACGAACGCGTCCGGCTTCCCGGTGGTGATCTTGTCGGCCTCGGACTCGTAGTCCGGCTGCTCCGAGTCGTAGATGATCTCCTCGCCCACGGTTCCGCCCTTCTCCTCCCACGCGGTCGTGAACGCCCCCGCGATCGCCGTTCCATACGCGTCGTTCCTAGCGCCGACGTTGACGGTCACGTCCTCGGCGCCCCCGAGCTCCTGCTCGATGTAGTCCGCGAGGCTTGGTCCCTGGAGCGACGCGGGCGGGGCCGTGCGGGCGAGCAGGTGCTCCGGGTCGTCGAGGCCCGTGAGCTCGTCGCTCGTCGTCGCCGGGGTGATCTGGAGCACGCCCTTCTCGGAGCTCACCGACTGGAACGTCGACAGCGTCTCCGCAGGGCCCCAGGCCCCCGTGATGCAGCTGGCGCCGTCGTCGACCATCCTCCGCGCCGCCTCGACGGCTCCCTTCGGGTCCGACTCGTTGTCCTCGGTCAGCAGGTCGACCTCGTTATCGGCGTCGGCGTCCTCGATCGCGGGATCAATCACGTCGTCGACGGCGATCTTCGCTGCCTTGTCCCCAGCGGCGCCGAAGTCGGACAGCTCGCCCGACAGCGGGACCGAGTCCCCGATCGTAAGGTCGAGCTTCGCGTTCCCGGGAGCGCCCTCATCGTCTTCACCGCACGCCGCGAGCCCCGTTGCCAGGCAGGCGAGCAGACCGGCGAGCGCGACGGCCGGCATCAGGCGGCGGCGCGCCTTCATCCATTGCCCCATGGGGGCTGCAAACTTAGGTGATCTGACCGGGCGCGGCAGGGTCGGCCTTCCCCACCCGGCGCCACTCGACGATCTCCCCGTCGCGGATCCGGAAAGCGGTCTTCGCAGTGCGCCCGACCCCGTCGCCGCACTCGCCCGGCCCCGGGCGCTCCGTGAGGCGGAACGTGGCGGTGGTCAGCTCGCCCTCCCCCTCGGCCTTGATCAGGCGCGCGCCGCACGGAAGCGACTGGTTGAAGGCGCGGGCGTCGTCCCGACTCCCTATCCGGAGCCCGAGGCCGTTCACGGCCACGCTCGGGACCGCGAAGTACTCCGCCGCCGCGTCGACGTCCCCACCGCGCAGTGCGTCGGACCACCCCTCGATCACCTCGACGTCCTGTGGATCGGCGTCGCCGGCGATCTCCTGCGGCTCCGCGGGTGTCTCGGGCTCATCGCTACCCCCAAGACACGCGGAGAGGGAGATTGATGCGGCAGCGATGGCGACGAGCGCTGCGATCGGCTTCATCCACGACATCGTGGCCATGATCTCACCCGCGGGGAGCGGGCCTTGACGTTCTCGTGTGCATGAGCGAACATATGTTCGATGATCGTATGCGTCCTCATCCCCCGCTTCTCGCTGCTCGCCGCGGTCGGAGAGGGCGGCGAGAGCGGGCGCTCGGAGGCGCTCCTGCGCCCTCTCGCGCTCGCTCCCGAGCCCGGGCGCGGCCACGCGATCGGGGAGGCCTCGGGGCCCGCGGAGGCGTTCGGGGTGCGACCGGGGATGGCGCTCGGGGAGGCGCTCGCGCGCTGCCCGGAGCTGGTCCTGGTGGCACCGGACGCCGAGCGCACCGAGACCGCTTGGGAGCGGCTCCTGTTGCGGCTGGAGGGGATCGGTGCCGCGGTCGAGTCCGAGCGCGCTGGGGTCGCGTACTTCGACGCCGACGGGCTGGCGGGGCTGTGGGGCGGCCATGTGGACGGTGTCGTGAGACGCACGCGCCGGGTGCTCGACGTCCCCGCCCGAATCGGCGTCGCGCCGACCCGCTTCGCCGCCTACGCCGCTGCGCGGGCTCGCGCCCGCGGCGGCCGCAGGCATGCGGTCGTCTCCGCGGGCGCCGTGCGCTCGTTCCTGGCCCCTTTGCCTATCAACCTGCTCGAAGGCCCCGTCGACGAGATGTCCAGGTTGGGGATACGGACGCTTGGTGACCTCGCGGCCATGCCGACCGACGCCGTCGCCGATCGCTTCGGCGCCGACGGGGTGTACGCCCAGCGGCTCGCGCGCGGCGAGGACCGCCCGCTGCGCCCGCGCCGCCCGGACGCCGGGGTGTCGGAGTCGCTCGATCTGCCGGAGGCCGTCTCAGGCCCCCAGCTCGAGCACGCGCTGGCGCTGCTGATCGCGCGCCTGCTCGCCAACCCCGGACGCCGCGGACGCTCGTTCCGCAGCCTGCGGATCGCCGGGCGGCTCGCGGGCGGCGGAGGGTGGCGCGCGGACGTGCCCCTGCGCCGCGCCACGGCTTCCCCCGAGCGCCTCCGCCTCGCGCTTGTCCCAAAGCTCGGCGAGCTCCCCGGCCCGGCGGACCGGCTGGGGCTGCGGGCGCTCGAGCTCGGCGCGCCGGGCCACGACCAGCCCGTCCTCTCGCGCGACCCGGGCGAGCGGCGGCGGGCGCGGCTCGCGGAGGCGGTTCGACAGGCGCGGGCAGCGGGCGGGCGGGACGCGGTCCTGCGCGTGCTCGACGTCGATCCACGCTCGCGCGTCCCCGAGCGCCGCGTGATCCTGACCCCGTTTCCCGAATGAGCCTGTACCCGCCGCGGACCGCGAGCGTTCACGCGGACGCCGGGGGGAGGCCGCTCGCCGTCGGCGGGGTCGCCGTCGAGGCCGTGCGCGAGGAGTGGACGGTCGAGGACCGGTGGTGGACGACCGATCCGCTCCGCCGCCGCTACTACGAGCTCGCGCTCGAGGGCGGGCGGTGCGTGGTCGTGTTCCGCGAGCTCGAGGGCGGCCGCTGGTTCTCGCAGCGGGCGTAGGAGCCATGGGCGCGCCGGGCTACGTCGAGCTGCACTGCCACTCCGCCTACTCGTTCCTGGACGGCGCCTCGACCCCGATCGAGCTGGCGGGGGCTGCGGCCGAGCTCACCTACCCGGCGATGGCGATCACGGACCACGACGGGCTGTGGGGGGCGATGGAGTTCGCGCACGCCTGCAACGGCGTCGGCGTGCGCCCGATCACGGGCGCGGAGCTGACGCTCGAGGACGGCTCCCACCTGACGCTGCTGGTCGAGGATGCAGCCGGGTACTCGAACCTGTGCCGGCTGGTCACCGAAGCGCACCGTGGCACCCGCCCCCGCCCCGACCGCGAGCCCCTCCCCCCCAGCGTCTCGATCTCCGAGTTGGAGCGTCGCACCGATGGGCTCGTGTGCCTGTCGGGGTGCGCGCGGGACGGCCCCCTGGCGCGCGCGTGGGCGCGCGGCGACCCTCGCGGCGCCGAGGCGATCGGCCGCCGCCTCGTGTCGGCGTTCGGGCCCGAGCGCTTCCGGGTCGAGCTCCAGCGGCCGATGTGGCGGCGCGACCGCGCCCGCAACCGATGGCTGGCGGCCGTCGCTGAGCGGCTCGGGGTGGAGTGCGTCGCGACCGGCGACGTGCACGCCCACGCCGCGCCGCGTGTCCCGCTCCAGGACGCGCTGGTCGCGGTCCGCCTCAAGGCGACCCTGGAGGAGACCGAGCCCGAGCGGCGCGGGAACGCGGCCTCGGCGATGGTGGCGCCCGCCGAGATCGTGGATCGGTTCAGCGACCATCCCGAGGCGGTGGCGGAGAGCGTGCGGCTGGCGGAGCGGCTGCGATTCGACCTCACCAGCGATCTCGGCTACCGCTACCCGGGCTCCGAGGACCCGACCGCCGACCGCAGGCTTGCGGAGCTGTGCCGGGTGCGGCTCGAGGAGCGCTATCCGGGCACAAGCGAGCGATCCGAGGCGGAGGGACGGCTGGAGGAGGAGCTGCGCGTGATCCGCGCCCTGCGCCTGTCCGGGTTCTTCCTCCTTCACCGCGAGCTGCTCGAGCTCGCGCGCGAGGTCGCCCGCGAGGTGCGGGGGGCGGAATCAGCGCGATCCATGCTCCCTCCGGGGCGCGGGCGGGGCTCCAGCGTCAGCTCGATCGTCTGCTACCTGACCGGGCTCTCGCACGTCGACCCGGTGCGGTGCGAGCTGTTCCTGGGCCGGTTCCTGAACGAGGAGATCTCCGAGGCGCCCGACATCGACCTCGACTTCCCGCGCGACATCCGCGAGGTGCTGATCCCGCGCGTGCACGAGCGCTACGGCGCGGAGCGCTCCGCGCTGGTGGCGGCGTTCGCCACCTACCGCTCGCGGGGGGCGGTGCGAGACCTCGGCAAGGCGCTCGGCCTGCCCCCCGGCGAGATCGAGCGGGTGGCGCGCTCGGTCGACATCTACTCGGGGCCTGACACGGTCGAGCGCGACCTGGCGGAGGCGATCGGCCCCCGGCGGGCGCGATCGGTGCGGTGGCGGGCGCTGATCGAGCTCGGCCGCGAGGCGTGGGGCCTTCCGCGCCACCTCTCCCAGCACCCCGGCGGGATGGTGCTCTCGACCCGGCCGCTGATCGACCTGTGCCCCGTGCAGCCGGTGGCGATGGAGGGCCGCCAGGCCGTGCAGTGGGACAAGGACTCGTGCGCCGACGCCGGCTTCCTGAAGATCGACCTGCTGGGGCTGGGGATGCTGTCGGCGGTCGAGCGCTGCGTGGAGGAGATCGGCCGCGTGCGGGGGGAGTCGATCGACCTGTCGCGGATCCCGCTCGACGACCCGAAGGTGTACGGAGCGATCCAGCGGGCCGACACGACCGGCGTCTTCCAGATCGAGAGCCGCGCTCAGATGCAGATGCTCCCCCGCACCCGGCCGGAGAACCTCGACGACCTCACTGTCCAGGTGGCGCTGGTGCGGCCGGGGCCGATCCAGGGTGGCGCCGTCCACCCTTACCTGGAGCGCCGGGCGCGGATCCGCAAGGACCCCACCTACCGGGTGCCCTACGACGATCCCTCGCTGGAGCCGATCCTTCGCGACACCCTCGGCGCGATCGTGTTCCAGGACCAGGTGATCCAGGTGGCGATGGCGCTGGCGGGGTTCAGCCCCGGCGAGGCGGAGGGGCTGCGCCGGGCGATGAGCCGGAGGCGCTCCGAGGCGGCGCTGCGCTCGTACCGGGAGCGGTTCCTCGAGGGAGCGCTCTCACGCGGAGTGCCGGAAGAAGTCGCGGTGCGGGTGTACGAGGGGATCCAGGGGTTCTCCGGGTTCGGGTTCCCGAAGTCGCACTCGGCGGCGTTCGCCCTGCTCGCCTACCAGTCGACCTGGCTGCGGGTCCACTACGGGCCGGAGTTCCTGTGCTCGCTGCTGAACGAGCAGCCGATGGGGTTCTATCCCCCCGACGCGCTCGTCCACGAGGCGCAGCGGCGGGGGATCGAGGTGCTGGGGCCGGACGTGAACGCGAGCCGGGTCGAGTGCGTCGTCGAGCCCTCCGGGGATGACGAGCTCGCGGTCAGGATCGGGCTCGGATACGTGAGCGGGATGCGCGAGGACGACGCGCGCGCCGTGGTCGCCGAGCGCGACCGCGCGGGCGCCTACGAAGACCTGGCCGCGCTCGCCTCGCGGGCCGGGGTCGGCCGTGATGCGCTCCAGCGGCTCGGATGGTCACGAGCGTGCGAGTCGATCGCCCCCGGCGACCGCCGCGAGGCGCTGTGGCGCCTGGGCGTCGCGGGCGGGGCCGAACGCGCCGGCGACGGGGTGCAGCTGGCGCTGGCGCTGTCCGTGCCCGCGGCGCCTTCGCTGCGCGAGCAGACGCCGTGGGAGCAGGTGGTCGCCGACTACGAGGCGATCGGGATCTCGCTCGATCGTCACCCGATGGAGCTCCTGCGCGAGGACCTTGCCGAGAGCGTGCTCAGAACTCGGGACCTGGAGCGGACCCGGGATCGCGCCCGGGTCGAGATCGCGGGGATGGTCGTCGCGCGCCAGCGCCCGGCGACCGCGCGCGGGGTCGTGTTCATGCTGCTCGAGGACGAGCTCGGCACGGTGAACGTGATCGTCCCTCCCCCCATCTATGAGCGCTACCGCGTGATCGTGCGCACGGCCTCGTTCGTGCGCACGACCGGGACGCTGGAGCGCCGCGAGGGGGTCGTCAACGTCGTCGCCTCGGCGCTCGACTCACTCTCCCGACCCGACCTCCCCGTGGCCGAGATCCGCCACATCGAGCCCCCCGTGGATCGCGAGACCGGACGCGACGCCGGGCGCTCGCAGGACGAGCTGTCCGACCTCGACGCCGTGATGCCCGCCGCGCACAGCTTTGGCAGGCGTGGGCGGTGAGGCGCCTGCAAGATCGGTTGCAGAACGTGTGTTCCGTCCTCCGGCGCACGTACCGTCGCGCAGCGATGAGAGCGGAGCCCGACAGCCTGGTCGCCCGAGTGATGGACGTGCTCGACCTGGTGATCGACTTCGCGACGCTCGGCGAGTACGGGCTCGAGTCAGTGCCCGCAGACGGGTCCGGAGGCGAAGGGACCGGCCGTAACACCGGTTGGGAGGCCCTAGCCCCGGCCCGTCGCGGCTCGCCGTAGCCGCACGCCGCCCCCGGACGCGAAGCCGAGGAGGCGGCGGTTGGTCGGGCTCAGTCCGCTTCGCCGCGGTCAATCGCGGCGATCATCGCCCGGCCGGCGTCGAGCGCCCGCCCGATCACGTCCGGGTCGACGTTCTCGTACGTGTCGGTCGGCATGTGCAGGTTTGGAATCGTGCGGTCCTGGGCGCTGAGCGTGAGCGCGCGACCGCCCCGGGCCATCACCGGACTGGAGTCGTAGGTGAGGCCGGCGGGGCTGTCGGTCGGCTCGAGCGCAAGGTCGGGCCGCCGGGCGCGCAGTCCCTCGGCAACGGCGACCAGCCCAGCGTCCGCGTCCCACTTCGCCAGCACGCCCTCCCGGCGCAGGAACCGCAGCGTCGCGGGACCGCCGAGGTTGTCGAAGTTCAGGAACAGCCACCCGCTCGTGTCCCGCGACTCCAGGAACGCCTGGGCGCCGAGCGTGCCCGCCTCCTCCCCACCCGTCATCAGCAGG
>Ga0214473_10000824_pt1 | contig 42350 bp, 28 predicted proteins | sample RVTome_7_FD_203509 | JGI IMG/M metagenome (GOLD analysis project Ga0214473, IMG submission 203509) | Soil microbial communities from uranium-contaminated site in the Upper Colorado River Basin, Wyoming, United States - RVT98D197 | ecosystem: Environmental > Terrestrial > Soil > Contaminated >...
CGCATAGACGGCGAAGAGATGACTTGGATAAACCAGTTGGAGTGATAGACGGCAATTAACAGGGCCAGTAAAAAAATATGTCAATAAAAACTATAACTTGACAACAACAACGCTTTCAGAGATGACAAAAAGCGTCAATTTATAATTTCAAGCGATTGGGGTTGGAGTTTTTGGAGTGCTGGGAGCTGGTTTTTGCCTAAGCGGGCGTCGATGACGACGGAATTATCCAAGTATCGTTCCTCAATTATATTGCCGTGCGCGCGGAGGTAGCTTTGGATTTTGCCGTTCGACTGATTAGAGACGATTCGCAGGAGGACTTCGCCACCTTTATATTTTTCGGTGACGGCGTCGCTTAATTTGACCAGGCCGATACCGGTTTTCGCTGAGACGCTAATCGCTTTGGGGTAAAGGGTCTGCAGGACTTCGAGCTCGCTGATATTTTTGACAATATCGGTTTTGTTGAAGACTTCGAGGATTGGTTTCTGGCCGCAACCGATTTCGGCGAGCACGATATTTACCGCTTCAATCTGCTTCGAGACCTCGGGATTGGCGACGTCGATGACGTGCAATAATAAATCTGCGTTGACGGCTTCTTCGAGCGTGGCCTTGAACGAAGCGACGAGCTGGTGCGGCAGATTTTTGACGAAGCCTACGGTATCGCTAAGAAGGATTTCGATACCTCTATACGGCGTCCATTTTTTGGTTTTGGTATCGAGCGTGGCGAAGAGTCTATCTTCGACGAATGCTTCGGCGCTGGTAAGAGCGTTAAGAAGAGTGCTTTTGCCGGCGTTGGTATAGCCTACGATGCAGACCTTGAACATTTCGCGTCTGCCGTCGATTTCGCGGACTTTTCGTTTGTCGATGTCTGCGAGTTCGCGCTTGAGGTCCAAGATGCGTTTACTGACGAGTCGGCGGTCGATTTCGAGCTGCTGTTCACCGGGGCCTCTTGTACCGATTGCTCCGACGGCGCCCGCGGGTGTTGCGCCGCCTGCGCCCGCGAGGGTATCGAGGTGGGACCACATTTGCGCAAGGCGCGGGTAGGTGTATTCGAGCTGGGCGAGTTCGACCTGGACTTTGGCCTGCTTGGTTTTGGCGCGTGTGGCGAAGATGTCGAGGATGAGTTCGCTTCGGTCGAGGACTTTGACTTTGATGATTTCCTCGAGGTCGCGGATTTGGGCGGGCGAGAGGTCGTTATCGAAAATTACGACGTCGGATTTGAGCCGCTTGACGCGCTCCGCGAGTTCTTCGACTTTACCTTTACCGATGTAGGTCGATGGATTAATGGAGTGGAGTTTCTGCTGGAACCTGTCGACGACGATTGCGCCGGCACTTTCCGCCAGCGCCGTCAGCTCGACTAAATCGTCAGAATTTTCGCCCCTTCCCAAAATAGCCGCCACGAGGATGGCCCGTTCTTTTTTAACTCTTAACGTATCACGTAATTTATCCAATTAACTAAGTCCTCCAAAAGCGTTTCTATTATAGCATTTTCAGCTTGTCCGTTCAATACCTGCCTTTTCCCTAATAATTTTACGAAATTATTACTAAAAAGTTGGCGCGTTTTCCGAGCCTGAGTTTGTGCACGAGATAAAATGCTGTGAATACGAGGAGGTATTATTGCGGCTGCAATATAACGCAGGTTCAATAATCTTTGCCAATATTAATCCTTGGATTTTTTAAGGGCATATTCCGCCAGTTCGAGGTGGATGGCCATCTGTTTCTCCGCTTCCTCACCGTCGTGTCGCTCGACAGCCGCAAGAATAGCCTCATGTGCCCTGATTGCTACGTCAACACCGTTGGCCTGCATAGTTTTGCGTCGTGAATCCTTCAGAAGTTCAGCCAGCGGTTTGAGCATAACTTCAAAAACGTTGTTTCCGCTGGCTTCGGAAAGAGCTTCATGAAATACAGTGTCGCAGTCCACACAGACATTAAATTTGTCCCTGTTATCGTTCATCTTGGCCATGATTTTTCGCATCTTCGCGATATGTTCCGGTTTTGCTCTAATCGCGCTAAGTCTGGCAATACCGCATTCAAGAATCTGGCGTGCCTCTACAAGGTCCAGCAGCGCATTTTCAGACCTTCGAAGCGTCAAAGACATAATCTCAATAGCGGCGCTGGAAGAAAGATGTGCGACGCGAGGTTTTCGTCCTCGCCTGATTTCAATCAGACCCTGGGATTGCGCAACACGCAGGGCCTCACGCAGACTAAACCTGCTGACGCCTAATTGGGCGGCCATTCGCCTTTCAGGAAGGATTTCCATCCCCGGTTTGAGATTGCCCTTTATAATGTAATCCTGCAAAATCGAGACTAATTTGACAATTTTATCGCCCTTCGGCAGCGGCTGTAAATGCGAATTTGTCCGTTTCATATCGATGATATAGTAAGTAACCGCGTAAATTTGTAAAAGGATTTTTATTAGAATAAGGGTTTCTTTTCCATGTTCCGCCAACGAATCTCTTATCATATCCATAGTAAATAGTCTGTAAGTCATGACTTTGGCTGACGTTGCAATTACGGCTTTATGTGCAGCACCGGCACTGCGGAATTTCTGTTTTAAAGAAAGTAAAAATTTTTTTGCATTTAGCTTTTACTCCCAAGATGGTGACAAAATAGGTAGTTTGGGTAAACCAGATAACAGTTTTTGCGTGAAGACACGCAGTTACTCATTGACCTATAATTTTTCAATTTTTAGCGCAAAAAATCTGTTAAAATTACTATTATCCTGTTGACAACGATTGTATTGACTGTTAGTTTGTTAACGGCTTTATCAACCTGATGAACTGCAGATGAGAAGCGCATTTTTGCATCACAGGACGTCTTTTTTGCTTGTGAGTGTCGCATAAAAACTTCATATTAGTGGCTGAAATGTCCGTTTTTGGTTTGGTGTGTTGCTAATCTTGATATCTGGATATCTACAAACCACAGTAAAAACGCAAAAAAAGTTCATATTCGGAATTTTGTAGTTATAACGTAAGCTTTTTTGTTTTTTTGGAAAATAATCAAGCGCCCAGAGCTATTAGTTTTGTGGAGGACTTAGTGGAAGTCTGTGTCGGAAACACTGGAAACGTAGCTGACATGAGCAGTGCCGCTGCCATTTGTCCAGCGGAAGTTACCTGCAGGCAGGATGAGCAGGTTTGTGTTGCCAGCAATATTTGCGAGGGGGCATTTCTGACAGACTTGTAGTTCGCACGTCAGGCGGTATTTGTATCGCTGCCACCAATAGCTCCGAAGCCTTGTTTTATATAGTCTCTGGAAAAATCAGTTGGATTTTTTGTCACAAGAAAGGAGGCGAAGGCCGGAGCACCATATCGTTTTTTTAAACCTCAACAATAGTTTTTGAAAAGTTTTTTTGAAAAAAAGGAGTAAAAGAAATGAAGTTACTTAGAAACTTAGCAATAACAATGATATTGCTGGCATTTGTTTTGTCCGGCGTGGTTTTGGCCAAGCCGGCAAATAAAACGGATGCCGAAAAAATGGTAAAGGGGTGGCTTAAAGCAGACTCCAGGCCGCTTGATGCAGAATTAGGCGGGCAAGTAGCGGAGACGGAGGTTTACAACGGAGCAGACGGCAAAGCCCTTTACTACGTTGTTTACCTGAATCCGTCCGGTTTTGTAATTGTCTCTGCCGATGACCTGGCAGAACCCGTGGTAGCCTTTGTCAGCAGCGACGGTCTTTATGACCCATCGCCTGAAAATCCCCTCGGGGCGCTGATAAGTCAGGACCTTCCTAAAAGAATCGAAGGGGCCCGAAAGCTTCAGAAGGAAGCAGATGGCGGCAAGGCATTATCGGGCAAAAATGGCAATGCTAACGGAAAGTGGAAGAAACTTACAGACGGCGAACCACTGATGCCAATGTTAGGCAGTATATCCGACGTAAGAGTGGCAGCTTTGATACAAAGTAAATGGAACCAGGGCGACGTGGCCGGCGGATACTGCTACAATTATTATACGCCGAACCATTACGTATGCGGCTGTGTAGCGACAGCTTTTGCGCAATTAGTGCGTTACGTTCAGTACCAGCCTGCGGGCGGCATCGGAGTACATGGATTTACGATTACCGTGAACGGCAATCCGCAGACCGCTTATACCCGCGGCGGCAACGGCAGCGGCGGAGCCTACAACTGGAGTGATATGGTACTGGTGCCCGGTTCCGGCATTACTGAAACCCAACGTCAGGCCATTGGCGCACTTTGCTATGACTGCGGTGTTACGGTAGAGATGGGTTATTCATCTGGCGGGTCAGGCGCTTATCAGCACTACATAGCAAGGTCATTGAAGGATATCTTTGACTACAGCAATGCGATAATCACCTATCACGACTGGTACAACCAAGACTCCGGCATGCTCGGCATGATAAATCCGAACCTTGACGCGGGCATCCCCATCATGTTCAGTGTATGGGACGAGGGAAGCAGCGAACATTCGATTATCTGCGACGGGTACGGTTATCAGAGCTCTACGATGTATCATCATATCAATATGGGCTGGGGCGGCAGCGAAGATGCATGGTACAACATTCCCGATATAGATGGCGGTTACAGCGTGGTGGATTCAATCACTTACAATATTTATACTACCGGCACCGGTGAAATAATCAGCGGGCGCGTAGTTGATGGTTCAGGCGCGGCGATGAGCGGCATAACTGTGACAGCCACCGGTCCCGGCGGACCTTACAGTGCCACGACCAACAGCAGGGGTATTTACGCCCTCGCTAAAGTTCAATCCAACTCGACTTATGCAGTAAGTGCAAGTGAGTCCGGCTGTTCTTTTACCCCCAGCAGCCAGAATGTCACAACAGGCACTTCTACCGGAGGTCAGCTTTCATCAGGCAATAAATGGGGTATTAATTTCTCTGGGAGTTGCACTCCACTATCTATACTCGAATGGATAGGTCCTAACGGGACGGCTTCGTCTTGGGATACCGCAGCCAACTGGTATGTTTTGGGTACCGGCAGTCATCGGGTACCTAACAATACTGATATAGCGAGAGTTTACAATGCTCTCGGCCTTGGTTTCACCGATTCCGACGTTACGGTCAGCAGCACCACGGCAATATGCCAGAAACTGCAGATGAGGTATCTGACAACGAAACTGACGGTACTAACCGGCGGCAAACTTACCACCACCGGCTCAGTGGAAATGTACCAGGGCGATTCATCGCAACTCGATATTCAGGCCGGTGCAACGATGGACGCATGCACAAAGGCCAATACAACTGCCGGAACATTCAAGCTGGCAAATGATGGCGCCACTTACGGCAGCGATACTGTTAATGTCTATGGCACGCTGAACATTGTCAGCCTGACCCCCGGGAACGGCACGTCGGATTTGCAGATTTGTAATGTATCCGGCGGAATGGGCACGGGAACTATGAATGTTTACAGCACAGGCGTATTGAACGTAGAAGCATACGCGATAGGTTCTTATGGCAGCGGCCACATCTATATTACCCCCGGCGGCACGATGACGATTAAAGGCGATGCAAGGACGCAGGTCAACGCCGATAAGGCAGCACATAAGATAGCTGGCGCCGGCGGAGCAAGTATAACCGCTACATATAACGCAGGCGAGAACAAGACGTATGTTACCGCATCAGGCGGCGGGCCGCCACCGGCACCGGTCTATGAAGGTTATGAGCCGCTGACGACTGGCGGCGAAGGCGGCACGGTTGTCTGGGTAACGAACCTGAACAGTTGGGGCGGAGGCAGTTTAAGGGCAGCCGTTGAGGGTTCGGGCGCAGGCAAAGAGATTGTCAAGTTCCAGGTCAGCGGAACAATCTATCTTGATGCGGAGATAATCCTGACCGCGCCATATATCACCATCGACGGCAGTTCTGCGCCGGGTAACGGCATCACTTGCGTGGGTTGGGGAGCATACAGGGGTCTGCTAATCAACACTCACGACGTGATTGTCAATAACATTCGTTTCCGCGGCTACCCCGGCGAAGGCATTCAAGTTTTCGGCGACTATAACATTATTATCGACCACTGCTCAATAACCGGCACCGGCGACGGTGGTTTGGATATTAACGGCGGGACACACCATATTACGGCGAGCTGGTGTTTGTATGGCGGCTGCATTGAAGTGCACCGCTGCTACGGCAAACAGGCATCTTTGCACCACAACCTGTATAACGCGAACAATCGCCGCCAGCCGAAGATATTCGAGGCCGGTCCCGAATACGATTTCCGCAACAATGTGGTTGAATACTGGACCAACAGCGGAACCAACATCGTAAACAGCACGGCGGGTGTTAATATTATTAACAACGTCTATGGTCCACCGATGCCGGGCGACGGCTCGTGGCCCCTCGGGTTCGGTATACTGAACTCAAGCAACGTTTATACGGCTGGTAATTACAACCCTGGCGAAGATGTTGACTCACAGGGCGACCTGAATGACCCTGTACCCGAGCCTAACGTTACCACCGATATTGCGAATGAGGATTTAAGAGCATATGTCCGCGGCAAGGCAGGGGCTTTACCACGCGACGGAACGGATGAGACTTATGCCGGTCCGGAAGTGACCGACACGACCCCACCGGATGCCCCGACAGGTCTGGATGTTACCACATACAGTTCCAACAAATTGTCTCTGAGCTGGAGCGCCAATACGGAAGAAGACATGGCTTATTACAATGTCTATCGCAGCACCAGCCAGGGCGGGACATATACGAAGGTAAGCAGTCCGGCAGTGAACAACTATCTTGATACGGGTCTGTCTGCGAGCACAACTTATTACTACAAACTTACAGCGGTTGATTTGTTTGATAATGAGTCCGGTTTCTCCGGGATTGATTCAGCCACGACAGCGGCCGCTGACAGCACGCCTCCATGCGTACCGAGCGGACTAGCTGCGTCAGGACATGACGCGTTCGTAACTTTAGACTGGGAGGACTGCACGCAGGGTGATTTGTACGGCTATAACGTCTATCGCAGCACGGCATCAGGCGGTACATATACACTGATTGCCGGCGCGAGCATAGTAACGGGGAGCAACTACACCGATAACAGTGTTACCAACAGCGTAACGTATTATTACAAGGTTTCGTCTGTTGATAAATCGGACAATGAGTCTGCAAAATGTGACTATGTTTCTGCGACCCCTCTGGATATAACACCCCCAGTGGCACCGACGGGTCTTACGGCAGTCGGCAAGGACGATTTCGTTCCACTTAACTGGAATGATAATCCGGAAACGGACATTTTCGGTTATAACGTGTATCGCAGCACTGTTTCCGGCGGGCCTTACAGCCAGATAGCAGAGGCAAACGCTGTGCCCAACAGCGCATACACTGACAACAATGTCAATAACTACACAACCTACTATTATATAGTCAGAGCAGTAGATACTTCGAACAATGAGTCACCGAACTCCAACCAAGCTTCGGCGATGCCGGAACCGGACCTGATTCCTCCTGCTGTTCCAACGGGTGTCAGCGCGACGGCTGCAAGCTGCACGCGCATCGACATCAACTGGAATGATAATACGGAAGAAGATTTCGGCAGCTACAGAGTGTATTACAGCACCGTTTCGGGCGGACCTTATACGCTGCTTGAGGACGGTTTGACTGTCAGCGCCTACTCTGACCTTGACCTTAACCCGGGTACATTGAGATATTACGTCGTCAAGTCAGTGGACCTTGTGGGCAATGCGTCGGCTAACTCATCGCAGGTTTCGGCAACAACGGCCCAGCCCAACTACTATGTAGATGGCGCTATCGGTCTTGACACTAACGCTGGAACTTCCAGCGCACCGTGGAAAACAATTGGCAAGGCGGCAAGCACATTGACAGCCGGTAAGACAGTTCTAATCAGACCGGGTGTTTACACCGAAACAGTTGACCCTGCCAATCACGGTGAGGACGCAACACCGATTACCTATCTGGCTGATTCAGCCGGCCCGGTAATCGTCCAGGCAGCCAGCTCATCTGACTATGTCTTCGATATGGGCAAGAGATGCACTGTTCTGAGCGGTCTTACGATTCGCAACGGCAGTCACGGCGTATATCTCGGCTCCTACTCAAGAAACTGCGAACTGCGCAACTGCGTGATTTACAACAATGCCGAGGACGGTGTCTATTGCAGGAACGGTTATTACAAGTTCCACAACTGCCTGATTTATGAAAACAGTCTTGACGGCGTGCGGTTTGGCGCCGACCCCGGCTGCATCGTTACCAAGTGCACCATTGTTGATAACGGTGAAGACGGAATGGAAATCGGGCATTTGACCGACCAGGTCATCGATTCCATCATTGTACGCAACGATGAAGACGGTATTCAGGCTGGTGCAATTGCCATTAAATACTGCGACGTCTGGGACAATTCAATGAATGACTACCTCGGCGGCGCATATCCGGGTGAAGGCACCATCAGCGACGACCCATGCTTTGTAAATCCTCTTACCGGAGATTATCGTCTGAAATCCAACAGTCCGTGTATCGGCGAGGCTTCCGACGGCGGGAACATGGGTTATACACCCACCGCGAAGGAATATCTCGCGAACAGCCCGAATCCTTCCAACGGACTGGACGGCCTGGATGTTAATATCATCCTGAGCTGGTCGGCAGGCGTTGGCGCAACAAGCCATGATGTTTATCTTGGCACAAGTTCCAGCGCGGTAAACAGCGCTACCCACGGTTCAGGTGAGTTCAAGGGCAACCAGACGCTTACCAACTATGACCCGGCCCTGAATGCTAACACGACGTACTACTGGAGAATTGACGAAATCGACAACCTCGCAGTGACACACAAGGGTCTTGTCTGGAAGTTCGTTACCAAGCCCGCGAATATGCCTTCCGCAAATTACTACGTGAACGGCACGAGCGGTAATGACAACAACACCGGTACATCGCCGGCACAGGCGTGGAAGACCATCGAAAAGGCGGTCACCTCCATGACGGCAGGCAAGACCGTGCTGGTATTCCCCGGCACCTATGCGGAAGATGTGCTGCACAACAGCAACAACGGGACCAGCAGCAACCGGATTACTTATCGCGCCTACTACGAAAGCGGCACGGTAACAATCAACGCGACCGGCAAAGGCTTCGGATTCAAGTGCACCAAGGCTTATGTGACTTTGGACGGCTTCGAGGTCTATGGCTCCAACTCGAACGGCATCCTGATTTCAGGCGATAGCGCAGATTACTGCATCGTCAAGAACTGCAAGGCTCGCAACAACGACGCAGATGGTGTCAAGATTGACGCGGCTGATTACTGCAGCGTACAGAACTGCCTGATTTACGACAACGGTTCAAATGGTATCGAGGCGGTCAGCAACGGCGAACCTTCGACCATCGATAACTGCACGATTTACAGCAACAACAACGGCGACGGTATCCATACCGGCGCCAGCGACACTACGGTAACAGACTGTATTATCAGCAGCAACACGCAGTGGGGTATCGATACAGCCAGCGCTGTTGCGGTTGGCGTTACCTACACTGACACGTGGGGCAACACGAGCGGCAGCTACGATGACCTTACAAAGATAACAGTGGGCACCGGCTGTAAGAGCTCAGACCCGCTGTTTGTCAACCCGAGCATCTTTGATTTCCATCTGCAGAGCAACAGCCCATGCAAGAACGCTGATTCGAGCGGCGGCGATATGGGCTATCACTACATCAACTGATTTTGATTTATTAACCGGAAGGCCCTTTCAATCGAAAGGGCCTTCTTTTTCTGAAAGAAATTTCAGGGGAGTAACAGTATGGCAAAAAAAATAATTTCCTTATTGTGTATTTTGTTATTCAGCGCCGTTGTAACCGGTGCAACTACGTATCATGTTACAAATCTTAATGACAGCGGCTCCGGCAGCTTCGCGGCGTGCCTGGCAAGTGCCGAAAGCGACGGCGTGGACAGCATAATTGTTTTCGACGTCGGCGGCACAATCCAAAGGACATCGGGCAGGTTCAATATCACTGAACCGAATCTTATTATCTGCGGTTCGACCGCCCCGAGTCCGGGTATAACTTTCGATATGAACAACAACAGCAGCTTTGTCCACATCGACACCCACAGGATACAAATCTGCGATATAACGCTGCGTGATACTACCGTTAACGCAGACGCGATCAGCCTGCTGGATGGCAGCGGCGACGCGACAATAGAAAGATGCACGTTTATTTATTGCCAGGACGAAGGCGTCGGAATGAGCAACGCTTTCGGCAATATTATCGCGTTTTCGCGGTTCGAGTATTGCGGTTCGCAGCCGGGTGAGGACGGCAGGGGAATTCTTATCACCGGCGGTTCGGCAGTAATAGTCGGCAACTACGTTTATCACTGCAACAGAGGTATTACACTGAACTCCATAGGTTTTGTGGACCTGCGTAACAGCCGGATAGACGATAGTTTAAACACTGCTTCCGGAAGCGGGTTTACCAATGCCGGTGGGCAGTATGTTAACAGTAATACGATTAACTGTGTGGCCAATGATAATGCCTGTTCGGGTTTCAGATTCAAATCACCCGGACACTTTTATCGCAGCGGCAACAGCGGCGAGGGTAACTGCTGGGCGCATCAGGACGTAGTACCACCGGACCAGTGGCTGGAGTGCCCTGACGAAGGTGCCATCGAGCACACAAGCCCAATAATATATCCGACTTTGGCATTTCCAGCATGGCTTGAAGATGCACCGACACCAGCAGACGGCAGCACCGTCGGTATGGGCACTGGTATTCCGCACTGCATGAAGGCCACCGACCCGAAACCTGCCAACAAAAAGGTCGGTGTCGATACAGTTGTTACGCTTAGCTGGACAAGCGCGCAGGTTGGCGCCGGTACTCATAATGTGTATTTCGGCACCAGTTCCAGTGCGGTACTCAATGCTACTACCGGCTCACCGGAATACAAGGGTAACACTGGTGGAAATACCTACAATCCGGGCACGCTTGCCAATAGCGTAACTTACTATTGGAGAATCGATAACGTAGGTACTTACGGGACAAAAAAGGGCGACCTCTGGAGCTTTACGACAATATCGCAGTCTCAGGCGCACAATCCGAATCCCGCGGATGAAGCGACTAATATTGGAGGCAACGCGGATTTAAGCTGGCAGGGAGGAACGGGTGCAACTTCGCACGATGTTTATCTCGGAACAAGTTATGATGACATCGCTGATGCAGACCACGGTTCACCTGAATTCAAAGGCAACCAGACGTCGGCTACTTTCGACCCAGGCGAGCTGAATTACTGGACGACGTATTACTGGGCGATTGATGAGGTTCTTAGCGGCGGCGGCACGGCGGAAGGTATTATCTGGAGTTTCACAACGATGCGAGACCCATGTATGCCGGCTGCGAATTACTACGTTGACGGCACCAACGGCAGCGACAATAACCCCGGCACAACGACGCAAACGGCGTGGAAGACGATTCAAAAGGCCGCAGATACACTAACCGCGGGACAGACCGTTGTGGTTTTGCCGGGTACTTATGCTGAAGCGGTGTTGACCGCCAATGCGGGCACCAGCGGCAGTCCGATTACCTACCGCGGGTACTTCGAGGACGGTGCGGTGATTATCAACGCCACCGGCCAGACATATGGCTTCAAGGGCAATAATGCTTACGTGACTTTTGAAGGCTTCGAAGTCTATGGCTCCAATCAAAACGGCATCCTGATTACAGGCGATGCGGCAGATTACTGCGTTGTCAAAAACTGCAAGTCTTACCTCAATGGTTCCGACGGCATTAAGGTTGACTCGGCAGATTACTGCACGGTACAGAACTGTCTGATTTATGATAACGGCACCAATGGTATGGAAGTGGTCAGCAACGCCGAGCCGACCACTATCGATAACTGCACGATATATAGCAACAACGCCAACGATGGCATGCACATAGCCACCAGCGATACGACGGTAACAGATTGCATTATTACCAGTAACACGCAGTGGGGTATCGATTCGTATGGTACCGTTGCAATTGGCGTTACCTACACCGACACTTGGGGCAATACGAGCGGCAGCTACGATGACCTTGGGAAGATAACGGTAGGCACCGGTTGCAAGAGCGCAAACCCGCTGTTTGTCAATCCGGGCAGCGGTGATTTCCACCTGCAATCGGGCAGCCCCTGCAAGAACGCGGCATCTGACGGCGGCGATATGGGTTATCGTTACATTGGTCCCCCACCGCAACCGCAGCCGCCGGGTCAGGCAAGCAACCCAAGCCCCGCTACCGGCGCGACAAATGTCGCCACCGACGCAGACTTGAGCTGGACGGCAGGCACAGGCGCAACATCTCATGATGTTTACTTTGGAACAAGCTCACCGGGTACATTCCGGGGTAATCAAACCGGTACCACCTTTGATACAGGTACAATGGCAAACAATACGACCTACTATTGGCGTATTGACGCAAAGAACGCCCATGGTACAACAACAGGAATTGTCTGGAGTTTCACAACAGTTCCGGCTGGTATGCCACCTGCCGATTACTACGTGAACGGCACTACTGGCAATGACAATAATACCGGTACGTCACCATCACAGGCGTGGGCAACCATCCAGAAGGCGGCCAACACACTGACGGCAGGCAAGACCGTGCTGGTCTATCCCGGAACTTATGCCGAGCAGATAACGACCGTTAACGCGGGTACAAGCGGCAGCCCGATTGTTTACAGGGCATACTATGAAAGCGGCGCGGTAGTCATTAACGCGACCGGCAAGACCTTCGGTTTCAAGAGCCTCGACGCTTACGTGACCCTTGACGGCTTTGAGGTCTATGGCTCCAACGCAAACGGCGTGCTGATTTCAGGCGATGCGACGGACTACAACATCGTTAAGAACTGCAAGCTGCGCAACAACGGCGCGGATGGTGTCAAGGTTGATGGCGGCGATTACTGCACTATACAAAACTGCCTGATTTACGACAACGCTACGAACGGTATAGAGTTAGTCGGCAGCGGTGAACCGACAACCATCGATAACTGCACGATTTACAGCAACAACAACGGCGACGGCATCCACAGCGGCGCATGCGATGGTACGGTGACCGACTGCATCATCAGCAGTAACACGCAGTGGGGCATTGACTCAGCCAACACGCTGATTATCAATGTGTCTTACACCGACACCTGGGGCAACACAAGCGGCAGCTATGACGACCTGACCAAGATAATCGTCGGGACAGGCTGCAAGAGTGTGGACCCGCTGTTTGTTAATCCGGGCAGCTTTGATTTCCATCTGCAGAGCGGCAGCCAATGCAAGAACGCAGCATCCGATGGCGGTGATATGGGTTATCGCTATCCGTAAATTTTGCGTTTTGATTAAGTTAAAAGGCCCTTTCAGCGTGAAAGGGCCTTTTTAATCTTTCTTTCATTAGTGGGAGGAAAACCAAATGAAAACGTTTAGAAATTTAGTCACGATATTTATATTGCTGACATTCGTCTTGTCCGGTGCGGTATTGGCAAAGCCGGTAAATCAAGCGGATGCCGAAAAAATAGTAAAGGGGTGGCTCAAAGCGGACTCCAAGCCGCTCGATACAATCGTCGGTAATAAAATAGCGGAAACAGAAGTTTACACCGATGAAGAGGGAAATCCTGTTTACTACATTGTTTACTTAGCCCCAACGGGTTTTGTGATTGTCTCTGCCGATGACCTTGTAGAACCCGTAGTTGGCTTTGTCAACGGCGACGGTTTTTATGACCCGTCAGAGGACAATACTCTCGGCGCCTTGGTGAGCCGGGACCTTCCGGGAAGAATAGAGATTGCCCAAAAACTTCAGAAGGAGTTAGATTCCGGCAAGGTAAAAATAATGGCAAGTGAGGCAGTCAAAGCAAAAGACAAGTGGGGTCAATTTAAAAAGAAGGCGGACGAGCCGATACTGCCAATGGGTTTAGGAAGTATTTCCGATGTAAGGGTAGCACCATTAGTGCAGAGCAAGTGGGACCAGGGCGACGTAGATGGCTCACCCTGCTACAACTATTATACGCCGAATAATTATGTATGCGGCTGCGTTGCCACGGCGTTCGCGCAACATTTGCGTTTTCATCAACATCCGACGGCCGGGATTGGCGTGCATGGGTTTACAATTTATGTAAATGGCAATCCGCAGACGGCATATACCCGCGGCGGCAACGGCAGCGGCGGGCCTTACAGCTGGAGCAACATGGTTCTGGTTCCGGAATCTGGTGTCACTACGGCGCAAAGGCAGGCAATCGGCGCTCTTTGCTATGACGCGGGTGTTTCGGTACATATGCAGTATTCCTCCGGCGGCTCAGGGGCATACCTTGGAGATGTCAAGACCGCGCTGGTAAACACCTTTATGTATTCCAACTCGCGAATAGGAGGTAATGAATCTACCAACATAGGTGCGGGTCTGAACGGAATGCTGAACCCGACTCTTGACGCGGGCATTCCTTGTCAAATAGCGATTTTCAGCTCCTCGGCAGGCCATGCTGTTGTTGCCGACGGATACGGGTATAACGGCTCGACGCTTTATCACCATATTAATATGGGCTGGAGCGGTGCGGAAGATGCGTGGTACAATCTGCCGACCGTAGGTTCGTTTAAGACAGTAGTTGGAGCCATTTACAACACATACATCAGCGGCACCGGTGAAATCATCAGCGGTCGCGTTACCGGCAGTTCAGGTGACGCAATTAGCGGAGCGACGGTGACAGCGACGGGTCCGGGCGGGCCGTACAACACAACTACCAACAGCAAGGGCATTTATGTCTTCGCGAAAGTCCAATCCAATTCAACTTACACGATAAGCGTCTCTGCAACAAATTGTACTTTTAACAACCAGAATTTCTCAACTGGTACTTCAACCGACCATGCGATTACATCCGGAAACATCTGGGGCGCAAATTTTGTCGGGACATGCATAGTTCCGCCACCATCAACACCACCATCAATTACTTATCCGACGAGCAGCAGCGAGTGGGACTTTGAGGTAAGCTGGGGTTCGGCGACGGGAGCAACTTCGTATCAGGTGGAACGGTCAAGCAATGGCGGAGGAAGCTGGGGCCAGGTGTTCTCCGGTTCGGGTCTATCCTTTATGGACCATGCCGGCAACGGCAGCTACCGTTATCGCGTCAAGGCTTCGAACTCAGGCGGTTCGAGCGGCTGGTGTACAGGGACTTATGACTGTGTAGTGACTATTGCGCCGCCACCGGAATTCAGCGAAAGCGCCGACTTTTATATTGACGGCCCGAGCGGAAGTGACCTGAACGCCGGCACATCATTACAGCCATGGAAGACGCTGGCTAAAGCCGGCAGCGAAGCTGCCGCCGGCCAGAAAGTTCTGGTATGGGGCGACCAGACTTACAGCGGTACCGCTACGTTTAATATCAGCGGAACAAGCGGCAACCCGATTACTGTCAAGCGTGACCCCGCCAGCGGCGAAGCGGTTCTTGACGGAGCTGCTGGAACCAAGGCAGTAATCAACACAACCCGGGCCGCCTATGTCGTCATCGACGGCTTTACACTGACCAACGGCAAGTACGGCGTATATCTCGACGGCGATGACTGCGACAGCTGGATAATCAAGAACTGCAAAGTGACCGCCAATAACAACAACGGACTTTATATCCGCAACGGCGATGACAATCTGTTTTTCAACAACACGGTTTATCTGAACAACAGCAGCAACTACGGAATCCAGATAAGCAGCACCGCTCTTAACAACGATGTTGTCCAGTGCTCCATCTATAAACAGAAGTTCGGTATGTACGTCAGCGCCGGCAGCACAGGCGGTGAAATCATGGACTGCATAATCGCCAATAACACCACGTACGGCGTCAGGTTGTATAACAACGCTACGGTGACAGTCTCGTATACTGATTGCTGGGGCAACGGCACGAATTACTCCGGCAACGGCATAACCTACGGAGCAGGCGACATCATCGCCAACCCGTTGTGGGTCAATCCCGATGCGGGTGATTTCCATCTGCAGGGCGGCAGTCCGTGCGATAACACAGCATCGGACGGCGGCGATATGGGTTATCGTTACGGTGCCGAACCGCCAGCACCACCGGGACAGGCAAGCAATCCAAGCCCCGCTAATGGTGCAACAGGCGTCGCCACCAATACCGACCTGAGCTGGACAGCCGGCACTGGGGCAACATCTCACGATGTTTATTTTGGGACGACCTCACCGGGCACTTTCCGGGGTAATCAAACCGCTACCACCTATGATACGGGTACAATGGCAGAGGATACTACCTACTATTGGCGTATTGACGCAAAGAACGCACAAGGCACCACAACAGGGGTTGTCTGGAGCTTTACAACGGCTCAGGCCGGTGTTCCGCCTGCTGATTACTATGTCGATGGTGTCAATGGAAATGACAACAACACCGGCACATCGTTAGGTCAGGCGTGGAAGACCATTCAAAAGGCTGCGAACACGCTGACGGCAGGCAAAACGGTACTGGTTGTGCCCGGAACATACGCGGAGGCAGTGAATCACACCCTTAACGCAGGAAGCAGCGGCAGCCCGATAGTCTATCGAGCGTGGTATGAAAGCGGCGCAGTGGTCATAAACGCGACCAGCCAGAGCTACGGTTTCAGGTGTGCCAAAGCTTATGTGACTTTTGATGGCTTCGAGGTTTATGGTTCCAACTCAAACGGCATTCTGATTACAGGCGATGCGTCAGATTACTGCATTGTCAAAAACTGTAAGGTCCGCAACAATGGAGCAGATGGTGTCAAGGTCGATGCCAGCGACAACTGCTCTATCCAGAACTGTTTGATTTACGACAATGCTACAAATGGTATAGAAGCGGTCAGCAACGGAGATGGTTTGACTATCGATAACTGCACGATTTACAGCAACAATGCCAACGACGGAATGCACATAGCCACCAGCGACACGACGGTTACAGACTGTATTATCACCAGCAACACGCAGTACGGCATCGATACGTACGGCGCAGTTGCGGTCGGAGTCACCTACACTGATACATGGAACAATACCAGCGGCAACTACGATGACCTGACAAAGATAACTGTTGGCACAGGATGCATCAGTTTAGACCCGCTGTTTGTCAATCCGGGCGGCGGTGATTTCCATCTGCAGAGCGGCAGCCAATGCAAGAACGCAGCATCCGATGGCGGTGATATGGGTTATCGCTATCCGTAAATTTTGCGTTTTGATTAAGATGAAAGGCCCTTTCATCGTGGAAGGGCCTTCTTTTTTGCTCGAAAAACCGCATTTTGGCGTGGATAGAGGTTTTTCGGCAGGATCTGATTTTTTGACTTGAAAAATAAAAATTTCTCAATACAATATGTTGTTTATAGTTTGAGCTTAAAAACATTAAGGTTCAATAAATTCAGGAGCAAAATAGAGGCTGGTAATTTATGCTAAAAGTTAAGTCACGTACGGGCGAATCGGTACAGCAGATGATGAGGCGTTTTAAGAAATTGTGCGAAAAGGAAGGCTTGATTCGGGATATGAAACGAATGAGCTATTTTGAGAAGCCTTCTGAGAAGGAACGCCGCCGGATTCGCAAGGCCCAGCGTACCGCCAGCTTCCTGACCTAATTTCTTTCGACCGGCCAGAAAATCCAGTCGCCTTTATCAGGAAATGGGATAATTTTGCCTTTTTTATCTCTATGCGGCTGTCCACCGTCATCCACACCATTTAAGCCGACACTATAGATAATAAAATCGTCATCGGTTTTCTTATAACCAAGCGGTTTATCGCTGAATGGGTCGATAGGGATTTTTTTCAGGTAACCGGCCTCAACTAACTTGTCCAAATTTTCCGGATAATCGCCAACATCCTGTTTGTATCTTAGAATTGCTATTAGCGGCAGCGTAGATTCCACATCGACTTTGGCCCTGTAACTTATTTCAATTATTTTATACACTGGAGGCAGGAAAATCTTTAATAACAAATTTCCCTTAGCAATCTGCTTACCCTGTTCCTGAATATTTATTCCTTCTGCTTTTATCTGTGCAGGGGTTTTGTGAGCCATTTCTCCTAAAAAAGCGTAGCAACAGTCGATGGTTTCCATTGTTTGCTGCTTACCGGGGTGGACAAATGATAAGATGTACAAAGGAAATAATTGAAGCTTAAGCATTAAGTGAGGGTTGAATTCTGAAGTCAATTGTGCATATCCTTTTGGATAAAGATGTCCACTGCCAAAATAATTATGAGTAAAACACCTTTGGATTTTATCGTAAAAGACCAATTTGTCTTTTTTCAGGTCTATTGCGAAATCATCGTTTATCGTTAACTGTTCAAAATCCTTCTGCAGCGTGGCCAATGCGGTTGAATCTATCTGGTAATGACCGAGAATATCGCGGAGTGTGTCGACAGAGACGGCTTTAATTGATATTCCTACAAGTTGTTCGATATAAGTGGCGCTATTGGTTTTTATATGCTTGCCAATAAGGTAAGATGTTTTTATATCATCGAAAGCATCCTCGAATTGTCCCTTTTCGGCATTTAACTGTGCTCGCCAGCGTAAAGAATAAGTTGAATTACGCAATTCCTTAAGAGATATAAGCCCGCAAGTTAACTCTAAATTTTTTTCTGTGTAAGTTTGCCAATAGTATGGTTTTTTGGAGCCTGAGATAACCAGGTCGAGGATTTCTTTGTTATCTGCCAGCCATTTTTCAATGGTCTGTTTTTGTTCAGGAGTAACCTGGTCATATTTTTTTAGCAGAAGGTCATCGACCGTGTTGCTATCCTGAATCGTTTTTTTATATAGTTCAGCGGCCTTGTTGTAGAAAGGCGCAGCGTTAAGGGATTCGTCCTCGGTCATGCGCACCATGCGATTCAACTCATCAATATAGATGTTAGTGATAAGCGGTTTGCTGGAAAAGAACCAGACTGTATATAGAATGAAACACAACATCAAAACGCCTACGGTTTGAACTGCACTTACGAATATGGTTTCCGCCATCGGTCGTTTTTGCGGCAGTTGCGGCGGCAGGACGACATGTTTGTCAATACCGAGACCCGCAAGTTCCGGGGTTTGTGCCGCTAATTGTCTATAAACAATCGCTTCTGCTATTAGCACGATGGGATAGGTTACTAAGAGGCCGAGACCGAGGCAGAGTATTCCCAATATATTTATAATTGTGCACAGGATAATAAAACCCAATAACTGCCATTTGATGCCCATTGTCGTTCTGCTGCTCGCCTTTAACGCTTTGATTGGACCAAGGCCTCTATCAACGACGAAATAGAAGCAAAGACAAAACTTAGTCATCCAGAAAATCCCAGGTACAATGAGAAGCAGCATGCCGGCGATTACGATAAGCTTATAAAGAATAAATGTTGCGGTATATCGCCAGAAGCAATCAGAGAAATTGAATAACGTTCCGATTGCAGGCTTTCGTCCGTTACAAAACGCAAGAGCTATTTTAATCAGTCCTATCGAGAAAACGATTTCAATTGCCCACTCAATAATCTTTAATAATATCGCTACTGTGTAAATGGATGACCGAGACACATCTAACATTACCAGCAACCCCACAGATGGCTGGGCAATAACAGGTAAAAAACTAATCAGATATAAAAGACCAACGCCTATAAAAAACCCCAGATTTGCCTTTGTGGTGCGCCAGCCCGAACCAAGCACGTCTTCGAAACTGAAATTCTTGTTTGCCATAATTAGTATCGCGAAAAGTATTTACATTATAAGCCGAAATAGTTTTGCTATCAATCCGCAATACTATTGCTTTACAAACCCTGCTTGTAATTTTCTTGCAAAAAGGCTTTAAACTTACAATAATCAATCATCGATAGTCGATAATAAATTTGATGGAGCAGTGGCTGAGCGGCTGAAAGCGACGGTCTTGAAAACCGTTACACCCATTGGGTGTCGGGGGTTCGAATCCCTCCTGCTCCGGTTCAGGAAAGTTTAGCAATTTTTCGATTTTCAGATTTAATCGGGAGAGAGTTAATGCCACAAAATAGAGAAAGCGGAATTGCAGCAAATCAGTATGGTAGGGCAACTGCCAGAAAAATCATGGAATCACTGGGAGCAAGAACTATTAAATCCAATGGCAATGAGTGCTATCTGAATAATAAACTGATTGCCATTAAATGTGCAAGAAAGAGGACGAGTGATTTTGGGTTATCCTATAAAATGTTAGAACGCATTGATGGGGTTATCGGGGCATGTGAAATTGAACAAGATACTTATAAATTATACGAGTTAAGTACTCAATTATTTAGGAAAAACATGCGTCCTACAAAAAGTAAAGGTCCAGCAGCTGGCAGAGTTGGGTTGGTTAGAAAATCAGTTTTTTATCAAAACGGAAAATTGATTGGGCATATTAATGTGAATCCAAATAAAGCAGGAAAAAAACTGCCAGAATCAAAAATTGACTTATCAAAGAATATGAAATTAGATAGTAAGAAGGATTTAATCAAAAGAATTGGTGACGAAGTCTTATCACATGCACGTTTTGTAATTGGAGTTGCTGCGGGTGATGATATACAGATGAAATTTAAACTCAATCGTTGGGTTTACTCAAGATTGATGCAAGAGGAGATTCGAGAGAAGCGACCTATCAAGCAAGCATTATGGAATTCAGGAGTAAAAGCATGTCAAAAATGCGGTCAGAAATTCAAAGATATGAAAGGAATTGAGATTCACCGGAAAGATAGTGAGAAGATATATTCAGTTGAAAATTGTGAGTTGCTTTGCAGACCATGTCATCAACAGCACCCGTCTGAATAACCCTTCAAAATGGTAAATTATGGCGGAGACAATCTAATCTCAGTCTTTGTAGTCGGTTTTGGATTTTTTGATTCATTCCGTTATTCTTGGGCTTCGGTGTTTTGTGTAACTGGTGAGAAATATAAACATGCTTTGCCGGGGAGATTACTGAAATGAAATTGATTATGATAGACAAAAAATCACAGGTACTCACCCCGTCGGCACTACCCTGTTTGGCAAAAATTCCAACTATCAACATTTCGGCGGGGTGCTCACACAATTGTGTTTACTGTTATTCCAAGGGGTATTCCAACTATCCGGGTGACCACATGGTAACCATTTACAGCAATCTTGCTGAGAAGTTATCCTCAGAATTGGTGCATAAACGTAAACTGCCGTATGCAGTTTACTTTTGCCCTTCGTGTGACCCATTTCAGCCTGCGAAGGAAATTCTTGCCTGTTCTTTTGAATTAATGGAGTTGCTGCTTAAGAAAAATATTGGGGTGCAATTCGTAACAAAAGGATTTATTCCCGACCAGTTTATGAACTTGTTTTCAAAGCATACAAACCTGGTTTCAGGCCAGATTGGCATCAGTTGCACGAATGAAGATATCCGAAGAATTCTGGAACCTGGGGCTGCATCAATTTCCGACAGACTCAAAAATCTCAAGGCATTGACAAACCTGCGAATTGACGCGGCGGTTCGAGCAGACCCCTTGATTTACAGTATCACAGATTCGGACTCACACATCGAAGACCTTTGCAGAAAGATTTCTGAAAATGGTGCCAAGCAGTTAGCTGTCAGCTACTTATTTCTCAGACCTGCAATCAAGAACAGTTTGGAATCAAATATTTCCGATAAAAACCTGCTAAGAAAAATTGTTGAGCCTTACAAAGCAGGCAATAAGGTTAAAATTGGAACGAGTAATTCGTTTGGTTTGGCACTTCCGTCAGAACTGCGAAAACAAGGCTATGAAAGAATAAAAGCCATAGCTCAAAAATTTGAGATTGCTGTCCATATCTGTGGATGCAAGAACTCAGACGTTACATCCGAATCTTGCAATATCACACATTTATCAAATTCAGGTCAATTACACCTTTTTTAGCTGAAGCAACTGGGCAGAAAGGGTACGGATCGGGTTCCGAACCCCTGCGTTAATCGCTTTTCTTCGTCAGCTTTCAAGAGAGGCATGGCGTCTCCAAAGGGTCGTATCCCAGAAATTGATTAATTTTGGCAAGTAGCTAATATTAGGTATTGTGCGGGCATGTTCCCAGCTTTGAATGGATTCTATGCTGGCGTTTAGATTTTTAGCCAGCTTTTCCTGAGATATTTTCATTTGCAGCCGTTTTTTTCTTATTTCCAGACCTATGTTTTTTAATTGCAGCCTGTAAAAGGATTTACTATACATATCTTTCAAAGGTTTCGGAGCTGTGAGCTTAATTTGACAGAAAGGAAACGGAACCCTCCTGCTCCGTTAGGGATGCTTACTTTGCCAGAGGGATGAGAACACCCGCGACGCGAAACGGCGCCACGGGGGTTTGACAGCAACCTTGCTGGGGCCGCGAAGCGAATCCCTTGTGCTCCGGTGAAGTTCTATTGGCAAAGGATTGTTGAACTCGGAAAAATTTTCATCTCATAATCTTATCTTCATTGTAACAATTCATTTTGAGAGATGCCGTAGAGAACACCAACCAAGTTATCAATGGACGATAGCACGGCCTTACGGTTCGTCTCACCAAGTTCTTTATTTAATAGTTTGGCAGCAAGATTTACTATTTCATCAAATAAAGATTTCTTTTGTTTATGTAGAGGGACAGGTATTGGAAATTTGCCAAGCACGCTGATTCGATAGGAGTACCAGCCTGAACCTAAGGTTGGCATTCGATACTGCGCCCATGCCTGAAATACTTTACTGTTGAGAACGGCAAGTAGAAAATATGGGCTAATGACCTTTTCATCCGGGTATATGAGTACTACACTGTTATTGCAGAAAAGATGCTGATGCTGGTCAAAAGCAAATCCTCCGCCGGAATTGACTACGCTTGTAATAATCTTCGGGCTTTTGATAACGCCTGAGATTTCTTCACTTCTGAAGGCATACCAAGGTTGGCCGCGTTTTAACTTTCTTGAACTCAGTTGAGGCTGGCAGCATTTTAAGTATTTGTATATCCGCGGGAACTCTGTTTGCAACACATCTTCGGTCAATAGGTTCCCTGTTTTATCATAAGGGAATATGCACATTGTCTCAGGTTCCGGTGCGGCATATCCTTTGATATGACGGCCACGCAATAGCGGTCTTAAACCTAAAGACTCAAAGATAAATACATCATTCAAAAGGCGACTTTCTGCCAATACGGTTTTTGCATTCAAATAATCAACGTTTTTTAACAAAAATACGTTGTCTGCTCCTGTGGCGGCTCCAAAACGTATATGGATTGGTAATTTGCCGAGAGGAATGCCCATTGACTCAATTTTATGCAGTACATTCGCTTCACTTTCAGACTGTAAATTCCAATTTTCTGAGGCACAAGCAATAACAGGAAGATTACAAATTTGTAAAAACTCATTATTTTTCTGCTTATCAATCCCGCTTAATTTCGTGCGCAAGTTCCCCCTTCCCTTAACAAGAACATACTTTGTAGTACTTTTCTCAGCAATTTTCCGGAGCATGATGGCGGTAATCTGAACGAGGGCATTTACGTATAATTTACTATCTTCGAATTCGACAATTTCACTGACAGCACACTTTTCTGCAATCAATTTCCGAAGTGTACGGCCGCTTTCGGAACGAAGAAAAGTGTTAGATATACTCATGCTTAAATAACCTTGTTCAGCTAATAGTGCAATTGCTTTCTCGATAAAGAGCATATACAGATCAAACTGCCCATTTTTTGCTGTTCTAAAAATACGCTTGTAGTTGTTTACTTTTGCGACGTCGGATTTATAAAGTTTCTGTACGCGAACAAAAGGCGGGCCGCCTACAATCACATGGAAAGTTTCATTCTTTAAAGATTGTCCCTCAAGAAAATCCGCACAAACAATATTCTTTTCAAGGGTCGGTATCCTTAGATTTCGAATATCATCGCTGCTTACACTTTCGTTAATATAGAAATCCCAACATGTCAGCAGAAGCAATTTACGCGTCCAGTGAACCGCACGCTCATCTATGTCTGTCCCGTAAATCATAGTTTCAAGAAGTTCAAGACTCCTTTGAAGGGAATGGCACGATGTTCTTTTATTATCGCAATCATTCTTGAGCCATTTCAGTATGAAGCGAAAAGACGCCACTAAAAATGCTCCGTAACCACAGGAAGGATCAAGAATTCGTCTGTACATAATTTTTTCAGGAGCTAAATTATGGAAAGCTTCCTTCAGGGTGTGGAATACAAGGTAATCTACCATCGCAGCGGGAGTGTAATAGATACCTTTACCGCGACGGGCTGAGTCTTTTTTAAGAGTTTTTTTATCAGCAACTGGATAATCTAAGCACATCTGATAAAAGTTACCCAAAATAGTAATCGGCATTCGTGAGCCATATAAAGTCTTAACGGCTTGCGAGATATTGGTTAGAGATGACAATTCAATGTCTTTCCGAGGCAACATTGCTGGACTGTTAAAATGGCCTGGATTAAAGACAGTTTTGAGCAGCTTGCAAGATGTACGGCTGTAAACAGCATCGCAAAGACTAAAAGCTGTGGGTTTGGTAACAATTTTCAGGATTTCCCCGAGAGTAGGGATCGTCGCAGGATATGACTGCCCAACAAAATCTATGAGCATAATTACAGAGAGAAGATCGTCGACCGAATGCTGGATATTTACCTTATCTATATTCTCGTCCGAATCTCCGGTACATATCAGTAACAAATACTCCCGCCATTTCTGAAGATACTCGAGATGCTGTGCAACGATTCGATGTGGCGGAGAAATCTGCTGTTCGAGCAGAGGCGGAAGGACGGTTTCAAATTCCAACAAAGAGTTAGCCATAGTTTTCCCTTTCAAAATAGACCAGATAACGAAGAAAGCTGAATTGCCCTTTGTATTCAAATCTAAAATTTTGGTGTATTTACCGGATGTGGTTATTAGGATTTAAAGCACACAGTTACAGCAGCGGATAGAATTTTCCATATTCAAGGCTTTAAAGGTTTCTCTTTCCTCCAGACATAAGCCAACCTGTATATGCGGACACAATTTCCTTACTGTATCAATCAGATACTTGTAGACTTTAATCCGTAATCCAATCGGAAAGCGGATTCGGCCATCTTTGGATTTATGATTTTCGAGTATTTTTGAGATGGGGTTGCATTTGCCTAATTTTCGTTCAGTAAGCTGTAATGCAGCGGAATAACTGCAAATTTGTCCTAAAGTAATACGCTCAAGCGGAACCGATTCAAAGAGATTTTCCAGAAAGCGGGTGTATATATTTTCCCAGCCTTCGATAGGAATAATCGGCATAATCACAGCACGTAACGGATAACCGGCATAGGCACATTTTCGCATGGCCGCCAATCTTTCACTGATGGGTGGTACATTCAATTCAAAATCATCGGAAATTTCACCAGCGTTTAAGCTCCATGAAAGAATGGTGTGTCCTTGATGGTCAAGGTCGAGAAGGTTCTCTACATTGGTGCTTTTGGTCAGTAATATTAACTTGGCCTTTTTCTGTTGAGCGAAAAAAGGAACCATTTTGCGGGAATAACCGGTAAGAGTATCAAGTGCTAACGCATCCTGGAGTTTGCCCAAATAGAAAGCTGTGGATTCACATAGCTTGGAGACAACCGTGGCAATCTGGTCGAGAATTTCGTCAATGTTGACAAATATTTTTACCGTAGGAGAAAATTTTACGCCGGGTGTACCTGCCAGATAACAGTATTGGCAATCATACGGACAGAAACCGTATGGTGAAAAATGCCAATAGTTTGGACAGGTGTTGCCGTTTTCATCGCTGAATCTAAGGGCACTTTTATGCACACCCAACACCAGCGTCTTTTTGCCTTTGTAATGCAACTCCAGAGGATCCGAGCGGTTGAGCTCAAAGCGGTTATGAGAAAGCCCAAACTTTTCAATAATTTGGGCGTGAGGATACAAATCACAAATTGCCTGCACAAAATAACACTGCTGCGTAGTTTGGCAACTGCCTTTGGTTAATACAATTGTATCAGGATGAAAATAAGGAGCAGGTTTGGGCTGATATTTCAGATACGGCTCTTTTATTAAAAAAAGGTCAGTTTTCACTTGGTTTTTGCGCTGCGGAATTGTTTTTTTCAAGGCAGAAACCATTTCATTGTTTATTCTTATGTTGTCAATCATCTAACCCCTATTTCTGCCAGGATTATGCTAAATAATTGTGTAACTTTCAAGAAATTTTTGCAAAAATTTTTACATTACAACTGAATTTTACAATATCATGCAGTTATTACACCTAACCCAATTGCACCTATTCAAATAAGGCATTTAAACTTCCAAATGCATATGGCAGAAAGGGCACGAATGGAGGCTCCGAACCCCGCATTAATCGGTTTTTCGTCAGTTTTCAAAGGGTACACGGTATCTTCAAAGGGTCGTGTCCCAGAAATTCGATTAATTTTGGCAAATAGCAAACATTAGGTATTGTGCGAGCGTGCTCCCAGCTTTGGACTGATTCCACGCTGGCATTGAAGTTTTGTGCCAGTTCCTCTTGGGATATTCCCGCTTGCAGCCGTTTTTTCTTTAATTCCACCCCTGTATTTTTTAATTGCAGCCTGTAAAACGATTTACTATACATATCTTTCAAAGGTTTTGGTGTTTTTAGCTTTACATGGCAGAAAGGGACCGGAACAGTCCTGCTCCGGTCTTCGCCTTTCGGGCTACGCCCGGCAAGCCGGTAGGTAAACAGCGAAGTGGCAATGTATTAAAGGAGTTTGGATAATGCAGTACAATCAGGAAGAACTTTTGGCCAAGGCGAACAAACCGCTTGAGATAGCATCGGGTCTTCATTCTTTCTACAAGGGCAAAATAGCCATAACCCCCAAATGCCGTGTGAGGGATTTGCACGATTTCGATGTGTGGTACACACCCGGTGTTTCGGCAGCCTGTAAAGATATTGTCAAAGACCCTGAGAAGGTCTATGAATTGACCTCGAAGTGGAATATGGTGGCGATTATCAGCGACGGCACGAGAGTTCTTGGGCTTGGTGACATCGGTCCGAAGGCGGCACTACCCGTGATGGAAGGTAAGGCCTTGATATTCAAGTATCTTGGCGGCGTCGATGCGTTTCCTATTTGCCTCGATACCAAAGACGCTGAAAAGTTCATAGAGACGGTTTTGCTGCTGACGCCTTCGTTTGGCGGAATCAATCTCGAAGATATCGCGCAGCCGAAATGCTTCGAGATACTCAAGAGGCTGCGAAAGGAAAGTCCGATACCGGTCTGGCACGACGACCAACAAGGGACGGCGGCGGTAACGCTTGCCGGTTTGATTAACGCGATAAAGGTCGTGGGTAAGAAAATGGCCGAGGTGAAAATTGTTTTTATGGGCGCCGGCGCCGCGAACATAAGAATCGCGGACATCATTTTTCAGGCGGGCGCAGACCCTAAGAAATGCATTATGTACGACAGCAAGGGGTCGCTGCGTAAAAACAGAAGCGATATAAAGGACAGTCCGGCATGGCAGGAGAAATGGAAAATTTGCCGCAAAACAAACGAGCGTCAATTCGACGGACCGATATGGGACGCGCTGAATGGTGCGGACGTGCTGATTGCGCTTTCGAAACCCGGTCCGGGCACGGTCAAAAAGGAATGGATACCGAAGATGGCAAAAGATTCGATAGTTTTTGTGTGTGCCAATCCCGTACCGGAGATATGGCCATGGGAGGCAAAACAGGCCGGTGCAAGAATTGTCGCGACAGGCAGAAGTGATTTTCCCAATCAGGTGAATAATTCGCTCGGATTTCCGGGCATTTTCAGGGGCGCACTCGATGTACGGGCCAGCACAATCACGGATGAGATGTGCATAGAGGCGGCGAGGGAATTGGCAAGGACGGCTGAGGACAAAGGGCTCAGTGAAGAGTACATAGTACCCAGTATGGACGAGTGGGAGGTGTTTCCGAGGGAGGCAGCTGCGGTTGGGTCAAAGGCGATTGAACAAGGTATAGCCGGAAAAATTTTGACAAGGCAAGAACTTTATAATACGGCTGAATCAATAATAAAAAAGGCGCGTGAAGAAACTAAGCTGTTGATGGAGCAAGGCTTTATACCTGATGTAGAAGAATAAGTCTGAAGCGGCGTCACGGATAAAATTCACGGCCGAATTTTTTGGAAAAGTTTAAATTTGTTATGTATGCATATTGACTCGTACCAGTTTGGCGAGGTTGTTATTGATGGTGTTAATTACACGAAGGATTGCCTGATTATTAATGGGGTTGTCAGACCGAACTGGCGGCGGGAGCGATTACACTTTTAAGGGGTTGCGAATTGATGATTGATTATTTATCAAAAGAGACGGCTGGAGCCGAACGTCCGTCTTCACTGCGCTTCGCCGAGGCAAGAAGACTGGTGTCTTCGATATCGAAGAACTCCTGCGACTTAAACCCAAAGACGCCGGCGATTATGTTCGAAGGGAAAGACTGGAGCATTGTATTGAATTCGCGAACGTTGCCGTTGTAGAATCGGCGCGATGCCTGTATGCGGTCCTCGGTATTAACAAGCTCATTTTGAAGTTTCAAAAATTGCTGGCTTGCCTTGAGGTCAGGGTATTTTTCCACAATTCCGAAAAGCTGACGCAGCGAAAGAATGAGGTTATTTTCATCTATGGCCTGAGAGACGGGCGAGCCGGTAGAAGCAACGGCCTTTGCGCGGGCCTCAGTGACGGTTTCAAGAACGTTTCGCTCGTATTGGGCATAGCCCCTGACGACTTCAACGAGGTTGGGAATGAGGTCGTATCGGCGTTTAAGCTCGGTATCAATCTGGGACCAGGCGTTGTAGCACTGGAGGCGCAGCTTGACAAAGTTGTTGTAGGTAACAATAACCCAAATGAGAGGCAAAACAACAATAGCGATTACAATCAGCAAACCAATATGTTCCTGCATAGCTCCATTCCTTATTTCGGCTGAATTTTATTGTCCTGGGCAATGTAGTCCGGAATACGTTCGAATACGCCGTTTACAAGGGACACGGCGGCCTCGAAATCCTTTGGAGAGAACCTGCAATTTCGATAGACGATTACAGACAACAAATCAAACTGAATGCAAAATTCCGGCATAGATAAAAGAAATTCCATCATTCGTGGGTGAATTATATCGTAGGCCCATTTTTTGTTCGGGGATTTGACGTAAAACTTTCTGCTGAATTCGGCAGATTCGAAATTTATGTCGTCGAAACCTGCCAAAGCGACGAATTTGTCCGCGAAGGTTTCCGGCCGGATGAGCAGACGTTCGAGCAAGATGGGACTTTTTATGATAATCAGCGAGATGCTATGGGTCTGCCTTGAGCGGCCATGGCCGGTGACGTAGTGGTAATCACAGCCGATAAACATCCGGCCCGCAATAGCACCATACATTACGTTGCAGGCATAACGGTCGTGGCCCTTTTGCAAACAATCGAAGGCGGGGTATTGGGAATCGAAGCAGTCGTCCTTTTCCGCGATGAAAGTAAGGTCATTCTTTAATGCCCAGACGGCCAGCTCTTTTCGGCGCTTATAAGATACATATATAGCGTATGTGATTGACGCAACCGCAACAACCAATATAACCGGGAAAATTAAATATTCCGGTATCAATTCTTTCATAGGGTTCAGCAAAAACATAAAGTTACCTATTTAGTTTTGTCACTTAACGACGTTTTTGATATGATACCAAATTCGAGTTAAAATTATATAGTTTGAATTTTAATTGGAACTGATATGCAGGCAGAACAAGTTTACGAAATGATTCGACGGGAGAAGATTATTGTCATTGTCAGGGACTTTGATCGTAGTAAATAGCGACGATGCATATTGATTCATATCAATTTGGCAGGATTGTAATTGATGGGGTGGCCTACACACAGGATTGCTTGATTTTGGGCGGGGTTGCCAAGCCGAACTGGCGGCGGGAAGAGGGACATTCGCTATCGGTGGAAGATTTGCGAGAGATAATTGAGGCCAAACCTGCGATACTTGTGGTCGGCTGCGGTGCATCCGGTGTAATGGATGTGCCCGAAAATACGCGGCAGGCCCTACAAAAACTGGGTATCAAGGTGGAAGTTTATGATACTCATCGAGCTGTCAAGAGATTTAACGAATTGGCGGAACAGGGATTAAAAGCGGCGGCGGCACTGCATCTTACGTGTTGAGAAGATAGTTTGAAATTATTCCTGCCAATAAATAACAAACAATCGCAATCAGCGCCAAGGCGGTAAAACCCATCGAGATAGCTAAAAGCGTTCCTAAGACCGCACCTGTGACGGAAGCAAAGCCGTTGATTCCCCATGCCCAGGGGACGAGTGGCTGGAAATTGGCGCCGAGCTGTTTTATGGCGATTGGAAAAGGCATTCCCATAAAGAACGCCAAAGGCGCAATGATAATTAAGCCGGTTAGAATACGGAGCGGCTGGGAGAAACTAATCAGCCAATCAAACGAGGACGTCAGGATTGCTATTTCGAACAGGCCGACGATAACTATGACAAGTACCGCCAACTTGATTCGGCGCAGACTCGCGGGTTTGAAAAGATATTGCGAAGCGAGCGAACCGAGACCTGAAAACAGCAGAAAGCCTGTGAGGGTAACGGCCACACCGAAAACGGGATGGCCTATCAGCATTGTCATCTTTTGTATGAAATCCATTTCGAGAAACATATACGCGAAACCGAGCAGCAGAAAATAGGTCAGGACGGGGAGTTTGCCTGATTGAACTATTTTAAGCGGTTTTGCGAGGTATAGAGGCAGCAGAATAAATACGATGCTGGCAACGACGGCCTGAAGCAATGTTGCTACCAGAACCATATAACCCCATTCGGAAAAGGGGAGCCACTGACCTCGGATTGTTCGAATCATATGCGGCAGGGACTTCCATTTGAAAAAATCAAAAAAGTAAGGCCTGTCATCGGTAGCGGGACGAATATTATAGGCGTAATCTTTGTAAAAATCCTGATATCGGGGCGAAAGAAGCTTTTGAGCGTTTTCGTAGTAAACAGGTGTTTCGAGCTTATGAAAGCGGTTCACTTCATCCGGCTTAATACCCGGCAGGAGGACAAGGTCGAAACCGTACTGTTCGGCAAATTCGCGGGCGTTTTCAATTTGCATCTGCGTAAGAATCTCTGGACAAGCGGCAATTGTTATCGTGGCCCAACTTCTGATAATTACTATGTGTTTGTCCGGTTCTGTGATACCGCGACGGCGCAGTGTTTCGATTATTGTCGCAAGTAATTTGACGTCGTCTCTGGGGGGATTTTTTAACATCCGTGTGATGCTCAAAATGCCGTGGGGATTTAATATCCGCAAAGCCTGTTCTATCGCTTCGACGGTGTACAAATGACTTTCATTAAGCGCGTAAAGTCCCGCTGCCGATGTGCTAAACGAATCGAGCAGGGAAATATTAATAATATCAAAGGATTGACGGGTTGTTTGCAGGAAGTTTCGTCCTTCGGCAGCGGCAACTTCGACACCATCTCGATTATATAAACCGGAGGCAAACTCACGAAACTGATTTCGGACGAGGTTTATTACCTGCGGATTCATTTCCACGGCTGTAATTTTGCGTGCGCCGCAGACCAAAGCCTGAACGATATCGGAACCTCCGCCTGCGCCGATGATACAACTATTAGGCTCATTAAGTAAATGGTAACCGAGGGCCGAAGTCATATATTTGTAACAATTCAACTCAGCGAAGCTGTCGAAATGATTTATCGCTGAGACGGCGTCGGCGTCTGTGATTATCAAAATTTGCCGCGGGAAGTTGCCCTGGTAGGCAAGACTTAAACCGGGGAAGTGCCGAATAGCTGGGGCCTGGATACAGTCGATTCTGCCCAAAGGGCTATTTCGCGTCGCGAGGGTTTTTGAATCCGGAAGGGCTTTGTAATAAACAAGCGACTTATTTTGGGAGATTTTGATTTTTAGCGCAAATGCTCCGAACGGGCTGAAAACAAAAAATGAAATAGCTGCACAGAATAAAGTCAGCAGGAGACAGCGTCTGGGTAAGCTCGATGTAAAAATTAACGCTGCGCCGAACGCGAGCAGGCTGATTACAAGAAGCAGATTTTCTGGGCTGTTGCCGTACATCAGTGCGACAACCGCTGCGACACCGGCACCGGAACCTGTCATATTATAGAAGTACAATCGCGGGGCGTTATCGGCAAAAACCGTAAAGGCAAGCGCAACGCTTAGACCCGCACATAAAAAGGGTACAAACAGCAGCAGGCAGTACGCGAACAGATAAAATAGCTGGAGTCTGTCCCATATCAGTTGCAGTTCATCGAACGGGACTTTTTGGCATAACCAGAAGGCAAACGGCACTGTTATGGCAAAAGCCAGCGCAAGAAGCCAGAGGCTTTTTCGGTAGCGTGTTGTGAAAAAATCGGAAAAGAGGCTGACGAACGTTCCCCCGGCAGCAAAACCTAACAAAGCAATACTTATGACCAGATATGAAAAATGATGCCAATGTCCGATGGAGAACGCCCGCACCAGAACAAGTTCGAGGCCAAGGGCGGCGGCGGATATAAAAAAAATTGCGATTGAAACGGATATCATTTTTTCTGCTGTTGTTCGGGCTCCGTCACACGGCCGAGCATTGGGACAAATCGCACCGGCAGAAGGCCCCGGCTGCCGACGGTACCTTTGTCATCTTTTGTTACAAGCACGAGAGTTTGTGCTCCGTAGGGACTTCCCAGCGGCAAAATTATTCGGCCATCTGGTTTTAGCTGGTTGATTAAAGGCGGCGGCACGAATCCTGCCGCTGCGGTTACTATTATGGCATCGAACGGTCCTTTTTCCTCCCAGCCGAAGTATCCGTCCCCTGCTTTTACAAATACATTCGTATAACCCAGGTCTTTCAGTTTTTGTTCAGCACTTTGAGCAAGCTGTTCGATAATTTCAATGGTATAAACCTCCGCGGCAATTTCTGCACAAACTGCGGCCTGGTAGCCGCTGCCTGTTCCTATTTCCAGCACTTTATAATCGGGTTTTAGTTTAATTCTTTCGGTCATATATGCCACAATGTAGGGCTGGCTTATAGTTTGCCCGAAACCTATCGGCAGCGGATTGTCATCGTAGGCCCTTCGCAAATCGCTTTGCAGGACGAAAAAATGTCTCGGCACCATCCGCATTGCGGCAAGAACATTGGGGTCGCGGACATCCCGCATGCGAATCTGCCACTCGACCATATTCGCCCGTTCTCTGCTGCGCTGACCGAAGGCAGGATGTTTGTGTATCGGCTTAGATATTTTCTGCTCTTTTGATTCTTTTTGTTTTTTCGTTTGCGGCAAGTTTGAATCCTGGGAAGGTTTATTTACGTCGGTCTTTTCCGGGTCTTTTCCGAAGGCAATATTCCGGTTTGCAGGATTGATTTGTGCAATAACAATCAGAAAGGTTGCAGCTGCCAACAGGAGAGACAGTGCATGTGTCCATTTTTTGACAAGTATTCGCCGGTTTTTGACCATTCTTGTACCCCTTAAGAGCAGTTCTATTTTACCATACCTACAAGGTGTACTTTAAGGCAATTTTATTAATATAAAAGTTCCTATTGAGCCTGACGTGGGACTGGAGAGCGGTTTTTTCATAAGTTTATTTTTCAGCGTGAGTTAGTGCACGTGGGGATATTCGGCCGATATAAAAAATAAGGTTTTGCCAAAAAGGGCTTGCAAGAGCACGGGCAATTTCTATACTAATGTAGTATTTTATGCGGGTCCGCCATCGACAGAATCGATGTCGAAACCTCGCCAAAGGCGGGTGTAGCTCAGTGGTAGAGCGTCACGTTGCCAACGTGAATGTCGTGAGTTCGACCCTCATCACCCGCTTTTATTTAAGGACAAGAATATAGTATCGGTGAGTTACCGGCTAAAAGTAGTTTGGCATTGGTTGCCGATACGTTCAAAAACTCAAGAATTTGAGTTTGGAAATCAGGAAGGTTGGCTGAGGGATTTGTGGCGCTGACGTGGACACTGGGTAACTGATGTTTGAGAATTGAGAGCGCTTTCCGGAAGCCAATTTTGTTTAAATTAAGATGTAAGCAAAGCAACAAATTCGTTAGGAGCAGAAAAATGGCGCAAGAACAAGAAACAGCAGCAGCGAAAAATACGATAACAGTCGAGCAGGCGGGGCCGTGCAAGAAAAAGGTCGTTATCAAGATACCGGAGGAGACGATAAAAAATCTGACCGACAAGGAATACGATGAGCTTCGCAAATCGATTGTGCTCCCCGGTTTCCGCAAGGGGCGGGCTCCCCGAAGGCTTTTGGAAAAACGGTTCGGTAAGGAAACGACCGAGCAAATCAAACTGAAATTACTGGCTGAGGCAAGCGACGCCGCGATTAAGGACAACAAGCTCAATGCCCTTCGCGACCCAGATATCAAATACGAAGATATCAAGCTGCCCGAAAGCGGGGCGCTGAAATTCGATTTTGAAGTCGAGGTGCGTCCGGAGTTCGAGCTGCCGAATCTCGAAGGCATTGCAGTTAACAAGACAAAACTGGAGATAACAGAAGGTCAGATTGACCGGGAAATTGAGCAGCTTCAAAAATGGTCGGGCTTCTGGACACCTCGCGATGGTGCTGCACAATCCGGTGACCAGATAATCGCCGATGTCACCATCAAAGCTGAAGGTGTTGAAGAGGAGGAAAAACTCAATAACATCGAAGTATTCGTCAGAAAGAGCGGTTTTGTCGGAGCAATTCCGGTTGAAAAACTGGATGAACTTTTAACCGATGCCAAGAGCGGCGATGTCAAGTCCACCACTGTCGAAGTTCCGAAGACATATTTCAGGGAGGAATATCGCGGCAAAAAAGTGGATATTGAGATTGCGATAAAGGACATCAAATGGCTCAAGCCCGCTGAATTAAACGAGGAATTTCTCAAAAAGCTCGGCGCAGAAAGCGAAAAGGATTTGCGGGAAAAAATACGCGACATGCTGCAGGGCAGGCTTGAGCAGCAGGCCAGAGACGAAATGTCTGAGCAGATTTACAAATATATGCTTGATAATATCAATCTCGACCTGCCCGTTGATATTGTCGCTGACCAGGCCACGACGCTTCTGCAAAGGCAGTATGTCAACCTTATGCAAAGAGGACTACCTCGCGAAAAGATTGATGAGCAGATGGAGCAGTTGCGGGCGGGTAGCGAGCTGCAGGCGAAAGAGCAGCTTAAGACGTTCTTTATTATGGGCAAGGTCGCCGAAAAGCTGGGTATCGAAGTTACCGACGAGGAAATCAACGGCTACATCGCGCAGACGGCGATTCAGCGGGGCCAGCGTCCGGAAAGACTGCGAGAGGATATGGTGCGGGACGGTTCCCTGGCACAATTCAGGCTGCAGGTACGGGAAAACAAGTGCATCACAAAACTGCTCGAGACCGCTAAAATAACGGAAGTTGAGCCTAAGAAGGAAGAAGCCGCTAAACCTAAAAAGACAGCCAAAAAACAGGAGGCAAAGCCGGCCACAGCCGAAGAAAAACCGGCGGAGAAACACGCTAAAAAAGTGGATGTTTCCGAAGAAAAAGCAGCTAAAAAGTCTAAACCGGTGCGTAAAAAGAAAACTGACAAGTAAAAAACACCGATAAAGTTATATAAGCAAGTAAAAAATAAAAAAAGGAAGTGTGAATGTTTATTGAACATCCTAAGAAAAGTATGAAACTGCCGGAAAAGCTTATGGCATACGACCAGTACGGCGGCGGTGGTGGCGGCCCGTATCAGCGCTTTCGCCAGATGAGTCTCGACGATTTGCTGCTCGAAAACAGGATTGTGTTTTTGATTGGCGAGATATCGTACGCGAGGGCGACCGAAGTCATTATGAAGATGCTGTATCTGGACAATCTGAAACGCGCCACCGAAATCAGCCTGTATATTAATTCCCCCGGCGGGACGGTTGACGACACGATGGCGATTTATGACACGATGCGATTTGTCAGTTCACCGGTCGCGACGTTCTGTATCGGCAGGGCGCAGTCCGGCGCGGCGATAATTTTAGCGGCGGGAACCAAAGGCAAACGTTTCGCTCTGCCGCACGCCAAGGTTATGCTGCACCAGCCCTGGGGCGGAGTTACCGGGCAGGCGGCGGACATCAAAATCCAGGCGGAAGAAATATTAAAAGCCAAGGCGATGATAAATCAGCTTCTGGCGACACATACCGGACAAACCGTTGAAAAAATCGCCGCTGAGACCGAAAGAGACAGATATATGACTGCTGAAGAGGCCAAAGAATACGGCCTTATAGATGAGGTCCTGTACGAAGAAGAGAAAAAGAAAGAAAAGAAGGACGAAAAGAAAAGCGGCGGTAATTAATTTCTTAAAATTAAGACTCAATAAATGCGAGGGATACTTAAATGACGGTTAATCAGTTAGTACCGATAGTGATTGAGAAAAGCGGCCGAACCGAGCGGGCTTACGATATATATTCGAGGCTGTTAAAGGACCGGATTGTTTTCTTAGGCGGCCCGGTTGATGAAACAAGCGCAAATCTCGTCATCGCCCAGATGCTGTTTTTGAGCAACGAAGACAGCAAAAGCGACATTCATTTTTATATCAATTCTCCCGGCGGGTCGATTACCGCGGGGCTTGCGGTTTACGACACGATGCAGTTTTTGCGATGCGAAGTGGCGACCTACTGCGTGGGCCAGGCAGCAAGTATGGCGGCAGTTCTGCTCGCAGGCGGGACTGCGGGAAAAAGATTCCTGCTTGCCAACAGCAGGGTGCTTTTGCATCAGCCGATGATTACAGGCGTTCTCGAAGGGCCGGCGACGGAGCTTGAAATCGAGGCCAAAGAGATACTGCGTCTTCGAGGCAGGTTGTATGAGATTTTGGCACGCCATACAGGGCAAAAAACGGAAAAGATAGAGAAGGACTGTGACAGGAATCTCTGGCTCGAGGCGCAGGAAGCCATCGACTACGGACTTGTTGACAGAATATTGCAGAAGGCGCCTGAAATTGTCAGGCAGGAAAAACGTCAGCAAGCCGAAAGTGAGGATTAAAAAAACCTGCCAGGAAAGGTGGAATTATGCGAATCACTATCGCCATTCTTATTTGTGCGGCGCTATCTTTTGCCGCCGGCTGCAAACCCTCGAATCTTCGAGTCGCGATTGCTTCGGAAGTAGTTGAATTGAAACAGCAAAACAGGCAGTGCGAGGACAAGTTAAAAAAGTCCCAGGCCCAGGTTGAACAATTGAAAAAGCAGGTGGCAGTTCTTTCGGAACAAAAATCAGGCTTAAAGCTTAAAAGCATTTATAATCTCCAGTCTTTGAAGATTACACGTTATACGGGTCTGTATGAAAACGAAGCGGGCAAGAAGGAACGTCTGATTGTTTATATCCAGCCGATTGACGACGAAGGGGACGTAATCAAGGCGGCTGGTTCCGTCGATGTCCAGCTTTGGGACCTGAATAAGCCTGAAAAACCGCTGCTTGCACAGTGGCATATAGAACCGACCGAGCTTAAAAAAATGTGGGTCGCGACGCTGATTACCATAAATTACAGGCTACCCTTCGATGTGGGCGACAAAATCGCGAGCACCAAAGGCGACCTGACGGTGAAAGTCACGTTTAACGATTACATCTTCGGCAAGGTCTTTACGGAGCAGTTTACAATCAAACGCGATTAAGCCCCCCTGCCTTGCAATTATCTCTTGCAGAAGCGACGCTACCTTATAAAATGTCGCTATGCAGAAATTCCTCAACAAGATAATATGCGGCGACTGTATAGAACTGCTCAAAACAATAAATGAGCCTTTCGCTGATTTAATTTTTGCCGACCCCCCTTTCAACATCGGTTACAAATATGATAAATACCACGACAAACAAAAAAAAGAATATTACATCGACTGGACAAGAAAATGGATGATGGCCTGTTGCAATGTCCTCAAGCCGACTGGTTCATTCTACATTGCAATTGGAGACGATTATGCAGCACATGTGAAAATGATAGCCGAGGATGAATTGAAAATTTTTTGCCGAAATTGGATTATATGGCATTACACCTTCGGCCAGCAGACAAAAAGTAAATTTGCGCGCTCGCATACGCATATATTTTATTTTGTCAAAGACAGAAATAATTTTACATTCAATGACAATGTATTAAGGGTAATTTCGGACAGGCAAAAAATTTACAGGGACAAACGCGCAAACCCTGACGGCAAGATGCCTGATGATGTTTGGAATGAATACCCTAGATTATGTGGTACTTTCGAGGAGAGAGCAGGATGGCATCCATGTCAAATGCCTGAAAGTATTCTCGCTAGAATAATAAGGGCAAGTACTCATGAAGGAGATTGGGTTCTTGATCCTTTTAATGGGTCTGGCACTACAACAGTAGTGGCATACAAATTATTGCGTAAATATACTGGCATTGATATTTCGAAAAAATATGTAGTAGAAGCCGAAAAACGTATTAAAAATTCAAGTTATACTGTTGAAGGAGAAGGGAGATTAGTGTGGACAGAAGGCCTTGATAACGAACTAAAGTGGTTTTATCATGAGAATAAAATTACTACTGAAGAACTAATTGCTAATGAAGAATTGCTTGGCCTTTTCACCTATAAATTTAATAAAAGAGTAAGCGGGGTTTATAGGCCGGATGATATAACAAAACGGTTGGTATATTTGCGAAAAAGTGCGAAACTAGGGCCTTTAGGCTACAATAGAAAACAAAATAATGAAAAGGAGATGCCATCGTTATGGAAAAATGGAACGATACTGAAATAGAAAATCTAAAACTTTGGTACAAGAAAAATAATGTACCAAGCGACCAGTTAATTAAAGATAAGAATGCTTTAGATAATTTTGTCGAACGCTTTAATGCACAATTTAATTACGGTAAAACTTCAAAAGATACCGCAGGTCAACTTCTTACATTGCGTAAAAAAGGCGTATTACCACGTCTTAGAAAATAACCAGTTAGGCGTTTTTTTCAAATGACGTTACAAAAACAAATGGGGATGATATTAGTATTCGCTGCAAGTGCGGTGCTGCTGACGGTGATACAGCCGCCAATCGGGTTGTCATTTCTGGCGTGGGTGGCATTGGTGCCTTTTATCCTGGTTTGCAACCCCGATAGCAAACCGTCTTCACTTTTTTGGGCGGCATATATAATTTCATTTTTTTACTGGCTCGGCAATCTGTACTGGATTGAACCAGTTACCGCGGCAGGCTGGGTGGCGCTGTGCCTTTATATGGCCATGCTTTGGCCGTTAACGGCTTTATGCATTCGGTTTTGTACTGCAAAAAAAATACCGTTGTTTCTGGTGGTACCAGTATTAGTCGTCGGAGCGGAACGCCTGCAGGGTATTTTTGGGGGCGGATTTTTCTGGCGATACCTCGCCCACAGCCAATACGCAAATATCACACTTATTCAGATTTGCGACATCTTCGGCGCAGCAGGTGTGTCATTTTTAATAGCGATGGTTAACGGCCTGCTGGCTGAATTAATTATCGCGGCAAAACAGAAAAATATTTTCAAAACCGGCCAGTTCATCAAAATTGCGCTTGTCGCCGCAACGGTTGTTGCGACTATCATTTATGGCCACTGGCGAATAAATCAGTCAGACAAATTCATCACAGAAGGGCCGGTAGCTGCATCGGTTCAGACCAATGTCCCTCAATCGGTAAAAGAATCGCACGAGGCCTCCGAGCAGATATTAGATGACCTGCTCAAAGATAGTACCGCAGCGGCTAAAGCTGGTGCGGCGCTTGTCATCTGGCCCGAAACGATGGTGCAGGCCGTACTCGACGAGAGAGTATTGAAAATTTTAGACCCGTCGCACTCTTACAATATTTTCGACGAGGCTTTGAGAAAACATGCCAAAGAAGAAAATATCTATGTGCTTGCCGGCGCCACTGGCGGTGTGCCGGAAATAAAACCCGATTTAACGATTGAACTGGCCAAAAAATATAATTCGGCATTTTTATATCGGCTTGATGGCACGAAGTCTGAAAAGCAATACAATAAAATCCATCTTGTGCCTTTCGGTGAAGTGGTACCTTTCAAAAAAAGTTTTCCGCCGCTTTACAGACTTTTGATGAAGCTTACGCCTTACGACTTCGATTATTCACTCGACTACGGCAGCGAATATACGGTTTTTGATATAAATAGTCCGAGCAGAGTTTATAAATTCGGCGTTATGATTTGTTACGAGGACTCGGTTCCGGTAATAGCGAGAAAGTTCGTACTTGATGATAAGGGGAACAAAAAAATCAATTGGCTTGTAAATATAAGCAATGACGGCTGGTTCGTAAGGTTTACAGGCGGCAGGGTCTTGCCAAGTACTGAACTTTCCCAGCATACGGCGGTCTGCGCCTTTCGGGCGATTGAAAATCGAACGGCCATTTTACGCAGTGTCAATACGGGCATAAGTTGTCTGATAGACAGCCTCGGGCGTGTGAAAAATGGCTGTCTTGCCGGCGACCTGCCTACGGAGGCTATGGCCAGACAGGGTATGGCAGGCTGGTTCGCTGACAGGATGCCGATAGACAAACGCGTTACTTTTTTCAGTAAATATGGTCAATGGCTGGATTTTTGTTGTGCAACCTTTTTCATTTCGATAATAATAATACTGCTGTCGGGATGGTTTTTAAAAAAGAGACCCGGGTAAAATTCAGTTTGTTTGTCAGGGAAGGCGAAATGAAGCACACATACACAAATATCAAACCCAAAATCCGAGTTATATATTGTTTGATATTCGCAGCGGTATTTTTTATTTGCGGCTGTCAAAATACGTCAGTGACGCCCTTTGCCTCACCGCCCGATATTCCGGTCAAGCATCTTGTCGGCCAGGCCGTCGAAATTATAGAGGCGAGTCTGGCAGACGAGGACCCCGTAATCCGTGCTAATGCCATTGAGGTCATCGCCGCAGCGAGGCAAATAAAGATGATGCCAAAGGTGCAGCGTATGCTGAAGGACAATTCCGTCCTCGTAAGATTTGCTGCAATTGTGGCTATAGGTGATATGGAGCACTCGCTTGCTAAAAGCGATGTGGAGCAACTATTGAATGACTCCAATGAAAATATCAGAATTGCCGCCGCCTACGCTCTAAAAAAACTCAATCCCTCAAGAGACATCGACCCCCTTCGCAAGGCCATCACGAGCCAGGACCAGACTGTGCGGGCCAATGCCGTATGGCTGGCGGGTAAATGCGGCGGCCAGGACGACCTGAAACTGCTTTATTGGGCATTACAAAATAGAGATTCAGGCGAAAAAGTCAGATTTGTGGCGGTGGAGGCTATTGCGGCACTTCACGATGAGCGTATATATCCGAAAATATTGTCCATACTCCAAAGCGGCTATAACGACGACAGGGTAATAGGAATAAAAGCTATGGGCGCGCTTGGGACTCAAAATGCCATAGATGCTATTATTACAAAGCTCGACGACCACGTTCCGGAAGTACGTCTCGCTGCCGCTGAACAACTTGGCGCTTTGGGCAACAAAACCGGTGAGCCTGAAGTTTTGGATGTTTTCACGAAGAACCTGACCGCCGGTGTCGACCAGGATGATGCCGAAAGAATCCGATTCCGAACGGTTTTGGCTATCGGTCGCATCTGCACCCCGTCTCTTACGCGGTTTTTGCCCCAGTTTCTTAAGGAACCGTCCAAAAGTATTCGTTTGGCCGCTGCCCAGGCTGTTCTGCAGTGTGCGGGCAAAAGAAAATAATCTTTGCGAAATTAGCTGTTTTTTGGCTGATTTTTAATAAGGTATTCGGGAAATTTAGCCGATTTTAAACCAGTCTGTTAAGGCGTTTTTTTGAGGAGTTTCGTTCAAAAAGCGGCTGAAAAGCCAAAAATAACTTGACGTTTTCGGACGTAACGGGTAGAATTGTGTATTCGTAAGGCTTAGTGCAATGGCGGCAATAATACAGCTTAATTTAAGTATTTGAAGTTGTTATTAGTGAAAGGAGTTTAACTTGAGCACGCTGACAAAGATATTAATAGTGTTGTTGGCTTTCGCATCGATTTTCCTTTGCGGTATCGTTGTAACTTATGTTGCTAATGCGGACAGCTACAAGCAAAAACTTGATAATCTTTCCACCGAAAAAGAAAGCCTGAACAAAAAGGTCAAGGAACTGACAAAGCAAATAAATGAAAAAACCGACCAGCAAAAACAGACGGAAGAAAAATTAAACAGTGAAATCGCCTCGCTTAATACCTCTAAGAACGAGTTGAACATCAAACTGGAGAATGCTGAAAGAGAGAAAACATCGCTGCTGTCGAAGGTCGACAGTCTGACAGCCGTAACAAAGGATTTCTACCAAACCAACGACAAGCAGGCGGAACTGCTGAAAACCACTCTCGCGGAACTAAACAAGGTCCAAAAGGAGCAGGCTGAAAACCGCACCGAGCTGGACAAGGTGTTGACCAACCTTAACGAGAAAAAAAATGTGATAGATTTGCTCGAAGAAGAAAAACGCAGCCTGATGGAACAAAAGGTGCAACTGCAGGACAAAATAGACATGATGCTTAACCCCGGCCGCAGGACTGCCAAAACCAGCTCTTTGATACCAAAGAAGGCACCGGTACAGCCTGCACCGACCACGGGCTTGGATGTTGCAGTGCAGGGGACAGTAACGGCTGTTGATTTGAAAAACTCCATGGCCA